>Ga0302326_10003679_pt1 | contig 36008 bp, 33 predicted proteins | sample Palsa_T0_3_FD_202264 | JGI IMG/M metagenome (GOLD analysis project Ga0302326, IMG submission 202264) | Peat permafrost microbial communities from Stordalen Mire near Abisko, Sweden - Palsa_T0_3 | ecosystem: Environmental > Terrestrial > Soil > Palsa > Peat permafrost | place: Sweden: Abisko... | reverse complement strand
TCGATGACACGCAGGGCGGCGGCTCATGGTCGATGCCGTTCCACTGTGGAGTTGGGCAAGAGCGGAGCTGTCACGTCGCCTGGGCGATGAAAAGCTTCGATCGGCAAGGCGGGCGATGGCCGAGCTGTCCGAGGCGGCAGAACTCTCTTCTTCATCTGCCCTCGAGCGGTCAGATAGTCCCGGTTGATCCCGGTAGGTGAGACCCCTCGTCTTTTTCGGGCACATCGGCGCTTATCCGGGCACGGGCATTTCTCGTGCAAAGCCCCTGGGTGCCCCTTGCAGTCGGTCCGCGAGTCTGCTAATATTACCAGTGCTGGCAGTACCCTGCTGCGAGTGCTAATGGTATGAAATCGCATAATTCCACGTGTTCCGGGAGGTCCACTTCGTGAATTTAAGGCCTTTGGGCGATCGTCTGGTCGTCGAGCACGTCGAGCAAGCTGATAAAACGTCCGGTGGCGTTTTCTTGCCCGACACCGCCAAAGAAAAGCCCCAGGAGGGGACGGTGCTGGCGGTCGGTTCCGGTCGCACGCTCGACAACGGCACCAAGCTGAGCATGGACGTCAAAGTCCACGACCGCATCATCTACTCGAAGTACAGCGGCTCAGAAATCAAAATTGAAGGTAAAGACTATCTCATCATTTCCGAAAAAGATGTGTTGGCCGTCTTCACCGATGCTAAAGTTCCGGCGGGAGTGTAAGTAAGAAGAATGGCTGCAAAAGAACTCGTATTCGACGAAAACGCACGACGCGCACTTGAGCGCGGTGCGAATATCCTGGCCGACGCGGTCAAGGTGACCCTGGGGCCCAAAGGCCGCAACGTCGTGCTGGACAAGAAGTTCGGCTCGCCGACGATCACCAACGACGGCGTGACCATCGCCAAAGAAATCGAACTGCCGAACGCCTTTGAAAACATGGGCGCGCAGCTCGTCAAAGAAGTCGCTTCGAAGACCAATGACATCGCAGGCGACGGCACGACCACGGCGACCGTGCTTGCGCAAGCGATCATTCGCGAAGGCCTGCGCAACGTAACGGCCGGTAGTAATCCGCTCCTGATCAAGCGTGGCATCGACAAGGCCGTCGAGCTGGCCGTCTCCGAGATGGAAAAGCTCGTCGTCAAGGTCGACACCCCCGAGAAGATCGCGCAAGTCGCATCGATCTCCGCCAACGATTCCGAGATCGGCAAGCTGATCTCCGAAGCGATGAAGGCCGTCGGCAAAGACGGCGTCATCACGGTTGAAGAGTCGAAGTCGACCAAGACCGACGTCGAGACCAAGGACGGCATGCAGTTCGACAAGGGCTACATCTCGCCGTACATGGTGACCGACAGCGAGCGCATGGAAGCGGTTCTCAACGACCCCTACATCCTCGTCACCGAGCGCAAGATTTCGGCGATCGCCGACATCCTGCCGCTCCTCGAGAAGATCGTCCAAGTGCAGAAGCCGTTGCTCCTCATCGCTGAGGATGTCGAAGGTGAAGCGCTCGCGACGCTCGTCGTCAACAAGCTGCGCGGAACGTTCACGACCGTCGCCGTCAAGGCGCCGGGCTTCGGTGACCGCCGCAAAGAGATGCTGAAGGACATCGCAACCCTCACGGGCGCGACCGTCATCAGCGAAGAGCTCGGACTCAAGCTCGACAAGGTCACCCCGGAACTGCTCGGTCAAGCCAAAACGGTCAAGGTCACCAAGGAAGAGACCACCATCGTCGACGGTAAGGGCAAGCCGGATGCGATCAAGGGCCGGATCGAACAGATCAAGCGCCAGATCGAAGAGACCGACAGCGATTTCGATCGCGAAAAGCTCCAGGAGCGCCTCGCAAAGCTTTCGGGCGGCGTCGCGGTCATCCAAGTCGGAGCTGCCACCGAAACCGAACTCAAAGAGAAGAAGCACCGCATCGAGGACGCGCTCAGCGCCACCCGCGCCGCGGTTCAAGAAGGCATGATCCCCGGCGGCGGCTCGTCGCTCGTGCACGCAGTGAAGGCGCTCGAAGCGCACGTGCACACGAACGGCCATTCCGGCGCAGCCGACGAGAAGATCGGTTGGGACATCATCCGCCGCGCGCTCGAAGAGCCGCTCCGCCAGATCGCGGAAAACGCGGGCTTCGAGGGTTCGGTCGAAGTGCAGAAAGTCAAAGCATCGACCCCCGGCCAGGGCTTCGATGCCATGTCGGGCGATCTCGTCGACATGCTGAAGGCCGGCATCGTCGAGCCCTTCAAGGTCACGCGTTCGGCGCTTCAAAACGCCGCGTCGATCGGTTCGCTGATCCTCACGACCGAGACTCTGATTGCCGACAAGCCTGAGCCGAAGAGCCAGAACGGCGCCGGACCCGGCGGCGGAATGGGCGGCATGGGCGGCGGCTACGACATGATGTAACTCGCGGCAACGCGGGAAACATTTGGTGGTAACATACCAGAAACAGAGAACGGGCTTCGCGACATGTCGCGAGGCCCGTTCTCTTTAATGCAAATACAAAGTGCGGCGCCGCCGTGCTTAATTAAGTCCTTGATTTTCTACACATTTTGCCTGTGTATGGCTGTGGGCAACCGCTTTGCGGCGCTGGGACCTAGAAGTGAAAATTCGTCTCGCTAGGCCGAGCGGCAGGCCTGAACAGATGCTGTTACAGTGGGGCTTGCGGGCCCGCGCCGAGGCGTCCGCGCTCGACGAAAAATGAGAACAGCAGCACGCCGAAAAGCGCGACCGGCACGACAATGCTGCAATAGCCGACGATCCAAAACGAAAGCGACGTGACGAAGAGCACGCCGACGATGACCACAACGGCAACCCGCAGCACTAAGCGACCTTTCCCCTCTTAACGGGAAATCGCGAAGCAATTTCCGCTCCTAGCGGGAGCGGAAGCCGCGAATCGATTGTCCCTTAGACGGAATATCGGCTGCCCGTCTGAAAACGGGGCGTGGCGGGCGTCACATCGCCCTGTTGACTAGCCACGCAAGGCGAATCGCGATCGCATCCTCGGCGAGCGCTCCGGGCCAATCGGGCCAGCCGCGCCTGGTGAGAAAACCGCGGGCATGGGCGCCGATCCACGCGGCGGAAGCCGCCCCAAGAGCGCCTGCTAACATGCCGCCCACGCGCGATGCGTCGTTCCGTGCCGCAAGCGTGCCGCCGCACAAGCCTCCGGCGACGATGCGCGCGGCCAGCGGGGCGATTTCGAGGCGTGAGGGCGTCGTGGGCAGCTTGTCGATCACGTATTCGCCCGCTGCAGCGAGCATCGCTAGACCCGCCCATACGTTGTCGCCGGCCTGCAGCGTCGCGGCAGGGGCCGTAAAGGTGCGGCAACCGGCAACCACGCCGATCCCAAGTGCGCGGAGATACGGATGCATTTCGTCGCTTACGGCATGCCCGGCACGGGTTCCGGCTATCCAACTGGCTAACGAGTTGGGGTGCTCCCAAGCCGAAGTGCTAACGCTATGCTGGCTCTCCAGCCGCATATCGCGGTCTCACAACACTACGACGAGCTGTACGGGCCCGATGGTTTACCACGCCCCCAATACACACCGCTGGCAGCGACGCTCGGGCGCCTCGAGCGCGACGAAATCCTGGCGCGGGTACAAGCCATCAATACGGCACTGTTGCAACGCGGCGTCACCTTTACGGTGTACGCGGATTCCGCGGGAACCGAACGCGTCTTTCCCTTCGACATCATTCCGCGTATTCTGACCGAGCCGGAATGGTCGCGCATCGAGCGCGGGATCCAACAGCGCGTACGGGCGATCAACGCTTTCATCTACGACGTCTACCACGCCGAACGCATCTTGCGTGAAAAGCGCGTTCCTCGCGACCTCGTCTACTCGTCGAAAAACTACAATCGTGAAATGATCGATGTCGACGTGCCGCGCGACGTCTACATCCACGTTTCGGGCATCGATCTCATCCGGGACGGTAACGGCGAGTTCTTGGTACTCGAAGACAACTGCCGTACGCCTTCGGGCATTTCGTATGTGCTCGAAAATCGCGACGTCCTCAAGCGCGGCTTCCCCGATCTTTTCCGCAACTACGCCGTGTGCCCGGTCGACGATTATCCTAGCCGTTTGCTCGATGTGCTGCGCTATGTCGCGCCCCACCAAAGCACCGAGCCGAACGTGGTCGTGCTGACGCCCGGCATCTACAATTCGGCCTACTTCGAACACTCGCTGCTTGCGCGCCGGATGGGCGTCGAACTCGTCGAAGGGCGCGACCTGATCGTCGTCGACAACTCGGTCTTCCTCAAGACGACGAGCGGGCTCGAACGGGTCGACGTGATCTACCGCCGCATCGACGACGATTTTCTCGACCCGCTCTACTTCATCGCCGACTCTGCCCTCGGTGTGACCGGCTTGATGAACGCGTACCGCGCGGGCAACGTGGCGATCGCCAACGCCATCGGCACGGGCGTCGGCGACGACAAGGCGATCTACCGCTTCGTCCCCGAGATGATCCGCTTCTATCTCGACGAGGAGCCGATACTGCGCAACGTTCCGACTTTCGATTGCACGGATCCGATCGAGCGCCGTCACGTTCTGGCCAATCTCGACAAACTCGTCGTCAAGAACACCAACGCTTCGGGCGGCTACGGCATGCTGATGGGGCCGTACGCGTCGAGCGAAGAACGCGAGCGTTTCAAAGACCTGATCGGCTCGAGCCCGCGTGACTTCATCGCTCAACCCGTGATCGAACTCTCGTCCTCGCCGACGATCGTCGACGCCAGCATGGTGGCTCGGCGTGTCGACTTACGGCCGTTCGCGCTCTACGGGCGCAGTGTGGACGTGCCGCCGGCCGCGCTCACGCGCGTCGCGCTGACGGAAGGCTCGCTCGTCGTGAATTCGTCGCAGGGCGGTGGCAGCAAAGATACCTGGGTCCTGCAATGCTGAGCCGCGTCGCCGAGTCGTTTTTTTGGCTCGGGCGCAACGTCGAGCGTGCGGAGACGATTTCACGCATCCTCGACGTGAACTATACACGCGCGATGGACTTGCATTCGCAGCGAGACGGGCGCTCCGAGCGGCTCTGGCGCTCGGTCATGCGCTGCGCGGGCTTCGTTTCCGAGCCGAAGGTCCCGCTGAACGGCAAAGCTGCGAGCGACTGCTTTGGCTACTGCGCGTTCGACGCCGACAATCCAACCTCGATCGTGTCCGCGGTGCGGATCGCGCGCACGAACGCCCTCAGCATTCGTTCGGAACTGACGATCGAAGTGTGGGAGGTCATCAACGTTCTCTATCTTTACGTCGCCGAGCAATCGCTGCGCTCGGTGCTGCGGGAAGGCCCCTCGAAGTTCTTGCGACGCGTGCGCGACGCGATGCAAGCGTTCGCCGGGATCAGCGACGCGACGCTTTCGCACGGCGATGGCTGGAACTTCTTGCAGGTTGGTCGCTACCTCGAACGCGCCTATATGACCGCGCGCGTACTCGAAGCGATCGACGTCGAGAACGAACCATGGCACGAATCGCAGCGGCTGCTCGAGATGTGCTGCGCGGCCGTTCCTTTTGCGCAGGCATCACACCGGGCGCCGGAAGCCCGCGATGCGCTGGCCTTCATCGTGCTTTCGCAAAGTTTTCCGCGCTCGCTGCGCTTTTGCACGCGCGAGGTCGACGCCGCCTTGCACCGGCTTTCGCGCACCCCGGAGGGAACCTTCGGCAACGATGCCGAGCGGCACTTGGGCAATCTGCGCGCCCGCTTCGACTACACGCCGATCGACGGCGTTCTGGAAGACGGCGTGCGTGCCTTCGCGACGGATCTCGTGCGCGAATACGAAGAGCTTTGCTGGTACGTCGAGGACGGCTATTTCCCGCGCTTGCCGTTGCCGGCGGCCTAAGCCGTGGAATATACGATCGATCACCAGACGACCTATTACTATCCGGCAAGCGTGTACGAGAGCTACACCGTGCTGCACCTACAGCCGCGCAGCGATCAGCATCAGTTTTGCACGCGCTACGTGCTCGATGTCTCGCCGAGCGCGCGAGTACACTCGCACGCGGACCGCTACGGTAACGACGTGCAGCACTTCGCGATCTTGCCACGCCATTCGTCGCTTTCGGTTACGACGCACTCGAGCGTCGTCACCCTGCTCGATCATGAACCGGCGCCGCCGCTCGAAGCAACGCGAGCCCTGCTCGATGCCGATCCGCAACTCGAAAGCTACTACGATTTTTTGCACGAGAGCGCGTACGTGCAGTTCGCACCCGAACTCGTCGCCTTCTGGCAGGAGCTGGACGGCCCGACCGACCGCATCGGTGCCTGGTGCCACAAGGTCTCGCGGCACATCAACCGGACCTTCACCTACGACAAAGATGCGACGACCGTGCGCACGACGGTGCGTGAGGCGCTGGCTACTCGCGCCGGTGTCTGTCAGGATTTTGCTCACGTGATGATTGCCGTGCTGCGCAGCGCCGGGATTCCGGCACGTTACGTGAGCGGATACATTTTCCGGGGCGAATCGCGCGTGCTCGGCGCCGAAGCATCGCATGCCTGGTGCGAAGCTTATCTGCCGCCCTACGGTTGGGTCGGTTTCGATCCGACCAACGACCTGATCATCAACGATCACTTCGTCAAGGTCGCAATCGGTCGCGACTACCGCGACGTCAGCCCGGTGCGCGGCGTGTACCGCGGCGCGCGGCACAGCGAGATGAGCGTCAACGTCGCCATGGAGAGCTTGGCCGGCGTTCAGCAGCAACAGCAAGCGCAGCAGTAGCAACGCCGCCCCAAAGATAGAGAAAACCGCGCGTCCGTGGAGTCACGGGCGCGCGGTTGTTCGTTTCGAGGGAAGCTGGACTAGGGGTTGCTTAGGGTCTGTGGATCACCCGCCGGAAGGTCTTTCGTTCTAGCAACGAAGACGCGCGCATCCGGTGTGCCGACGCCGACGACCGGGTTCCAGCCGAGCGTTCCCGCCGGCAGATTGACGACGCCGTTGCGCGACGGGATACCTTGGTGAAACGCGTGGTTGGTGGCGTTTGCCGCGGCAAGCTTGTAGATATACGGATTTACGTTGCCGAGGCGAGAGTTCAGGCCTTGCACGCGCTGAGCGAGCAGGCCGGCGAATTCGGGAGCCGACACGCTCGTCCCGATGAACGCATCGAGCTGAAGTCCGACGAAGAGAAATACCGCACTGTCGGTTGGATTGCATTGGACGCGATCAGGTTGTCCCGTAATCGGATTGACGATGAACGGGCACCCGCCCACCTGCATTCCGACGTCCGGATCGGAGCGAAAGCTGGAACCGGTGTTCGCGCTGTTCTGATACGCCGGCTTGGGGAAGATCGTGCTTGGGCCGCCGCCGGCGCCAAAGAGACCGTTGGTGATCACGTTGCCGGTGCCGAAGGGATCTTCGGGACCGAGGATCTTATCGTCGAGCGCTTGTTCACTCACGTACGTGGATGTCAACGCGGGCGGTGCAAATGAGGTAACGAGGCTCGTCCCGCCCACGCTCGTTACGGCCGGATCGTCCGACCAGATTGAGGTACCCGGCAGATCGGAGAAACTAAGCCCCGGCCCATCAAAGAAATACCCGATTTGGGGGCATGGAAGACCGGCGTCATCGCCCGATGAGAAAACGAACGTGATACCCTCGGAGTTGCCCTGCAGAAACAGGTCGTGATACGCCTGAAGGATGCCGGTGAAATCCTGACCGCCGTTGTATGCGGCCGTAAAGAGCAACTCGCACTCGCCGAACGACGTGCTGACGACGTCGAACGCGTCCTCTTCGTCGATAAACGAATAGGCGAGCAGGAAGCCCTCACCGGCCGTCGCCGGTGCGGCGATTCCAAAGACCGTCGCACCCGGCGCCGACCCGCTCGTCATTGCCACGTCGAGGTTGGCTTCGAATGAATCCCCGTCGTTCGGATTAAACGGCAGCGATCCGGGAAAGCGCAAATGAAACTGCGCCGGCGGCGATCCAATCGAACCGACCCCGCCGAGATGTTCGTGGTTAAAGTACAGTTTCTCGTCGTCGCCGCTGAAGTCGGAGAACCCCACGGTGGCAATCGTTACGCCACGGCCGTCGAGCGCTTGATTTTCAGGATAATCGTAAGCCTGTTTGAGGTCGTCAAACCAGTAAGGACCTGAGGGCGAGAAGCGGTTGGCGGGGCTAACCTTTACGGGGTGGGAGTCCGGCTGGGGCGGAAGCTGGTAGGCGAGACCCGCCACGACGGCGTTTGCGGCCTTGAGTTCCGGTAGTTCGGCCAGCTGCTCGTTCGGAACGGCACGGGTGCTGCCGTCCTTGTTGCGCACCAATCCGAGATGAACGTTGAATGCGCGTTCGACGGTGGCCGCCGTACCGCTAACGTGGATCAGCTGCGATTCGACTTTCGTGATCGCGAAACCGCGCGAGCGCAGCGCCGTGCTCAAGCGAGCGATGGTGGCGGCCGTCGGCGCATAGCGCGAGCGAAACTGCGCGACGGAGAGAAAATGATGATAGATCGGCGAATTTTCGTCACCCTGCATCAGCGTGAGCTGTTCGAGTTCGGCTCTGTTGCGCAGCGGAGCGTGCACGACGAAGTCGAGTGTCTGCGATGCGGCCGGCCGGCCGACGAACGCCGGGTGCCTCGCCAAAGCCTGATGCGGGCCCGCAGCGAGAACGGTTGCCGAAACCGGAGCCGCCGGTATGAGGAGGGATAGCGAAACCGTCGCTATTCCATATAGGAACCCACGGACGTTCATTTGTTCGGGACCTCCTGGAAGCGCGTAAACTCCCACGCACTTCCGTGCAATAAGATAGCCGCGCTTTAGCTGAGCAAATTCGCCTTACCTGGGGCCTTTTGGAACTTGCCTCGTTCTTTTATGCTACCTGAAGCGCCGGGCGACGAGATTGCCGGCGAAGCTCGGCTTGCGCGAAGGTTTTCTGCTGCTTCGGCAGCGATCAAAGCGTGGTGGCCCGTACAGATGCGCGTACTTCGTTAGAAGACGAAGCACGGGGAGCTTCGTTAGAAACCGAAGCACGGTGTGCTTCGCTCGAAACCGAAGCACGGGGTGCTTCGTTCGAAACCGAAGGCTTTTTCGTGCTGCCGGACTTTTCGTCTCCGCAGGACGTCGCTGCGCTGCGCCGGCGGGCCGCTGAGATCGTGGCGGACTTCGAGGTGCGCGAGCGCGCCCCGGTGTTCTCGACGAGTGACCCGGCGGTTAAGTCCGACGAATACTTCTTGACCTCCGGCGACAAGGTCCGCTGCTTCTTTGAAGAGGAAGCCTTCGATGCGTCGGGCCGTCTACGTGCTTCGAAGGACCTGTCCGTCAACAAGATCGGGCACGCGCTGCACGATCTCGACCCCGTTTTCGCGCGCTTTTCACACGATCCACGCCTGCAGGCGATTGCGCTCGAGCTCGGCGTTTCCGATCCGCGCGTCTATCAATCGATGTATATCTTCAAACAGCCGCATATCGGCGGCGAGGTGGGCTGGCACCAAGATGCGACGTATTTCTTCACCGAGCCGCACTCGGTGACGACGCTTTGGTTCGCGCTCGAAGCCGCGAATCGCAGCAACGGGTGCCTGTGGGTGCAGCGCGGCGGTCACCGCACGCCGCTGCGCGAGCGCTTCGTCGTGGACGGCGCCGGTAGCCGCCTCGAGAGAATCGACGCGATGCCGTGGCCCGAGCAAGGTGAGGCGGAGCCGCTCGAGGTCGAGGCCGGGACGCTCGTGGTCCTTCACGGCTTGCTGCCCCACTACAGCGCTCCGAACCGCTCGCCCGTTTCGCGTCACGCATACACCTTGCACTTCGTCGACGGCGGCGCGGGTTACGCGAAGACGAATTGGCTGCAGCGCACGGCGGAGTTCCCCGCTCGCGGTTTCGTCGAGGTGCCTTAGTTGCGAGCCGTTTTCGTTTAGGCTGTTCAGAAGTGGCCGCGTAGCGCGCCCGTTTCGCTTGGCCGTCGCTGTACCAAATGTCGAATGACGCGCGAAGTTGTGCGCGTTAGCATCGAGCGATAAGACGCCGGTTGCGAACCGGTTTGCTTCTCATTTGAGGTACGATGCATCTTTTGCGACTGGCTTCCCGTTTCGCGATCGGAGGCGCGCTTGCGGCTCTTGCGTTGACGGCTTCCCTTCCGGCGCTTGCGGCCGACGATGCACCGGCCACCGCAACGGCCGCGACCGACGCGACGGCGGCGGCGACGACGATCACCGGAACGGTTCGATCGGCCGCGGGGGCGGCCGTACCCGGAGCAACGGTGACGGCGAACGGCCCGGCTCGCGTTTCGACCGTGACCGACGGCGGCGGCGATTTCACGCTTACCGTGCCACCCGGTATCTACCGCGTCACGGTGGCAAAGGCCGGCTACGACACCGTCTCGACTTCCGACATCGCGATCCTTGTGGGGCAATCGGTGCCGCTGACGGTAGCGATCTCCGAGCGGACGCTTTCGTCGCTGCGCACGATCGGCTCGGTTTCGGCGAGCGCGCACGGCGCATCGTCGATCAACGTCGGGGCCGCCAATCAAGGCTACGTCAGCGGCCAGTCATTCCAACTGCTCGCGAACCCGCAAGTCAACGACGTCTTGCAACGTATTCCCGACGTCGTCGTGGAGAAGCTGGGGACGCAAGCCGACACGGCCATCGTTGTCGGCGGCTTGCAGCCGTATGAGACGCAGGTCCTAATCGACGGACACCCGCTGGCGCTCGGTCAATTCGGCGTGTGGCTCAGCCAGTATTTCCCGTCGTATATGCTCGGCGGGGTCGAGACCCAAACGGGACCGGGTAACACGACGCCGTTTGCGAACATCGCCGTCGGCGGCACCGTCAATCTGCAGACTCCCGATTTTACGAAGAAGTCGACGGCCGAGGCAACGCTCGGAATCGACAGCTACGGTTCGCAGTACTCGAACCTGCTCGTCACGGGCTCGGCCGGAAAGTTTGACTACGTCGCAGCCGCCGGCTATGCCGGCAGCAACGGGCCATATTTTGGCAAGCGTGAGTGCGACGCGTTTACCTCGAACGGAGCCGCCAACACGCCCGCATCGGAAGCCATCATCGCGTTTTGCGGAGACTTCAGCGGGTCGCTCTGGAATCGCGCGCAGAACTACAAAGTCCGCTACGACTTTTCGCCGACGACATCGTTTGACATCGGGCTGCTCGACTCGACCGGCGGGTTTTCGCCGCAAGGCTCGGCCTGGGGCGCTTCCTACGGGCCGACCAAGATCGTCCAATGCCTTCCGGGGACGAGCGAATGTACCAATCCGGCCGACGCAAACTTGATCGGCTCGACGGTCAACGGCACGTACTGGTTTCCGGGCACGAACATCTGGAACACGCAACAACTTTATACCGGCCAGTTCCGCACGTCGTTCAATCAGACCACGTTCCTCGTGCGTCCGTATCTCGGAGCAATTCAGCCCGAGACCTACGACGGCCGCGGTGAGGGCGGCTATCCGGCATTCTTTTCGCCGCCGGGCGCCGTACCATCGCTTGGGAACGGAGTGCCGATCCCGTCAGCGGGCCTTACGAATCCGAACGCATTTGAGAGCCAGTCGTGTCCGACCGGCACGATCTTCAGTTTCACGCAGATCAATAGCCCCAAGAACACGATCAACACGGTCAACGGTCAGGAGGAGTGTTACCAATACCCGTACAGCACCTACGAGACCGATAAGCTGTACGGTTCGACGCAGTCGATCGTGCAGCCGATCGAAGCCGGAAACGGTTTTCTCGACCTCACCTACGACTTCCACGGTCAGAGCACGTTTGCGTTCGCGAATGCCCCGGCTAACGTCCAAGTGCCGTTGTCGGCGACCCGCTTCTCGACGTTCTCATTGACCGGCAGCGTGCAGCCGACCGAAAAGCTTGCCGCGAAGTTCGGCCTCTACAACACGGATTGGACGATCAATGGCGAGCAGCCGAAGCTCGATGCAAGTGGAAACCCGATTGGGACGCAAGGTCTCGACCGCACGGTTTCGCGCTTCGATCCGCATCTTGCGGTCGTGTACCGGGCCGACACGAATACCTCGCTGCGCCTCTCGGCTGGAACGTCGGAGACCTTTCCGTTCATCGGCGACGTAAGCGGCCCGGCCGCCATTCAACCCCCGGCCTTCTTGTACTCGGCCGGCATCGTCACCGAAAAGAACGCGAACTTGCAGCCGGAGTACAGTCAAGCGATTGGAGTCGGGGCCGATCACCGCTTCAGCAACGGCTCCGTGCTGAGCCTCGACTTGGAGTCGACGGTCGTGCACAACGTCTTCCAACAGTTGACGACGCAGGAGACCGTCCCGCTGAACGGTGTGCCGTCGATTCTCGGCGTCTTCAAGCCGATCAATGTGGCTCGCTTGCAGGCGCAGATCGCGACGCTCAAGTATCGCTACGCACCGTTGCGCGGCTTCGGCTTCAACCTGGCCGTCGCGGCCGACAGCTCGATTCTCGGCGGCATTCCTGCGTCGGCCTACAATTCAACCCCATCGCTGCCGTCAAACGGCGTCCAGGTTTGCGGGAACGCGCAGTTCACGCCCGGGCTAGCGACCTGCATTCCGTACCTCAAAGGCTACGGGCAGTTTACCTATACCTTCCGCGACGGGACCTTCACCGCCCTTGGCGTCGACTACGAAGGCAAGAACAATCAATACTATCAGCCGCCGTTTGCCATTCTCGATTTCCAATTCTCGAAACCGGTGCGGCAGGATCTCGACCTCAATCTTTCGATCGAGAACCTGCTCAACACGAACTCGTACAATTACTTGGCGGCGCCGAACCTTGGCGTTCCGGCCGTCGGCGATGTGTCGTCGAACGGGACGACCATCCAGCAAGCCTCGTTCCCGACCTACCGCATTCCCGCGGCGACGAGAACGCTGCGCGTCGCGCTGCGCGCGCACGTGGGGCGCTAGTTCAAGCAGCGAGCCAGATGTAGCGCACGACGAGAAGGGCGGCCACTCCGTACAAGACGGCGCCGACCTTCTTTCCGCGTCCGCTCAGCAGCATGATCGCGGCGTAGCTGATCACGCCGAAGCTGACGCCGTTCGCGATCGAGAAGGTCAACGGCATGGCGACCATCGTCAGAAAGGTCGAAATCGCCACGGCGTAGTCTTCCCACGCGATCGTGCGAACGCTATCGAGCATGAGCGCACCGACTAAGACGAGTGCAGGCGCGGTTGCGGCGGCGGGAATGGCACCGGCGAGCGGCCAGCAAAACGTGGCGAGCAAGAAGAGCCCGGCGACGGCGACGGCGACGAGTCCGGTGCGCCCGCCCTCTTCGATGCCGCTCGCGCTCTCGATGTAAGCGGTCGTCGTACTCGTTCCGAGGACGGCGCCGAACATCGCGGCGAGCCCATCGCAGGCGAAGGTGCGTCGCGCGCGCGGGAGGTTTCCCTCGGCGTCAAGCGCGCCGGCCTTGCCGGCGAGGGCCACGAGCGTTCCGGTGGCGTCGAAGAAATCGACGAAGAAGAACGTGAAGACGACCGCTGCGATCCCGAGTCCAAGGGCGCCGCGCAGATCGAGCGCGCCGAAGAGCCCCGTCGGCACGACCGGCAGCGCGACGATGCCGTCGGCAAAGCCGGCGAACGGCACCATCCCGTGCGGTCCCGGATAGAGCGGCAGGTGCGCTGCGATTCCGAGCAGCGTCGAGGCGAGGATGCCATAGAGAATCGCGCCCGGGACGCGGCGCACCAAGAGCACGGCACTGACGACCAGACCGAACACGGCGACGGCGCCCTGCGGCGTCACGACGGAACCGAGCGCGACGAAGGTGGCGGGGTTCGCGACGACGATTCCCGCGTTTTTCAGACCGATGAAGGCCAAGAACATGCCGATTCCGCCCGTCACGGCGAGCTTCAAGTGCGTTGGAATCGCGCGCACGATCGCCTGTCGTGCGCCGATCAGGGAAAGGAGCACAAACAACAGGCCTGAGATGAACACCGCACCGAGTGCCGTTTGCCACGGAATCTTGAGCCCGAGAACGACCGTGTAGGCGAAGTAGGCGTTCAGTCCCATGCCGGGAGCTTGCGCGAAGGGATAGCGCGCCACGAGCCCCATCAAGAGACTGCCCATCGCCGCGGCGAGCGCGGTGACGACCAGCAGTTTTGCAAAACCGTTCGGCACGACGATCGCGTTGCCAAGCACCTGCGGATTTACGAACAGCGCGTACGACATCGTGAGGAAGGTCGTGAGCCCGGCGCGCAGCTCGCGCGAAACGCTCGAACCCGCGGCGGTAATGCCGAAGTAGCGATCGATCATTTGCTCGGGTGCGGCGCGCGAGAATTAACCTCCTCGCGCCACACGTCACGCGGGAGCGACGGAACGCAGGCGGATGGGAAGATTGAGGAGCGCCGCACCGTAGCCTACGATGATCGTCGTGGTCCACATCAACGCATACGAGCCGGTCGATTGCACGACGGCGCCGCCTAGGAAGGCGCCCAAGAACGCTCCTACTTGGTGACTGAAGAAACAGACACCAAAGAGCGTACCGAGATGTTGAAGTCCGAACAAGCGGCCGACGATGCCGCTCGTGAGCGGAACCGTGCCGAGCCACGTCAACCCCATGATGGCGGCGAAAGCCAGAGTTGAAACGGGCGATAGGGGTACGAGAACGAACGCGACGGTGGCGGTCGCCCGCAGCGTGTAGAGAGCGGCGAGCAGATACTGTGGGGAGAAGCGATCCATCAGCCGCCCGAATCCATAGCTTCCGATGATGTTAAAGAACCCAATCGTCGCGAGCGAGGCAGCGCCGCTCCCCGCGGCGCCGTGGCATAGCACAAGATACGCAGGAAGGTGGTTCGAGATGAACGCCAGTTGAAATCCGCACGCGAAGAACCCGGCCGTCAAGAACAGGTAGTTGCCGTCCTTCAGCGCGGACCGGATCGCCGGCCACGTTCCACCGAGTGTCGCGGCGGTCGGGGCGTCCTCGGGAGCGGAAACCGGCACGCGACCGCGCAGTGCGATTCCGAACGGCGCGCTGCAGAGGATGAAGCCCGCAAGCACGATCAGCGCGCTGCGGAATCCGGCGCTTCCGATGACGGATTGCGCAATCGGAATGAGTGCGACTTGGCCCAAAGAGCCGCCGGCTGCCGCGAGCGCAACCGCCGTCGCCCGGAATGCCGGAGTGGACGCGCGGCTCACCGCGGAGATGATGACGGCGAAGGTCATGCCGCTTTGTCCGAGCCCGGCAAGTAACCCTAAGCCCGCGATGATGGTGACCACATCGGGATGGAGTGCAACGAGCGCGAGTCCGAGCGCATAGATGAACGCTCCGGCTGCCACGACGGCAACCGGGCCCTTACGGTCCGCCAGGTGCCCGGCCAGCGGCTGGGCGAGTCCCCACGCGATGTTCTGAAGTGCGAGCGCAAACGCGAGCATGGAAAACGTGACGACGTGCGTAGCGGTGATGGGGATCAAGAAGAGTCCGAAGGTCGCGCGCGCGCCGAGGCCTGCAGACATGACGAGTGCGGCCGCAATCAGCACCCAGGTCATGTGCGCGTTGCGGGTTTCAGAGGGCGCAGCGTTGCCGACGCTTTGAACGGCTACCGAACGATTCAGCAGCATCTAGCGATCGCTCCAGTGCGCGGCGCGCTTTTCGACGAAGGCGGCCGTCCCTTCGCGCCAGTCGTCGCCGGCGGCGTTGACGGCGAACTGATTCGCCTCGATCCAAAGCCCCTCATCGATCGTGGCGTTGAGGCCGCGGGTGACGGCTGCGAGACACGTGCGCAGCGCGACGGCGGAGTGGCGTGTGAAACTGCGAGCCGTCGCGAGCGCGGTTCCCAGCAGTTGCTCGTCCGGCACGACGTCCGTGACGAGACCAAACTCCCGTGCGCAGGCAGCGTCAAACGGCTCACCGGAAAGAATGGCGCGCAGCGCTCGTTTACGCCCGATCAGCCGTGGTAAGCGCTGCGTCCCTCCAAAGGTGGGCATCATGCCGAGCTTGATCTCGGCTTTTCCAAAGGTAGCGGACGTCGCGGCGATCGTGACGTGCGTTGCCTCGACGATTTCACAACCACCGCCGAATGCAATTCCGTTTACGGCTGAAATAATCGGTTTGGGGAAACTCTCGATCAGTGCCGTCATATGCTGACCGCGCCGGCAGAACTCACGCACGCCGGCGTCGACCCCGTCGCTGAAGCTTTCGCGGAATTCCGCGATGTCGGCACCGGCAGAGAAGGCACGTCCCACCCCGGTCAAGATGACCGCGCGAACCGCCGGCTCGCGCTCGATCGCGCGCAGTTCGGCGACCAGTGCGTCGATGAGCCGGTAGTTGAGGGCGTTGAGCTTCTCGGGGCGGTTGAATGTGAGCAATGCGATGCCGTCGCCGGCGACCGAGCGTAGCAGAAGCTCGCTCATCGATCGCCCCGGCCGGCCAGGGTCATCATCGTTACGAGCGCCGCGGCGCAAAGCGTTCGTTCCTCGCCGCTGAGGGCAAATACCGACACGCGGCTTACGGAAAGCGAACGTCCCGCGCGCAGGACCTCGCCCTCCGCGCGCAGCCGTTCTCCGGCGCCCGGCTTGAGCAGGTTGACGTTGTACTCGACGGTCAGCATCGACTGCTCGGCGCCGATCAGCGTAAAGGCTGCGTACGCGCCGGCGTTGTCGGCGAGCGTGCCGATGATTCCGCCGTGAAAGAACCCGTGTTGCTGCGAGACCTCGGTCCGGAAGGGGACGCCAATGACGCAGCGGCCCGGCGTAAGCTCTTCGATTTCCGCCCCGATGTGTCGCATGAATCCCTGCCGTTGAAAACTGTCGCGGATGCGCGCGGCGAAGTCAGGGTCTCGCAGGTCGGATGTAGGTAATGAGGCGTTCATGCGCCGCCTCTACCGGGAAGCTCGTATACCGCCCCGTGTACGGCCGGCTCGCCTGGTATACAGGTCGGTATACCCGGCCGGCCCAATCCCGCAGCGTATGCGCATCAAGGGCCCGGCAGGCCAGCCGATTCCTGACTACATCGCGGAGGTCGCGGCCGATCTCTTCTACCGCGACGGCCTGCATGCGGTTGGGGTGGATCGCGTCGCCGACGTTGCGGGTTTGACGAAGCGGACGCTGTACCGGCATTTTCGCTCGAAGGACGAACTGATTGCCGCCTCCCTGCGCCGAGCGCCGCGCGTGCATTTTCCGCGAAACGGTGCGCCCGTCGAGCGCATCATCGGAGCGTTCGAAAGGCTCGAGACGTTTCTCGGCACCACGCGGTACCGCGGATGTCCCTACGTCGTCTTCACGGCAGAACTGACCGAGCCGGCGCACCCGGCGCGCCGCCTGATCGAGAAGCTCTTGCTGAAGCGGCGCATGTGGTTTCGAGATCGTGCGGCGGAAGCGGGTCTGAGGGATCCGGACGAGGTTGCCGAGCAACTCGACCTGCTCTTCGACGGCGCGCTCGCCTCCGGTGCGAAGCGAGGCGATCTCGTTCCGGCGCGAACGGCTAAGAGCCTCGCGCTCATGGTGTTGAGCCGTCAGGCGAGTTGACGGCCGCCGAGCATCAGGAACGCGGGCGGCTCCGCAAGCGGCCCGACGCCGTCGCGCAGGTCGCCGCGGAATGCGACGAGATCGGCCAGGTGGCCCCGGGCGAGGCGGCCGCGATCGCGCGTCCCAAGGAGCGCGGCGGCGTTTGAGGTGGTCGCCTTGAGGATGTCGGCGGGCGTCATACCGAGCGACTGCATCAAGCCGAAATCGCGATTGTTCTGTTCGTGCGGGAAGACGCCGCAGTCCGTGCCGTACGCGAAGGTGACGCCCTCAGCGAGCGCGCGCTGCACGCCCGCATCGCGCGCGGCTACGGCACGCTCGGCCTTTTCGACGATGTCGGGCGGATAGTGCACCGCACCCTCGGCTTGCGCGATGATCGATTCGGAAGCCCACAGCGTCGGAACCATGGCGGTGCCACGTTGCTTCATCTCGGCCGCGGTCGCACTCTCAACGCCGGTGCAGTGTTCGATCGAGTCGCAACCGCCCTGGACGGCGAGCGCGATTCCCGCATCGCCGTGCGCGTGCGCGGCAACCCGCAATCCGAATTTGTGCGCCTCCTCGGTCACTGCGCTAACTTCATCGGGATTGAATTGCGGTGCGTTCCAGGCATCTCCGTGCGAGAGCACGCCGCCGGTCGCCGTGATCTTGATCAGATCGACGTGCGCTTTGAGATTCTTTCGAACCCGCTCGCGGAAACCGTACGGACCGTAGGCGACTGCCGACTCGTAATCCTCGTCGACGTGAACCCACGGCGCACGCGCGTTGTCGTCGGCGTGGCCGCCCGTGATCGCGAGCGACTTTCCGGCGACGAGCATGCGCGGGCCGATCACGAGCCCGTGGTTGATTGCGTCTCGCAGTGCGACGTCGACACCCGGCCCGAAGCTGCCGACGTCCCGCAGCGTCGTAAATCCGTTGGCGAGGAGCGTCGTCGCGTTCTTGAGTGCTTTGAGCGCAGATTCGGCAGCCGAATCGGAGATGAGCGACGCCGTCAGCGGCAGCGTCTCGTGCACGGTCTTCTTGATGAAGGCGGTGACGTGGGTGTGACAGTCGATCAACCCGGGGAGTAAGGTCGCCTCGCCGAGGTCGATCACGCTCGCATCGTGCGGTGCGTCGCCGGCTTGGAATGAGAGGATACGATCGCCGCGGACGACGCACACACCCGGCGACGTGAAACGCTCGCCGTCGAACGCCCAGGCCGAACGGATGACGAAGACCGGCTCGGCCGGCTCGGTCGCCACGCTGCTCGGGAAGAGCAGTGCCGCCATCGACGCGAGCGGACCACGCCGGGCCGCGTCATCGAACGCGCGTCGCGCAAACGCGTACAGCTGCCACGAAAACGGGGCGTGTGGGCACCGGCACAGAGCAATCACGCGCCGTTCTTCCGGCTGCTTTACTGATATTCCGTTCCGTCGATCACGACGAAACCGGGAGTGGACCAGGACCGCGACGTGCCGTGATGCGTCCAATCGATGCCTTGCGACGACGAGCTGTCATAGTAGTAGCGCCCTTGCACGTACGAGTAGTCACCGCTCTTGACCCAAGGCCACGCGGGCGCGTCCATGTCGCCGAGGTCGCAGACGATCTCGATCGTCACGCCGGCTGCGACCTGCACGTCGTAGTAACCGTGCAACCCGCTTCTGGTCGTTTGCGACGGCAGAACTTGCGTGACGTTGCCGCACACATCGACTTCTTGATCGCCGCTGATCGTGCCGTTTGCGAATTCTTGCTGATCGCTCAAAAACTGCTGGTCGTTGCACGGCCACGAACCACCCGCTCCCACCGTCGGCTGCACGCTGGCCGATGCGACGACGTTCCCGGCCTCACGGTGGTGGCGATGATGCCGCTTACGTCCGTGGTGTTCCGCAAAGTCGACCGACGGTGAAACGGATGGTGCGGGTGACGATGCGACCGTGGCCGTTTGCGACGTCTGGCTACACGCGGCCAATGTGAAGAGCGCTATCAGAAGAGCGAGCGCTGCCGAGACTGCTGAGGGGCGCATTGGTGCCGCCGTCAATTCCGAACGCACGCGATCCGAGCCTGCGCGAGAAATTGACGGTTTGCCGGCGGGAGAGATAGAACGCATCCCGGGGTTCCGGAAAATACCGCTTCCCATGTTGGCTTTCCGGCAGGCCAAGACGAGCAGGCGCCCGGCTTTATAGGCTGCTGCCGGAGCGCTCGCGCGCGGAGCCCCAGGGCGGGTCGTGGAAGCGACGGTGCGGCTGGGGAAACCCTCGCGCCTAGCAGAGTGTCCTTGAGAGTGCTAATATGAACGACGACTTTTTCGCAGAGTTTGACGTGATGTTCGCGGAGCTCGCTCGCCGGGCGCGACCCGGGCGCTTCGAGCCCAATACGGACGTCTACGTCAGTGAGGACGGCAACACGATCGTCGTCAACGTCGAGATCGCCGGCGCCGAACCGACCGAGCTCCGCGTGATGGTCGAAGAGCGCAATCTCTACATCGTGGGTCGTCGCTACGACCGGCAGCGCGCCGGGCGCGGCTCCGTCCTTTTGAAGGAGATCGATTACGGGGACTTTGTGAAGAAGCTTCATCTGCCGATCGCGGTGGACTACGACGAGGCCTCTGCTTCGTACCGCGACGGCATCCTCACGATCCGGCTCCCCGTTTCCGAACACGCACTGCCTCCAACGCGCCGCACTGAAATCCGTATGACCGTAAGAAGGATCCCCGCCTAATGGCCGCCCTAACGACAGACAGAGTCACCGACGTACTCGGCATCCTGCCGCTGCAGGACGCCGTGCTGTTCCCCAACACCGTCATCCCGCTTGCGGTCGTCAAGAAGCCGGGCATTGCGCTCGTCGAAGAGGCGCTGCGCGATGGCCGCCAGATTGGTCTGGTCGCGCTCAAGGACAAGGACACGGACGAGCCGGGTCCCGACGACGTACGCCGGGTCGGTACGATCGGAACGATCCAGCGCATGATCAAAGTGCCCGACGGCACGATCCGCTGCATCGTCGGCGGCAACGCCGTGTTCAAGATCGATGCGTTCTCGCAGACGAGCCCGTACCTCGCCGCTACGTACACCGAATTGCCGGACGTCACGCGCGAGACCGAAGAGCTTGTTGCGATGCATCGCAATCTTGCCGGCCTCTTTTCGAAGCTGATCGGCTACCTGCCGCAAGCACCGCGCGAGATGGAGATGGAAGTCAACAACATCACCGACTCCAATCTCCTGACATACTTCGTCGCGAGCTCGATGCGGCTCGACACGGCCGATCGTCAGGCGCTGCTCGAAGAGCGCAACACCGAAAAACGGATGCGCCGCCTCACGATGCTCCTGACCAAGGAGCTCGAAGTGGTCGAGCTCGGCCACAAAATCCAGTCCGATATCCAACGCGAGATGGAGAAAAACCAGCGCGAGTTCTATCTGCGCCAGCAGATGCGCGCCATTCAGGAAGAGCTCGGCGAAACCGATCCCCAGCAAGCCGAAACCAACGAGCTGCGCAAGAAGATCGACGAAGCGAACCTGCCCGAGGATGCGCGTAAGGCCGCCGATCGCGAACTCGACCGGCTTTCGAAAGTTCCCCAGGCTTCGCCCGAGTACTCGGTGATCCGCACTTACTTGGATTGGATCGTGCAACTGCCGTGGTCGAAAGAGACGACGGACGCGATCGATATCGCCAAGGCGCGCGAGATCCTCGATCTCGATCACTACGACTTGGAAAAAGTCAAAGACCGCATCATCGAATACTTAGCGGTCGGCAAGCTCAAGAAAAAACTGACGGGCCCGATCCTATGCTTCGTCGGACCTCCGGGAGTCGGTAAGACGTCGCTTGGCCAATCGATCGCACGCGCGATGGGCCGCAAGTTCGTGCGGCTTTCCGTCGGCGGCGTGCGCGACGAAGCCGAAATCCGCGGCCACCGCCGCACCTACATCGGCGCGATGCCGGGCACGATCGTGCGCGCGCTGCGCGACGCGGGAACTCGTAACCCGGTCATGATGATCGACGAAATCGACAAGGTCGGCTCCGACTACCGCGGCGATCCGCAGTCGGCGCTGCTCGAAGTGCTCGACCCGGCGCAGAACAATTCGTTCCGCGACCACTATCTCGACTTGCCCTTCGATCTCTCACAAGTGCTCTTCGTCTGCACGGCAAACGACCTGTCGACGATCAGCCCTCCGCTGCGCGACCGGATGGAAATCATCCAACTCTCCGGCTACACCGAGTTCGAGAAGCTCCAGATCGCCAAGCGCTACCTCGTGAAGAAGCAACGCGAAGCCAATGGTCTGCGCAACACGCAGGCGCAGATCGGCGATGCGACGATCCGCGCGATCATCAACGACTACACGCGCGAAGCGGGCGTCCGTAATCTCGAGCGCGAGATCGGGACCGTTTTCCGGAAGGTCGCGCGCCGTATCGCCGAAGATCCGCGCTACAAAGCGCGCGTCAAGCCGGAGAACCTGGCCGACTACCTGTCGCGGCCGCGCTATTACAACGAGGTCAAAAAGCGCACCGCCGCCATCGGCGTCACGACCGGTCTCGTGTGGACGCCGGTCGGCGGAGACATCATCTTCGTCGAGACGACGACGATGCCGGGTACGGGCAAGCTCGTGTTGACGGGCCAGCTCGGCGACGTGATGAAAGAATCGGCCCAGGCAGCCGTCTCGTTTCTGCGCTCGCGTTCATCGGAACTCGGTCTGCAGGACGACTACTTTGCCAAACACGACCTGCACATTCACGTGCCGGCGGGAGCCGTGCCGAAGGATGGCCCCTCGGCCGGCATCGCGCTCGCGACGTCGATCGCTTCGCTCTTGACCAATACGAAAGTCGATTCGAACCTGGCGATGACGGGCGAGATCACCTTGACCGGTCAAGTACTGCCGATCGGCGGACTCAAGGAAAAGGTGCTCGGGGCAAAGCGCGCGGGCATCAGCAAGATCGTGCTGCCGAAGCGCAATGAAAACGATCTCGAGGATGTCCCGAAGGAAGTGCGCGACACGATGACCTTCGTGCCGGTCGAAGAGATCTCCGAAGTGTTCGAACAAGCCTTCGGAAAGCGGATCATCACACCGGTCATGCTCGGCGCCGCGCATGGACGCGGCGAGGACGGGGTCGTCGTACCGATGCGGCGCTCCAAGCGCCCGGCTCCGGTGGCCGAACGTAAACGGCCCCCGGCCCGGCGCCAAGCCGTTTCCTCGCGTAAGCGCTAACCGCTACGGGTCGAGTGCGATGCCCGACCCGGTTTCGACGCTACCGATCACGCAGGCGAGCGCCTCCGGTTCGTGCAGTCCGCCCAACAACACATCAAGCTCATGCGGGCCGGCGGCTATTAGTAGGCCGCCGCTCGTCTGCGCGTCGCTAAGCAGCAGGCGGAGGTCGCTCGGCACACCGGCTGCGGTATCGGTGAAGGCTTCGTGCTCGAGCGCGTTTGCGCGCGAGCCTCCGGGGCAGATGCCGGCCTCGAGCATCTCGCGCGCAAGCGCGTAGACCGGAACCTTGGCGGCGCTGATGCGCAAGCGCACGCCGCTCGCTCGAGCCATCTCGTTGCCGTGACCGAGCAGCCCGAAGCCGGTCACGTCGGTCGCCGCATGAACGTTGGCCGCCTGCATCGCGCGTGATGCCGCCGCGTTGAGCGTCGTCATCCAGCGAACGGCCTCTGCGATCCGATCTTCGCCGATCGCACCCTTCTTGAGCGCCGACGACAGAACGCCCGTGCCGAGCGGTTTGGTCAATACGAGCAGGTCGCCGGGCCGTGCGCCCGCGTTCGTGATGATGCGCTTGGGATCGATGATGCCCGTGACCGCCATGCCGTATTTCGGCTCATCGTCTTTCACGCTGTGACCGCCCACGATCGAAACACCCGCGGCTTGCGCGACCGCAGCACCGCCGGCGAGAATGCGCGTCAAGATGTCGCCGCCGAGTTCTTCGATCGGATACGCTACGATGTTGAGCGCCGTCAACGGCGTACCGCCCATCGCATAGACGTCCGAAAGGGCGTTCGTCGCGGCGACACGTCCGAAATCGTACGGATCGTCGAGAATCGGCGTGAAGAAATCGACGGTAAGGACCAGCGCCAAGTCATCGCTCAGACGATACACGCCTGCGTCGTCGGCACTGCCGTAGCCGACGAGCACGTTCGCATCGCCGACCGTGGGAACGCCGCGCAGCACCCGCGCGAGATCCCCCGAGCTAACTTTGCTCGCGCACCCGCCGCCTGCCGTCAGCGACGTAAGACGGACTCGTTCACCTTGTTGCATGACATGCTCCCTGGCACGGACGGAGTTTGCGCTTTTGGCGGCTCGGGCGAGGACGTCCCTGCCCGGCCTCTTTTTCAGGCTGTGTTACCATAGGGTCGAAATGGCCAAGCAGCTTCTGTTCATTCCCGGTCCCGTCACCTGTTCGTCTGCCGTGCTCGAAGCCGTGTCGCGCCCGATGATCGATCATCGTGGTCCTGAGTTCGCGGAGCTACTCGAGCGGATCGCGCGCGGCATGCAGCCGATCTTCGGCACCGCAAACGAGGTCGTCATCCTCGGTTGCTCGGGTACCGGCGGTCTCGAAGCAGCGCTCGCCAGCTCCTTTTCGCCGGGTCAGAAAGTTCTGGGCTGCCCCGTCGGCGTATTCGGGCAGCGCTTGGCGACGATCGCCAAAACCTACGGCCTCGAGGTCGAGCTGCTGGAAACGCCGCTTGGGCACCGGGTCGACGCGACGGCGCTCGCTGCGCGCCTGCAAGCCGACGCGGCGCATGAGATCGCCGGCATTCTGCTCACGCACAACGAGACCTCAACCGGCGTCCAGAACGACATGGCCGCGCTTTCGCAAGCGATCGGCGATCATCCGGCAACCGTCATCGTCGATTCGGTCAGCGGACTCGGTGCTTCGACCTTCACGATGGACGCATGGAATTTCGACGTGGTCGTCACCGCCTCGCAGAAGGCTCTGGCCGTTCCGCCCGGCGCAGCACTCGTCGCGGTCAGCCCGCGCGGTTGGGAACGCATCGCGCAAGCCAAGATACCGCGGGTGTACTTCGACCTGCAACGTGCGCGCGATTTTGCCAAGCAAGGTCAGACGCCGTGGACGCCGGCCGTCCCGATCGTCTTTGGACTCGACACCGGCATCGAGCTCTACCACGCAGAGGGCGCAGAGCGCGTCTACGCGCGCCACGACCGTTACTCGCGTGCGATACGCGCCTTTGCCCAGGCGGCCGGCGTCAATTTGCTCTCGCAACCCGAGGCGTCATCGGTGACGGTCACCGCGATGTACGTTCCCGCCGGGCTTGAGGCCGCGGCAATTCGCAAGGCGCTGCGTGAAGAACACGGCATCGTGATCGGCGGCGGCCAAGCCGAACTCAAGGGCAAGATCCTGCGCATGGGGACGATGGGAGCGCTCTCGACCAGCGACGTCACGCGCGCGTTCGAAGCGTTTGAAACGGTGCTGCGGCAGCAGGGTCTGGACGTTACCGCGGGCGCGGCCGTGCGTGCGGCGAGCGCGATCCTCGAAGAAGAGTTCACCGCAGCGCGTTAAGCGCGGCGGGGCCGCGTGCCCGGTTCTTGGGCCGGAAGGCTCTGCACTTTCGGCACGTCGGGGCGCGGCAAGGTCGGCACCATTTCGTAGATGCTCTCGAGACGGTCGCTCGTCTCCGGAAGATCGGGGACGCTCGTGTCGGGCGGCGGGCCGAAGCCGAACGCGCTTGTCAGGTCGCCGCAGGTGGCACGGCGCCACGGCGTGAGGTTGGGTACCTCGACGCCGAAGCGCGTTTCGAGCAGACGCAGCAGCGAGGTGTGGTCGAAGGTGTCGCTGCAAACGTAGCCGCCGCGCGAGTACGGTGAGACGACGATTGTCGGAACTCGGAAACCAAGGCCGATCGGTTTTCCGTCCACGAATTCGCCCGGCGTGCCGGGTTCGGGTAAGGGCGGCACGACGTGATCGAACTGACCGTCGTTTTCGTCGTAGGTCAAGATGAATGCCGTACGCGACCAGACTTGCGGATTGGACCAGAGCGCTTCGAGGATCGTGCGCACGTAGTTTTCGCCGGAGGCCGGAAAGAAGTTCGGGTGTTCGGTCTGCTCGGCGTGTGCCAGGATCCAAGTAACCTGCGGCAGATTTCCGGTACGCAAATTCTGCAGAAATTGATCGAACGGGCGGCCGCGTCGCGCACGCTCGTAGAGTTGCGAAGTTGAACTCGCCGTTTTGAACGTCTTGAAGTAGCGCATGACGTTCATCAGATAGTCGTCGACCATGTCGTAGTAGATTTGCCAGGAAACGCCCGCGCGTTCCAAACGCTCGGGATAGGTCTCCCAGGAATACGTGATGCCGCCTTTGAGCGCGTCGTTGTTGAGCACCGGGCCGCCATGCGTACCGGCCGGGTCGATCGAAGCGGTCATAGAGTAGAGGCGGTTCGGATACGTCGGTCCGAGTACCGAGCAATGATAGCCGTCGCAAATCGTAAACGCATCGGCAAGCGCGTAGTAGAACGGCAAGTCCGCGCGCGTGTGGTACCCCATCGTGAGCGGCCCCGAAACGCCGTTCTTTTCGCGATGAGCCTTGACCCAACCGTCCATCTTGCCGTCGGCCAGCGACTCGTGCTGCGCGTCCCATTCGTGGCTGAGGTCGTGCAGTTGCTGCGCGCTCGTCTTGGAGGTGTCGAGATGGAACGGCAGCACGTGTCCGTCGGGGTTCTGGGCATCGGGCTGGTAGAACACGCTCTTCCCGTCCGGCAACAGGAGCGTTTTCGGATCGTCGAAGCCGCGGACGCCGCGCAGTGTTCCGAAGTAATGGTCGAACGAACGATTCTCTTGCATCAGAATGACGAAGTGATCGATGTCCTTGAGCGTGCTCGGCGGCAGTGCTGCGGCAGCTGCCGTAGCCCGCGAGCCGACGGCGAGCGTTGCCGCCGCACCGATTCCGGCCTTCAGAAGATCTGCACGGGAAATCTGACTCATTGCGCTAGCGTACACGAGCGCGCGCCGTTCTTGGAACCGCTGAAGTCACACGTGCGAAAACGATTCTGATTGCGGTGAGATTTCTGAGCGCATCTTAACGCAGTGTTAAACAAGAGTGCGTTATCGGAAGCAAACGAGCGGCGGTGCGACGAAATGCCGCCGCATGCAATCCTTTCGTTCGATTGGCGCGATCGCGCTCGCTTGCGCGCTGCAATTTCCGGTAGCGGCGTTTGCCTGGGGTGCCGATGGGCACCGCATGATCAATCAGATCGCTGCCAAAGCGCTGCCGCCGTCGGTCCCGGCGTTTCTTCGAACGCCGGCGGCGGTGGCCGAGATCGAAGCGCTCGGTCCCGAAGAAGATCGTCTCAAAGATGCGGGTACGTCGTGGGACGATGACAACGATCCCGGTCACTACGTCGACATCGGCGACGACGGCACGATCGACGGTGTCTCCCTCGACGCGTTACCGAAAGATATGCGCGCGTACGCGGTAGCGCTCGGGCGCGACGGCAAAGACCCCTATGGTGACGGCTATTTGCCGTACAACATCATCGACGGTTACGAACAGATCCGAAAAGACTTTGCGATCTGGCGCGTCGACGACTACGGCGCGAAAGCGGCCGCCGACGCAGCTGCGCGCCTTGCGTTCGCGAACGACCTGGCGCTGCGCGAGACGCTGACCTTGAGAGACATCGGCGTGTACGGTCATTTCGTCGGCGACGGCAGCCAACCGTTGCACGTCACGATTCACTATAACGGTTGGGGGAAGTATCCGAATCCCAAGGGATACTCCGACGACCACCACTTGCATGCGTTCTTCGAGTCGGAATTCGTGCGCAAGTATGCCCGGCCCGCGGCGGTCCAGGATCTGGTGGGCGCGTACGCAGAGGCGCCCCCAAGCACGCTGCTTTCCCAGGCCCAGATCGCGACGCTGGTGACGGTGTATTTAAGAGGGTCGGCATCGCGCGTTACACCGCTCTACGACATTGAAGCTGCGCACGGGTTCGCAAGCGGAAGCCCGGCCGCCGTCGCCTTCGTCGATGCGCAGCTTGCGCGCGGTGCCTCGATGCTGCGCGACATCATCGTTCTTGCCTGGGACGACAGCCTCAACGCAAAGGCCGGCTATCCGGCGGTCGACGTGCGCGACGTTCTTTCCGGCAAGGCGACGATACCGCCGCCCGCCGGAAACGATTGAGCTACCCTGCGGAGCCTGTGATAATCTCGATACCGAGTTCTGCAGCAAAAACCTCAGCATTGCCGAGGATGTCGCTCCACTCCATCGCCATGCCGCGGAGCTGACTGAGGCCGCGCAACTCGGTCAACGTGCACTGGCGCAGCTCCGAGCGCTGCGCGTGGGTGCGCACGAATAGCGATCGCCCAAGATCGCAGCCGGCGAATCGAACGTGGTCGAAGCTCGTGTCGGAGAAATCCGCCTCGCGCAAGACGCATTCGTCGAAGGTAACGTTTTTGAATCTGACGCCGGCGAACATCGTGAGGTCCATCCGGCACTTGCGGAACGTAACGTCGGAAAATGCCGTCTTGCTCGCCTGAAAGCCGGTTAGTTTGCAGTGCGAGAAAGCGACGCGCCTAAATGACGAATCGCTCGTGCGCACGTTGGCGAGGTTGCAATCCGCAAAGTCGACATCCACCGCGCGTATTGCCGGGAGGCGGCCTTCGGAGAAATCTACTTTTACGAGCCGCGATTCAAGGAGTTCGAGCCGCTGCGCTTGCGCGGCGATCAACTGGCCGTCGTGTATGACGACCTCCGTCCAAGAAGCGTCGTCGATCAGATCGCCCGGTCCGAGTTCGAGCTTCACGAGGCCGCCCGGTATTTCAGGCTCGCCCCGCGAGCCGATGCGCGATCGGTTCACACGTGATGCTGGCCGAAGAGCGATTCGGCGTAGGGACGGGTGAACGCCGGCAAGGCGGCTCGCAGAACCGTGTCGGCCGCCTGGTTCGGCAGCTGGAACAGCGCGACCAACGTCGAGCGGTGGAGTTCGTGCCGAACGTCTTGCGGAATCGGAAAGAAGAGCGCGACGTAGAGCACGGCCCACACGATGACGGCGGTCTTCAAGGCGCCGACCACAGCTCCGAGGAGCGCGTTGGCGGTTCCGATGAGGGGCAGCTTGGTGACGGTCGCAAGCGCCATCCCCAAGATGCGCACGACGCCAAAGGCGAGGAAAGCATAGAGCACGATGCCGGTAACGTGAGCCGAGCCCGGCGACAGATGCCAATGAGTTTGCAGCCAGCCGTCCCACAGGCCCGGGTAAGCGAAAGCCGCCGCGACCGCCACGGCGAGCGCAAGCGCGCCGAAGAGTTCGTCCACGAAGCCACGCTTCAAACCGACAAGCCCACCGAAAAGAACGGCTGCCACGATGACGAGGTCCGGCCACGTCACGAGGCGTTCACTCGCGAACGGTTGCTCCGCAGCGTTCGCGCAGCGACGCGACGATCGCGGCGACGTGCTGGTCGGCGGCGGCATCGGTCAACGTCGCGTCGTCCCGCTGCAGAACCACCCGCACCGCGATGCTCTTCTTTCCCGCTCCGACTTGTGGACCGCGATATTCGTCGAACACGCGCACGTCGGCAAGCGCGCCGTTGCCGGCCGCGCGTACGGCATGCTCGATGTCCAGCGCCGGAATCTCGGGGTCGACGACCACCGCGAGATCCCGCGAGACCGGTGGAAACTTCGAGGCTGCCCGGTAGCGTGGCGTACGGTACGCCGGCATATCGGGCAAGCGCATCCAGCCCGCATAGACGCGAGCCTCGATGCCGAAGGCTGCGAGCAACCGCGGATCGACTGCGCCGATCGTTGCGACGTCCTTGCCGGCGCCCAGCAGAACAGCCGTCTTGCCCGGATGGAGGCCTGCCAGGCTTCCGCTCACGACGTCGGCCTCGGCACCGGCAAGCGCGCGCACGAGTGCGAGCGACTCGCCTTTGAAGCCGAGGAAGCCCGTATCGCGCCAGGCGGGTTCAACGCTGCGCGGCAGCGCTGAAAGCCACATGACTCCCGGCGTTTCGAAAGGCTCGGGCGCGCCTTCGAATACGTGACCGATCTCGAAGATGCGATAGGGTTCGGCGCCCGCATGTTTTGCCGCAAGCCCGAGCAGAGCCGGCAGCAACGAGAAGCGCAGGTAGCGCTGCTCTTCCGAAAGCGGATTGACGATCTCGACGACGGGGCCCGGCAGAGCGACGCCGGCCCGCTCGAAGGTTTGCTGCACCGAGGCCGGTTGCAGCGGAATCGTGACAGCTTCACGGTAGCCGAGCGCCGCTAGCGCGTGCGCGAGCCGCACCTCGTCGCGGTAGGCGTTGCTCGGAACCTGCTGGTCGAAAACGGCGGGCACTACGGCCGCGATGCGATCGTAGCCGACGATGCGGCCCACCTCTTCGACGACGTCTTCGGCGATCCGCACGTCACCGCGCCAAGCAGGTGCCGTGACGTCGAGATAGCGGTGGGGCTCCTCGCCGATTTGCTCGTCGCCCACTGCTTCGGCAACGCTGAAGCCGAGATGGCGCAGGGCGCTGACCGCTTCGCGCTCTTCAACCGCGACCCCGAGCAGCGCTTCGAAGCGCGCCAGATCGAGCCGAATCGGCGGCGGCGGCGCGTCGCCGGCGCCGACCGCGTAAGGGGCATGCACGATCGCGCCTTCGAGCTGCAGCAGATGCGCCGCGCGCGCGGCCCCAAAGGTCGAGAGCCCGAGGGGTAAACCTTTCTCGTGACGGCTCGAGGCCTCGGTGCGCAGGCCCAGAGCCACGCTCATCCGCCGAACGCGCGGTCCTGAAAAAGTCGCGGCCTCCACCAGCAGCTCGCGCGTGTTGCTCGAGACTTCACTGTTCGCTGCGCCCATCAAGCCCGCGATGCATTGCGGTTCGTTCTCGTCTGCGATGACGAGGTAGCGTGGATCGAGCTTTCGCTCCGCTTCGTCGATCGTCCGCAGCGTCTCGCCCTCGCGCGCGTCGCGAACGATCAGGCGGCTGCCGGCCAAGCGGTCGAAATCGTAAAAGTGTAACGGCTGCGCCGTTTCCAGCATGACGAAGTTGGAGATGTCGACGAGATTGTTGATCGGCCGTTGCCCGGCGAGCGCCAAGCGCACGCGCATCCAGAACGGCGCGGTGCGCACGCTTACTTCCGAGAAGCGCTGACCGACGAAGCGCTTGCAGTCGGCACTTTCGATCGTCACCTCGGCATCGGGCGTCGGCACGCTGTGGTAGCGCTCGACTTCGGTCGGCGGTTCGTGGATCGAACGCCCGAGCGAGGCGGCGAGTTCACGCGCCAAGCCGACGACCGACATTGCGTCGACGCGATTGGCCGTCACCTCGACGTCGAGCACGTCGTCGCACAGACGGAACATTTCTACGAAATCGGCTCCGATCTCGAGCATGTCGTCCAGCTGCAGAATGCCGTCGTCGAACCACGACTCTTCGAGTCCGAGTTCGGGAGCCGAGCACAGCATGCCCTCGGAATCGATGCCGCGCATCTTGCGCGGGCCGATCGTGCCGCCGGCGAGTTGAGCGCCGATCGTGGCGACCGGCACCACTTGGCCGGCCGCCACGTTGGTGGCCGCCGTCGCAATCGTCAACAGGCGCGGACCGTTGATTTCGACCGTGCAGATCTGTAAACGGTCGGCGTCGGGATGGGGCTCGACCCGTTCGAGCCGCCCGATCGCGACACCGGAAAGAACCGGCCGCCGTTCGATGTTTTCGACCGGGAAGCCCAGCTGCGCAAAGCGCTCGGCGATCTCATCCGAACTGAGCGTGAGGTCGATGTAGTCGCGTAACCATCCGATGGGAAGCTTCATAGTCGCCGTACCCCTACGCGAGCTGTTCGAGCGTGCGCGGATCGTTGTCGAACAGCACGCGAATGTCGTCGATGTCGTGCCGCACCATCGCGATGCGCTCCGGCCCGATTCCGAAAGCCCAGCCGGTAACGAGTTCGGGATCGTAACCCGACTCGCGCAGCACGTCCGGGTGCACCATTCCCGCGCCGCCGATCTCGATCCAACCCGAGCCTCCGCAAGTGCGGCAGCTCGTGCTCCGCTCGGAGCCCGCCTCATTGCAGCCGGGGCAGGTTGTATCGACTTCGGCGCTCGGTTCGGTGAAGGGAAAGAACGACGGGCGGAAACGCACGGCTTGGGCCGGTCCGAAAAGTTCGCGCAGCAGGCCGGTCAACATCCCTTTGAGATGTCCGAGATGAATGCCAGGCGCAACCAGCAGCCCCTCGATTTGGTGGAACGCCGGCGAATGGCGCGCATCGATCGCATCGCGCCGGTAGGCTCTGCCCGGCACGACGATTGCGAGCGGCGCCGGGTAATTTTGCATCGTGCGCACTTGCATCGGTGAGGTATGCGTGCGCAGCAACAAACCCGGGCGCAGATAAAACGAATCGAGACCCTCGCGCGCCGGATGATCGGCCGGGATATTGAGGGCGTCGAAATTGTAGTAGTCCGTCTCGATCTCGTTGCCGAGCACGACCGCGAAACCGTGCCGTTCGAAATACCGGCACGCGTCTTCAATCGCACGCCGAATCGGGTGGATCGATCCGCTCGCCGGCCGCACTGCCGGAAACGTAACGTCGATCGCCTGGGACAATTCCGCTTCGAGGGCTTGCATCTGCAGACCGCGCAGCTTGTCGTCGAGCAGTGCCTCGAGTTCTTCAACCGCGGCATTGATCGTTTTGCCGGCGCTTGGACGTTCGGGCGGCGGAAGCGTACCGATGGCGCGGCGAATCTGCGTGATCTCGCCGCTGCGGCCAAGAAACGCAACGCGCACGGCTTCAAGCGCGGTGCCGTCGCGCGCTTCCTCGAGCGCCGCGCGCAGGCGGGCGCCGAGGGCGGTCAATTGGTCGGTTAGGCTGTCGATGTCGGGTTGCTCCGTCGTTGAAAAGGTAGGGTTATGAAGAAATGTGAACGCCCGGCCGATTCGGCCGGGCGTTTCTCACATCTTTTTCGCGAAGGGTTCGAGGCGCGAGTTTAGCTGCTTACCGGTGCCTGGTTGAGTTGGCGATATATCAGGTAGGCGTAGATCGATCCGGTGCTCGTGAAAAGTTTCCAGAAGCGGTCGTTTGTGCGCATCAGTCGGCGTGTACCCTTCTCAAGTTATTTTGCCACGGCTAGCGGCCCAGAACATGGCGAAGTATAGCATAGGGGCTAGGGGGCGCCAAGTCTTGACAAATCAAGGTTTTTTGCGATTTTGGAGTACGTCGTTCGACCCATTTAGCCGTTGCGAAAACGCATAAAATATGATAGAGCCGGCGACCGCTGCGTTGAGGCTTTCACCGCCCCCCGTTTGCGGGACGGCGACCATCGAATTGCAGGTGGGCAACCACTCCGCGAGGCCGTGGCGCTCGCTGCCGATTGCGATCAGCGGGCGCGCCGGAAAGCTGAAGAGCGGGAGCGGCGTACCTTCCCGCGTGGCAGCGACGATTTCGTAGCCGTGGTGCGTGGCGGCGCGCGCGATCTCGGCCGAGCCCGCGACCGCGAGGCGCATGCGAAAGAGGGCCCCCATCGTCGCGCGCACGACCTTGGAATTGTGCGGCTCGACGCCGCCTTTGGCGAAAATGGCCGTCCGGATTCCGAAGATCTCGGCGGAGCGCAGCAGGGTGCCGGCGTTTCCGGGGTCCGAAACGCCCGCTAGGAGCAGGGCAGGCTCTCCCGGGGCCAGGGCGGCCCCCGGTTCGTGGAGGCCCATGGGAAGCTCGCAGAGCACCCCAGGCGGCGTTTCCAGATCTGAGAGGCGCGCCATCGCGCGTTCGGGGACGACGAAGATGGGCAGGCCGGACTCGCCTGCGGCCGCCGGCAGCGACGGCAACGTGAGCTCCGTCACATAGATGGCCTCGGGCCGGCAGCCGGCCGCGAGCGCTTCGGCGAGCATCGTCGGGCCTTCGACCACGAATCGCTGCGCCTCGCGCCGCCCGCTCTTGGTCTGGAGTTTGCGGACGGCGTCGAGCCGGGGCGAGTGGGCGCCGAGCACGGTAGGCATACGGCGACTGCTTCGACGCGGCGCCGCCAGGATAACCACCTTGCGGCGTACGAGAGGCTCGGGTGAGCACCCGCGCCTTGGAAACCGCCTTTCTCGTCATCATCATGATCGCAATCGTCGTCGGCGGAAAGGCCTGGCTTTGGCAGATCGCCACCTTCGGCTGGGTGAGTCTGATCGTGCTGATCGGGCTCGCTTTCGTCATCGTCGTCGCGTTCCGCCGGGACTTCTTAGCCGGCGGTCCGCTCGCGCGCATCCACGCGACCCGGGACGCGGCCTTCCTGGCCGCAATCGCGGGTGCGATCGCGTTTGTCTTGGAACGCGCGCGCTGGTCGCTCGGCGCTACGATCGTGGCACTCGAATGCGCGCTCGCAATCGAGTTGCTTGCCGGTGCCGTGCCGGCGCCCGCGCCGAAAGGATCCGATGAAGACCTTCGCGTCTGAACGCGTCTATAGCGGCCGCGTCATCAACCTGCGCGTCGACGAAATCGAAAACGTGCACGGCGACGGCCGGCGCAAGGTTGAGGTCGTCGAACACGCGGGCGGGGTCGTCGTGATCGCCCGTCCCGTGCCGGCCCAGATCGTGCTTGTCAAACAGTATCGCCATGCGATCGGCGACGAGTTGTGGGAGGCCCCGGCCGGCATGATCGAGCGTTCCGAAGCACCGCTCGAAACCGCGCGCCGCGAACTGCGTGAAGAAACCGGCTACACCGCGGAGTCGCTGCGCTTCCTCTGGAGCATGTACACGACCCCCGGCTTCTGCGAGGAACGGATTCATTTCTTCGCGGCCGAAGGCTTGACGCCGGGCGAGGCCCAGCCCGAGGACGACGAAAGCTTCGAGCTGCGCGTATGGCCGCTCGACGAAGCCTGGGCGCTGGTCGAGCGCGACGAATTGCGGGACGCAAAAACGCAGATCGCGCTGGCCTGGGCGCGCTCGCAGCTGTAATGTTCGCGCCATGTTCTTGAGTCACCGCAACATCGCCGACTTGCAGCATTTCCTGATGGATGCGGCCAGCCGCTGCGTCATTGCCGGCAACGCTCCTCGCGAAGAGGTCGACGAATTGCTCAGCTCCGCCGCGTCACTCGACTACGTGCTGCTCGTTTCTTCCGAACATGCGGGCGAGGCGATTCCGGACGATGCGGGCGTGGCCGAGTCCGTTCGGGCGCAGATAGCCCGCGCCGTCGCCGCAGCGCTGACCTATGCGGAACGGATGCTGCGGGCTCCGGACGAAGCCTTCAATGAATTCGTCGAACGCTACGTTCGGGTAAATCGGCTCTTCGACGTCTTGCGCGCCCTGCGCGAATGCGGCGCCCTGAGCGACGACGACTCCGCTTTCCGCATCCTCACGCTGGCAAACGACATTCTCGAACGCCGGCGTGCGTAGATTCGAGCGGCAGGCCGGTTAGGCGCTCGTTTGCGGGTTACGTAGCGCCAGACGTTCCATCATCTCGCGCGTCGGCAGCTTGACGTTGCGCGCGAGACGCAGCCAGGTCATCACCTTGATCGTCCAATAGGTCGGATCGAACTCAAACCAGCGCAGACCGTGGCGGGCTGAGAACGGGAAGGCATGATGGTTGTTATGCCAGCCTTCGCCGAACGTGAGGACCGCAACCCACCAGTTGTTGGTCGAACGGTCGCCGGTGCGAAAGGTCTGGTAGCCGACGGCGTGCGAGGCGCTGTTGACGAGCCAGGTGCAATGGTAGGTGAAAACCAAGCGCGCGAAGATTCCCCAAACGACCCACGACCAGCCGCCGATCGCGAGCAGTGCGAGTCCAAGAACGACCGTGCACACGACGTTGTATTTTTCGATCGCGCGGTAGAACGGATCTTTGTAGAGATCGGCTGCCCAGCGCGGGCGGTCTTCGGGAGCGACCCGGTCTTTGTTGCGGCGGAAGAGCCACTCGATGTGCGCCCATGGCATTCCGCGGTGCGAGTCGTGCGGATCGCCGTCGCGATCGGTATTGGCATGATGCGCGCGGTGCTGCGCGACCCACTCGATCGGCCCGCCCTGCAAAGCAAGCACGCCGAGAATGGAAAGCGCGTATTCGACGAAACGCGGTACGACGAGGCTGCGGTGCGTCAGCAAGCGATGGTACGCAAGCGTGATGCCCATCCCGGTCAGCACGTAAAGGAAGACGCCGACCGCGACGCCGGACCACGAGAAGAGAGCCGGGACGAAAACGCCGAGCGCTCCGATGTGGATGATCGCGAGCCCGATGCCGATCGGGTAGTCGCGCTTGCCGAGCTTAACCGGCTTAAATTTTCGTATTCCTTGATTCGCCATACTTGTTCTTTCGGACCGTAGTGGTGACGGTTTGATCGGCGTTAGTGCTTCTTCGTGTGAACCGGCGAGCGCACCCGTCGTCCGGTGCCGCGCACGAAGAGGCTCCTCGCTTATACGACTGCGAGGGCCCCTTAGTTTGCGTGAAAGATCGTCCGGTGCTTACGACGCGACCGAGGTCGACGACGAAGCTGCGAGTTGCGCTTTCGCAACAGCCAAGAGCGAATCGAATGCGGCCTGATCGCTGACGGCAAGATCGGCAAGCGCTTTGCGGTTCAGCGTGACGCCGCTCTTCTTCAAACCATCGATCAGCCGGGAATATGACAGGCCTTCGCGCCGCGCTGCCGCGTTGATGCGGCTTATCCACAGCGAGCGAAAGTCGCGCTTACGGACACGGCGATCGCGAAACGCATAGTGCAACGAGTGCAGCAGCGCTTCATTGGCTACCCGGTAGTTGCGGCGGCGCGCCGCGCGGAAGCCCTTGACGAGCTTCATTACCTTGCGGCGGTGTTTCGTCTTTC
>Ga0302326_10003678_pt1 | contig 36011 bp, 27 predicted proteins | sample Palsa_T0_3_FD_202264 | JGI IMG/M metagenome (GOLD analysis project Ga0302326, IMG submission 202264) | Peat permafrost microbial communities from Stordalen Mire near Abisko, Sweden - Palsa_T0_3 | ecosystem: Environmental > Terrestrial > Soil > Palsa > Peat permafrost | place: Sweden: Abisko... | reverse complement strand
CGGTGCCCCTGGCCTCAGCCGCCGTGGGGCTCGCTGTACGCAGCGTCGAGCAGGCGGTGGAGCTCTTCGCGACGCTCGGACGAAAGCGCCGCCGGCCCCTGGCTCTGCGGCTCTTCGGCCTGGACGGAGGGGCCCGGAGTGGGGTCGTCGACGATGGCCTTGAGGAGCCCCGCCATCTGCCGCGGCGGGAGGTAGCCGCGCCGCTTGACGAGCTCGGTGCCGTCCGGGGCAAGGACGATGGTGGCGGGCCAGCCCCAGTCCCCGTAACGGACGGCGAGCTCGGGGGCCGCGTCCTGGTCCACCCGCACCGCCACGTACTTCGCGCCGACGAGCTGCACCACGCGTGGGTCCTGGTACGTGGTGTCGTCCATGACGTGGCACCAGTGGCACCACACCGCTTCGAGGTCGAGCAACACGAAGCGCCCCTGCCGAGCGGCCAGCTCGAAGGCGGCCTCCGACCACGGCTCCCAGGCGATGGCGGCTCGGGGCCCGGCCTCTGCGCCAAGCGCGCAGAGCAGAAGTGTCGCGGTCAGAAGCCGGTGGCGCGAGCTGGCGTGCACAAGCGAGGTACGGGCCAGCCGGCCGACCTGGATGTCACACCGCTTCCAAGGAAGGGCTTAGGGGCGCGCGCTAACCCACCGCCCCAGTGGCAGTGCTCTCTTTGAGCCCCTGCACCCGGAAGGTCTGCACCGCCTGCTCCTTGCCCTTCACCGCCTGCGCCGGTAGCGCTTCGGAACGGAAGTCGGCTCCGGCCTTGGAGATGGTGTTGTCCGCGGCCAGCACCTCGCCGCCCTTGGCGATGCCGCACAGCCGCGAGGCGATGTTGACGCAGTCGCCGATGGCCGTGAATTCGTGCCGGTCCGCCGAGCCCATGTAGCCCACCACCGCCACCCCGGTGTTGACGCCGATGCCCACCAGGATGGGCCGCTGGCCCTTCGCCTCGCGCAGCTCGTTGAGCGTGTCCACCTGGGCCTGCATCTCCAGCGCTGCTCGCAGGGCGCGAGCCGGGTCATCTCCGTGGGGGGAGGGCGGGCCCCACACCGCCATGACGCAGTCGCCGATGAACTTGTCGAGGTTTCCCTCGTGCCGGAAGACGACGTCGGCCATGGCCGTGAAGAAGGTGTTGAGCATCGTCACCGTCTCCTGCGGGCTCTCCCCCTCGGCCATGGTGGTGAAGCCGCGGATGTCGGCGAAGAGCACGCTCACCTCGGCCAGCCGGCCCATGCGCAACAGCTCCACCTGTCCGCGCACCACCATGTCCGCCACCGCCGGGGACAGGAAGCGCGACAGCTCGGCCCGGGTGACAGCTTCGGTCTCGATTTTCCGAGCCAACTCTGCATTCTCCAGGGCAATCGCTGCCTGGCTGGCGATTCCGGAAAGGATTTTCAAGTCCTTCTCGCTGAAGGCGTTGGTGCGCTCGCGGGTGTCGAGAAACAGCACCCCCTTCAAATCGCCCTTGGCCAGGAGCGGGACCGCCATGGCGCTGCGGATTCCCTGGGCCACGATGCTTTCGCTGCCCGAGAAGCGTGAGTCGAGCACCGCGTCGGCGGTGAGGACCGCCTGGCGCGTCTCGAGCACCCGCTTCAGCACCGTGTCCGAGACGACGACTTCCTCCTCCTGCTCCTTCCGGTGGCGGACCGCCTCCGGCACCAGCTCCCCCTTGGAGTCCACGAGGAAGAGCACGCCATGGTCAGCGGCGAGCAGCTCGAAGCTGGCCCGCAAAATCTTGTCCAGGAGGCTCTTTTGGTCGCGCTCCAGCCCGACCTGGCGATGGAACTCGTGCGCGATGCGCAGCTTCTCGTAGTCGGCCCTGAGGGCGTTCACGTCGTTCAGCTGGTCGCCCGGGCGAAATTCGTCGTCCGTCACCGGCTGGTCGATTTGGGCGAGGAAGGCCGGCGCCGCCTGAGCCGAGGCAAGCACCGTGACGCCAGGACTTCCGGTGCTGGTGAGCAAGTCGCCGGAGCGGAAGGTGAGCCGCGAGTTGCCGAGCGTTACCTCGTCCCCGTCCTTGAGCCGGTGCTCGCGGATGCGTCGCCCGTTGACGTAGGTGCCGTTGGAGGAACCGAGGTCCTTGACGAGGTAGGTGTTCCCGGCGCGCTCGATGACGGCGTGCTCCTTGGACACCTCCCGGTCGGCCAGCCGGAGGGTGTTCGCTGGATGACGGCCGAGGGTCGTGCGTCCAGTCACCGGAAACTCGCTCACCTTCCCGTCCAACAGCCGGCCGGTGAGGAAGGCAGTCCGGGGGCTGGTCCGCACCGAGGGCAGGGGTGCCAAGCCCTCGCCGCACGAAGGGCAGGCCGAGGGCCATGGGTGGGCCAGCGGCGTTCGGCATCGAGGGCAAGCCGTGGGCATGTTGCGACTTCTAAGGGGCAGCCGAGTGGGACGCCTGCCAAAACAACGTTAGCAGAGGGACCAAGAGGCGCAAACGCGGGGCCCGGGGCCTCCTCTCCAGGGTTGGTGGTACAAGCCTCGCGCCGTGAGGCTCAAGCAGAAACCCGAGGACTTCAGCGTCAAGGAGTCCTACCGCTTCGACTCCGACCCGGAGGGCCGTTACCGCGTCTACTTGATGGACAAGCAGAAGCTGTCCACCTTCGAGGCGCTGGACCGCATCCGCGCCCGGTATGGGCTTCGGCCGGGGTCCATCTCCTTCTGCGGTTTGAAGGACAAGCAGGGGCGTACCGAGCAACTCATCGCCGTGGACGGTGCCGACGTGGAGGTGCAGGACCCGGACCTCCGCCTCAAGCCCCTGGGCCGCACCGGCCGCCCGCTCAGCGCCCGCAACACCACCTCCAACCGCTTCTCGGTGACGGTGCGCGCCCTCACCGAGGAGGACCTGGCGCACCTGCCGCTGGCCGCAGCGGAAGTGAACCGGCTGGGGGTGGTGAATTACTTCGACAGCCAGCGCTTCGGCTCGCTGAAACACGGGCAGGGCTACATCGCCAAAGACTTGCTGCGGGGCGACTTCGAGGCGGCGCTGAAGAACTACCTCGCCCAGCCCTCGGCGCTCGACCGCACCGACGACGCCAAGGTGAAGGAATTCTGGCGAAAGCACTGGGGCGACTGGGCGCGCCGCTGCCCCTTCGAGGCCAACCGCCGCTACGAGCGGATTCTGCGCAGCCTCAAGGAGCATCCGGAAGACTTCCTGCGGGCCTTCCTGCAGATTGACGCCGACTACCGGGCGCTGCTCCTCTTCACCTACCAGAGCTGGCTGTGGAACGAAGGCGTGCGCCGGCTCTTGCAGCTCACGTTTCCCAGAACGAGCCTCTTCCCGATGCGCTACCAGGCCGGGACGCTGCTCTTCCACACCGATGGTGAGCCAGAGACGCTGGCCTGGCTCAGGACGGCCACCTTCCCGCTGCTCGCGCCGGACACCAAGTTCCAGGACCCCCGCATTGCCGAGGCCGTCACCTGGGTGCTCGGCAAGGAGAAATTGGCGCTCGAGGGGTTGCGGATTCCGGAGGCACAGCGACTCATGTACTTCAAGCACGAGGAGCGCCCGGTCCTGGTGCAACCCCAGAAGCTGGTGCTGGGCCGGGTGGCCCCGGACGAGTTGAACCGGGGCTACTCCAAGCTCAACGTGGCCTTCACCCTCTCCCCTGGGAGCTACGCCACCCTGGTGGTGAAGCGGCTCTTTCACCGGGAAGGGGCGCCGGCCGAGGAGCCCAAGGGCGCCGAGGTCCCGTGGCGCTCCGGGGAGCACACCCCTTACGGACCGCGCGGGGTGGAGACACGGGCAAAACCCACCGCACCGCTCCCACCGCCGGCCTTGCCGGCACGCCCGGCGCCTGGCACCCCTCCTCGTCTGCGCGCCGAGTCCCAGCGGCGCCAACCCCAGAGGCCTCCAGCGCCAGCGGCCGCTCCGGCGGTGCTTGGCTTTCGGGCCCGGGCGCAGGCCCGTAAGGAGGCTCGAAAAGCGGCGCGCGCAGCCGACCGGGGAATTCGCAAACCCTCGAAAGCATAGGGGGCGCGGACTGATGGGCCAGCGTGCTAAGGTCTTGAAATCTCGACACTTCAACGGGCCAGACGCCCGGTCGCTCAAGGAGGGCAATGGCGCCCGCTGGGCTGCGTAGAGAGAAGCGTGAACGCGCTCTCCTCTTTGTCGCTCCCCTGCCCCCCTGTGGCGCTGGGCATCATGCTGGCCGAGCGAAACACCTCGTTGCCCTACCGAGCCGAGGTTCGGGCAGCCCGCCGTGGAGACCGGTCTGCCTTCGAGACGCTGGTACGCAGCGTCCAGCGGCCCGTCTTCGGGCTTTGCCTGAGGCTGCTGCGCGTCGAGGCCGAGGCCTCCGAGGTGGCGCAGGAGACGTTTCTGCGCGCCTACCAGAATTTACACCGCTACGACGACGGCAAGCCCTTCGACCTGTGGGTGATGGCCATCGCCCGGAACCTCTGCCTGGACCTGCTCCGGCGGCGGACCCGGATGCTGACCGACAACGTCGATGACATGCATGAGCTGCTGCCATCGGGCGCCCCCAGTGCCGAGGATGGGGTCATCGCCGGCGAAGAGCACCGCTCTCTCGAGTCGGCCCTCTCGACGCTCTCGGTCGACGACCGGGAGGTGCTGAGCCTCTATTATGTCCAGCGGCGCACCACCAAGGAGATTGCGGTGGTCCTGGGCGTTGCTCCCGGTACCATCATGGCCCGCCTCTTCCGGGCGCGTGAGAAGCTGCGCAAGCGGATGACGGCCGAGCACGAGGAGGTGGCGTGATGGACTGCCCCGAACTCGAAACGTTGCTCCTCGACCAGGCCGAGGGTTCCGGGGAGTTCTCTGAGCATGTCGCTGCTTGCCCCGGCTGCGCCGCAGTGCTCGAGGAGCACCGGCAGCTGGAGAAGGACCTCTTTCGCCTCGCGGACCCGCTTCCACCGGCGGACCTCGTCGCTCGGGTGATGCAGCGGGTGGCGGCCGAGCCGCTCCCGCTTCGCGCCGAGATTCGGGTCGGCCTCTCCATCCTCGCCGCCGCGGTGATGGCCGCGGTGCTCAGCTTCGTTGCCACCCATGGCCCCATCGGGCTCCTGGGAGCCTCGGCCGCTCGCTCCGCCATCTCCTGGAAAACGAGCCTCTGGGGGTTGAACAGCGCGGTGCAGGTCGCTTGGTCCACCACCCCGGTGCCGCTCGCGCTCTCGCTCACCTTCATCCTCTTCCTCTCCCTGGTCGGCCTGCGACGGATGACTCCGGCGCGGGCGGAGATTGAGGTCCTGCGATGAGGTGGACCGCCGCACTGCTCGCCGCCCTGTTGCTCGGCGTCGCCTCGCCGGCCTTCTCCCGGACCGCCAGCGCTCCGGTGGCCGACGGGGCCCAGGCCCAGCACCGCATCAGCCTCAACTACCGCGGCCCGCTGGCCGAGGCCGTGAAGCGCATCGCCGACGACGCCAAGCTGAGCGTGGTGGTGCGCGGCGGGCTCCAGGAGCCAGGCGACTTTCACTTCGAGAACGTGCCCGCCCAGGAGGCGCTCGGTACCCTGGCCGCGGCCTACAATCTCGTCCTCGAGCAGCATGGCGCAGTCTTCACCCTCCGCCCACTCACCGGGGCGGAAGAGGCAGTGCAGGTCTCCCGGGTGATGCATGGCGCGACGGCGCCGCGCACCGCCCTGGCGCTTCCCCCCATCCCCCCCATTCCTGCCATCCCGAACATCGCTCCGAAGGCGAAGGATTCGGACGATGAGGCCGACTCGGATTCCGACTCGGACTCGGACTCGGACAGTGACGCCGATGAGCACCAGGAAGCGGCCGAGCAGCGCCGGACAGCCGCCGAGGAGCATCGGACGGCGTTGCGCGAGAAGCTGCGCGAGGTGCGCGAGAAGCTGCGCATGGTGCCGCACCATTCGAGCAACGGGTGCGACGTCTCGGTGACTGGGAATTACACGGTGGAAGAGGGCCAGGAGGCCTGTGACGTCGTCGTCTTCGGCGGCAACCTGGAAGTGGAAGGCCACGTCACCGGCGATGTGGCGGTGTACGGCGGCAACGTGCACCTCGGCTCTGACGCCGAAGTCGATGGCGACGTCGTGACCTTCGGCGGCAACGTCGACAAGGACGAGGGAGCAGAAATTCACGGCGAGCAGATGTCCTTCGGCGGCTCCAGCGGGAGCGGCGTCCTCAAGAAGGGTGCCCAGGCTTGGACCAAGGCCACCGGGCGGCATTCGGACAAGGAGAACTCGAGCGGCTCGAGCGTGGGCTGGAAGCTCCCCATGTTCCTGCTCAAGTTCGCCGCGTTCTTCGCTCTGAGCTTCATCTTCTTGATGTTCGCCCCGGCCCGCATGAAGCAGATTGAGGCCGAAGTGAAGCGCGACCCGGTGAAGTGCGGCGTGGCCGGGCTGGTGGGCAGCGTGGCGCTCGTCCCGATGTCCATCATGCTCTTCGTGCTGGTTATCATCGGTTGGCCCTTCCTCCTCGTCCTCTGGCTCCTCACCCTCCTCGGGGTGGGCATGGGGGCGACCACCATCGCCGCGGAGATTGGGACGCGGCTCCCGGTGCTCAAGTCCACCCGCAAGACGCAGGCCGCTGTCTTGGCCGTCGGAATCGGCGTCCTGCTCCTGGTCGAGGCCATTCCCTATCTCGGCCCGGTGATTTTCATGCTGGTGGCCTTCGTGTCCCTGGGCGCGGTCATCCGCACCCGCTTCGGGGGCAAGCCCCAGGGCTTCCCCGAGCCGATTTAGGGCCCGCGGTCGGGCCGCCGGGGTGAAGCGCTGGTTCGGCTTGCGCCTCATTTGAGCGGCACAACCCGACGGCGCTATAGGGACTTCTCCCTTCACCCCTCTAGCGGAGCCGCTCGATGTCTCTCACTACCTCTTTCCCGAAGCTCACCGCCGCCATCGCCGCTTTCAACGCGGCTGGCCAGGTGGGCCCGGACCCGCTGGCCGCCCTCTACCCGGAGCGCCGCAAGGGGCATTCGCTCTTCTCCAACCTGCTCTCGGACAAGGACCTAGAAGCGCTGCGGCCCTACCTCTTCTGCCACGGTGGAAACATCGCCCAGCGGCCGGGCGAGAAGCCCACCCGGGTGACCAACCTCATCGCGGGCGAATGGAGGCTTCCAGCGAAGGGAGAGATGGCGGTGCTCCAGAGCCTGGCCGACCGCAGAATCCCCCTCATGGAGGTGCCGGCCTCGAGCAAGGAGGACGTGGAGCAAGCCGTGGGCGCGGCCGATGCCGCCTGGAAGAGCCTCAGCTGGGCGAGCGAGGTCTACACCTACCGGAAGCACGTGGTGAAGAACTGGAGCCGGATGCTCGACTACTTCACCGAGGACTGCCTGCGAGAGATTCGCCAGCAGATTCCCAAGACGCGACTCGAGGCGCAGAAGGACTTCTTCGAGGCCAAGCGCGCGGCGGACCACCTGGAGGGCTCGGCCGAGGCATGCGTCCAGGGCGAGATGCTGCCGCCGATGACGCAGGGCCACACCTACTGGCGGAACGCCTACCTTCCCGCCGGGGTGAGCGTGATTATTTCACCGATGAATTTCATCTACGGCATTCCGGGCATTCACCTCATCGGCGCCTACCTGGCCGGCGTGCCCTTCATCTTCAAGGGCCATCCCTTCGCGGCACTGAGCAACACAACAATGATTCGCATGCTGGTGGCCGCGGGCGCAGACCCGGCCTACGTTCAAAAGGTGGAGGGCTTCGGGGGCGGCATCGCCTCCTTGGCCACCGACCCTCGGGTGGCGGTGGTGGCGGTGACAGGCTCCTCAGAGACGGCGCGAAAGATTCAGGCCGGCCGGGGGTTGAATCGCCTGCGCTTCGAGGGCGGCGGCTGCAACTGGTGCTGGGTGGATGACGGCTTCAGCGACACCGAGCTGAAGAAAATCGCCATCCGCCTCACCTACTCCAAGCTTGGCTTCGGCTCCCACAAGTGCACCTCGCTCCACGGCGTGGCCGGCTCGACCAAGACGCTCGACACCCTGCTGCGCCTCATCGACGAGGAGATGGGGAGCTGGCGGGTAGCCGACCCGCGCGAGGCCACCGACGACAAGGTGCTCAGTCCACTCTTGGTGCACAAGGCGCAGACGCTGGTGGATATTGTGGCCGCGGCCAAGACACAGCCCGGGGTGAGCGTGCTCCGTGAGGGCGGCCGCGCCGAGGGGGTGTACGGCGAAAACTCCGAAGCGGTGAAGCCTGTGCTCTTGCGCATCCGGCCGGACACAACGGTGAAGGTGAACTGGGACGGCAAGGGCATGGGTGACTTTCGTCTGGCCACCACCGAGTTCTTCATGCCGATTCTGGTCGGGATGGACATGCCGGACTTCGAGTCCTACGTGCGCTTCTGCCTCTTCGAGAACCCGCATGACCTGGCGACCGCGCTCTTCACCCGCGATGACGCGAAGCTGCAGCTCGGACGCCGGACGCTGGGCGGGATGCTCAAGGAGAACGACGGCACCGACTCGGCGTTGGAGTGGGAGGAGTTCGGCGCCTCGGGCATCGGCGAGTCGGGAAACATGGGCGTGGGCGAGGTGACTGCCACTTTCAGCATCTACACCCGCCGCCAGACGGGCCGGCACCTCACCCTCTGAGGACGCCCGAGGGGGGCAGGGACCGCTTCAGCGTCGAGCCCAAGGAGAAACGGTATGCCGTGGCTCGGATGGGTGCTGTCGGTGGTGCTGCTGGTCGTCGGCTTCGTTGGCGTCTGGCTGCCGGCCATCCCCGGACTGCCGTTGATGGCGCTCGGCGCCTTCGTGCACAAGCTGATGGTCCCCGGCGTCCTTTCCTGGTGGACGGTGGGTGTCTTCGCGCTGGTGGCCGCGCTGGGCTTCGTCTTCGACTTTGCCGCCACGGCCATCACCAGCCGCCGCGCCGGTGCCACCAAGGCCGGCGTGTGGGGCGCAGTCCTAGGAGGGTTGGTCGGCCTCTTCTTCGGACTCCCGGGACTCTTGCTCGGGCCGGTGGTGGGGGCTGCGCTCGGGGAGCTCGTGCTCTCGCGTCGCAGTCCAGCCGAGGCGGTGAAGTCCGGCGTCGGTGCTGGCCTCGGGGTCCTGGTCGGCTCACTTGGCAAGGGGCTGATGGGCCTCTTCCTGCTCGTCCTGTTTCTGCTCGACTGCTTCGTCTTCTGAAAAGCACAGCGCCCGCCTCGTCCCCGACGGAGGAGGGCGTCCCTCGACGGGGGGCGCCAGCGCTTTTCGCAGCCCCGGGCGCGCGCACCCTGGCGTAGAAGGGGGGAAGGATGCGCCGCCTCGTCCCCGTGCCCGCCGAACGCGCCATCACCCTCGACTTCGAGGGGGTGCCGGTCCCGGCGCAGGAGGGCGAGCCGGTGGCGGTGTCGCTCCTCGCCGCTGGACACAGCGTGCTTGCCCGGAGTGTGAAGTACCACCGCCCGCGCGGTGCCTTCTGCCTCTCCGCCGGGTGCTCGCAGTGCCTCATGCGCGTGGACGGGACGCCCAACCTCTTTTCCTGCCGCGTGCCGGCGCGGGGTGGCATGAGGCTGCAGCGACAGAACAGCTACCCGTCGGCCAAGGTGGACGTCTTCTCCGCCATCGACTGGCTGTTCCCTTCGGGCCTGGACCACCACGCGATGTTTGCCGGCGTCCCGGTAGCGGACCGGGTGATGGCCAAGGTGGCCCGCCACCTGGCCGGACTGGGCCTCTTGCCGGACGAGGTGGCCCCGACGCGCGCTCAGCCGGAGTTCTTGACCACGGAGGTGGCCATCGCCGGCGGCGGGGCGGCGGGCTTTGCCGCCGCAGAGGCGTTGGGGGCCGCCGGTGTCCCCTTCGTCCTCCTCGAGCGCGAGGAGGCGCTCGGCGGCCGCTGGCGACTCGGCGCACCCGAGGCCGGCACGCCCGCGACGCTGCTCCTGCCCCAGGGGAGCGGCACGGTGCGGCTGCTCACCACCGTGCTCGGGCTCTTCACCGGTGCCCAGGGAAGGTTTCTGGCTGCCGTCTCCTCCGGCCCGGAAGGTCCGCGCCTGATGCTCGTCCGCTCCCGGCGCTTCCTCCTCGCCCTCGGCGGCCATGCGCCCCTTCTCCCCTTCGAGGACAACGACTTACCCGGCATCTTCAGCGGACGGGCCGTCAGCGACCTGGTGCGCCGTCGGGGCGTGCTTGTGGGCGACGCCCCGGCGGTGGTGGGCCACGGACCCGAGCTCCCCGCGCTGGTGACACTTCTCGAGGAGGCCGGGGCGCGGCCGGCCCTGGTCCTGGACACCTCGTCGTCCCCCGCCAAGGGAGCGATGGCCGGAAAGCTTCTCAAGGCCCATGGACGCACCTGGGTGCAGGCCCTCAGCGTCGAGCTCGTCCGCGGCCGGAAGAAGGTGGCCTGCGACGCGGTCGTCCTCTCGGTGCCCCCGGCGCCGGCCTACGAGGTGGCGCGTCACGCCGGCGCCCGTGTCGTCTTTCACCCGGAGCTCGGCGTCTTCGTCGTCGAGGCGGATGCCGAAGGGCGGACCCGGGCCGAGGGCGTCTTCGTCGCTGGCAACGCGCTCGGCGGGACGACGGCTGCTCGGGCCGCAGAGTCCGGCCGCCGAGCGGCCGCGGCACTCATCCGCGAGGTACGGCCGTGAGCAAGGCTCTCGTCTGTCCGTGCGAAGACGTCACCGTCGACGACGTCGAGGGTGCAATTGCCAAGGGCTTCCGCGACGTGGAGAGTATCAAGCGCTACACCGGCTTCGGGACGGGCATCTGCCAAGGCAAGAGCTGTCTCACCACGGTGGCCCAGCTGCTGGCGCGCACACCGGGCGTCTCCCCCGAGGCCGTGCTTCCTTTCACCCCTCGTCCGCCCCTTCAGCCGACCGAGCTGAGTGTGCTGGCCAGCCTCGACGTCGATGAAACAGAGGCCCCGCTGGGCGGCGTTCCGCTTTCCGCCGGCCCCGCTCCAGATGCCCTCCGCTCCAAGGAGCCCATTCCCGCCCGCGCTGACGTCGTCATCATCGGCGGCGGCGTCATGGGGCTCGCGCTGGCGCACAACCTGGCCAAGCGTGGCTGCACCGACGTGGTGGTGCTGGAGAAGGGCTACCTCTGCGCCGGTGCTTCGGGCCGCAACGGCGGTGGCGTTCGCATGCAGTGGGGCACCGAGGCCAACATCGAGCTCGCCAAGCGCTCGGTGGAGTTGATGAAGCAGTTCGCCGGCGAGATGGGTATCAACATCTGGCTGCGTCAGGGCGGCTACCTCTTCCTGGCCAAGAGCGCGGCCATCGCCGAGCGGCTGGAGCGCAATGCCCAGCTCCACAACCGTCACGGCGTGCGCACCGAGATTCTCGCCCCCGACGCGGCTCGGGACCTGGTCCCAGAGCTCACGCTCAAGAACGTCTTGCTCGCCGCCTACCATCCGGAGGACGGCGTCATCTTCCCCTGGCCCTTCATGTGGGGCTACGCCCAGGCGGCCGAGAAGCGCGGCGTCCGGGTGGAGACCTTCACCGAGGTGACGGGCCTGGTGACGTCCTCGGGCCTGGTGCGCGAGGTACAGACCGACCGGGGCACCATCTCGGCCAAGACGGTGGTGCTGGCCGCGGGGGCCTGGAGTCCGAAGGTGGCCGAGCTGGCAGGGGTGGAGCTGCCCAACCAGCCCCACCGCCACGAGATTCTCAGCACCGAGCCGCTCAAGCCGTTTCTCGGCCCACTCGTCTCGGTCCTCGACACCGGGCTCTACTTCAGCCAGTCGATGCGGGGGGAGATTGTGGGCGGAATGGGCGACCCGCGCGAACCGGTGGCGCTGGAGCAGGGCTCGACGCTGCGGTTCCTGGCCCGCTTTGGCCGCGCGCTCACCGAGCAGCTTCCCATCCTCGGCAAGGTGAAAGTCCTCCGACAGTGGGCGGGCTGCTACGACGTGACGCCGGACAACAACCCCATCCTCGGCCGGACGCCGGGCCTGGAGAACCTGCTCCAGATGTCGGGCTTCGTCGGCCACGGCTTCATGATGGCTCCGGCGGTGGCGGAGCGAATGGCGGAGTGGATGGTGAGCGGCCAAGACGACGAACTCTTCAACCGCTTCAACCTCAGTCGCTTTTCAGGCGGAACGCTGGAGCGCGAGGACATGATTATCGGGTGAGACGGCGAGTCCCAGCGTCCGTCCGGGGGCTCGAGCCTTTGACAGACATCGCCGCGCGACACCCGTCGGTGACAGACCTTTACGCCCATCCTTAAAACTCACCGTCGGAAAGGGCGTCTGGACCCTGTCCGTGACAGGGCATCCTTTGGAGGGGGACTCGAATGGCCAACTGGTACCGAAGGAGTCAACTCATCTCCACGGTGGTCATGCTCTTCCCGAGCGCGGCATTGCTGGCGCTCGCCTACTCCTGCTGGACGTCTGGGAGACAACGCTCGCGCGCCGAGGCCGTCGTCTACTTCCTCCTCGGTGTCGCGCTGCCACCGCTCATCTATTTTGCCTGGACGGCCATCATCTGGATGAAGCGCGGCGCACTCCCGGGTGCGGACCCCTCGTCCCTGGCAGCCCGCGTCGCGAAGAAGCCCCTGCTGGTGCTCAGCGTGATGGGCGGGCTGGCCATCGGTCTCGTTTCATTCCTCAACGGTTTCGCCGATACCGTCACCGGACGCGACGACAACAAGCAGAATGGTTACGCGAGGATGAGAGCCTCCTGCGTCTCCGGCATGTCGGCTGCCCTGAAGCAGAAGGGGGTCGACCCGAACGCTTCTCCAATGAAGGAGAAAGTCGACAAGTACTGCGGCTGCGTGGTCGTTCGGTTGCGGACCGAGTACACCCTGGACGAGGTGGAGAAGCTGCTCGAGCAGGGCCTGGTGATGAAGGAGCCGAAAGCGCGTGAGCTCAACGCGAAATGTCTGCAACAAGTGAACTGGCATTAAGCGCTCCTCGGCCCCCGGCTTGGCTTCCCCGGCGATGGCGCGCGGGGGGGGGCGTGGGACCTAGATGTCGAGGAGCGCAAGCTGGCGGGAGGGTGCGTGGAGCGAGAGCGCAAAGACGCGACTCACCTTCACATTGACCACCTGCCCCGTGCGTTCCACCCTTCCCTCGGCGAGCAGGAAGCTCGAGCCGAGCACCACCGAGCGCTGTCGCTCGAACGTCTGGGGCGGCACCACCAGGTTCGCCATCCCCGTCTCGTCCTCGAGGGTGAGGAACGCCACCCCCTTGGCGGTGGGCGGCCGCTGCCTGCAAGTCACCAGACCGCCGACGCGGACTCGCGAGCGGTGGGGTGCGTTTTGGAGCTCGGCCGCGGACAGGGCGCGCTGGGCGGTGAGATGGTTTCGCAAGAGCGCCACCGGGTGCTTCTCCAGCGAGAGTCCGGTGTGTCGGTAGTCCTCCACCACCCGCTCCACCAGACTTGGCTTTCCACCGGGCTGGGGCGAGGTGTCGAGCAGCTCGCCGTGAAAGAGGTCGCCGGCGTCGGTGGTGCTCAGCGCCTGGACTTCCCACTCCGCCTGCCGGCGGTCTCCACACAGTCCGTCGAGCGCCCCGGCACGCGAGAGCCGCACCAGCGCGCTGCGGGAAAGCCGCGTGCGCCGCACCAGCGCGCCTAAGTCCGTGTCGCCCCCGGCAGGACGCGCGGTTTCTACCGCCTGAGCGTGCGCCTGGTGCAGGCCGCGGACTTCCCGGAGGCCGAGGCGCAGCGCGCCGTCCTCCAGGGTGCAGTCCCAGTCCGAGTACTGCACGTCCACCGGCCGCACCGCCACCCCGTGGCGACGGGCGTCTTCCACCAGGGTGTGCGGCGCGTAGAAGCCCATCGGCTGGCTGTTGAGCAGCGCCGCGGCGAAGGCCGCCGGGTGGTAGTGCTTGAGGTAGGCAGAGGCATAAGCGATGAGGGCGAAGGAAGCGGAGTGGGACTCTGGGAAGCCGTAGTGGCTGAACCCCTTGAATTGTTCGAAGCAGCGCTCGGCATAGTCGTGGGTGTAGCCGCGCCGGACGCAGCCCTCGATGAAGCGGGCTCGCCAGGTGGGCAGGAGCGTAGAGGCCCGCTTGTGCATCAGCGCGCGCCGGAGCGCGTCCGCATCTCCCTGATTGAATCCCGCAGCAGTGACCGCCAGGCGCATGGCCTGTTCCTGGAAGAGCGGAATCCCGAGCGTCTTCTCAAGGATGGCCTTCACCTCTTCTGAGGGGTAGGTGACGTCCTCCAGTCCCTCCCGGCGCCGGAGAAAGGGATGGACCATGTCACCCAGGATGGGCCCTGGCCGGATGAGGGCAATCTCAATGGTCAAGTCATAGAAGCTTCTCGGGCGCAGCCGGGGAAGCAGGTTCATCTGCGCCCGGCTCTCCACCTGGAAGACGCCCACTGCATCCGCCTGCCCGAGCATCTCGTACACCTCGGGGTCCTCCGGAGGGAGCGTGGCGAGCGTGAGCCGCTTGCCCTCGTGCTGTTCCACGAGCCGAAAGCCGCGGCTGAGCGCGGTGAGCATCCCCAGCCCGAGCAGGTCCACCTTGAAGATGCCCAAGGCGGCGAGGTCGTCCTTGTCCCACTGGACCACGGTGCGGTCGGCCATCGCCGCGTTCTCCACGGGAACAATCTCCGACAGCTCCCCATGGGTGATGACGAAGCCACCCACGTGAATGGAGAGGTGACGGGGAAAGCCCTCCAGCGCTGCTGCTTGGGCCAGCGTGTGCTGGACACCCTCCTCCTCCGGCCGGAGGCCCGCTTCGCGCACCTGGGTGGTTTCCAGCGCGGTGGAGCCGGTCATCTCGGTGACGCGGGCCAGCCGGTCCACCTGGTCCAGCGACAGGCCGAGCACCTTGCCCACCTCGCGGATGGCCAAGCGGCCCCGGTAGCAGATGACTTCGCACACCATGCCCGCCCGGGACCGTCCGTGCTTGCGGTAGACGTACTGGAGCACCTCCTCGCGCCGCTCGTGCTCGAAGTCCACGTCGATGTCCGGCGGCTCGGGACGTTCCAGGCTGAGGAAGCGTTCGAAGAGCAGCCCCATGCGGACCGGGTCGATGGCTGTAATTCGAAGCGCGTAGCAGACGGCAGAGTTGGCAGCGCTGCCCCGTCCCTGACAGAGGATGCCGCGCGAAAGCGCAAAGCGGACGATGTCATGCAACGCCAGGAAGTAGCCGACGACTTGCAGGCGGTCGATGAGGTCAAGCTCGTGCGCGATTTGACGACGCACCGCCTCGGGAACGCCGTCCGGGTAGCGCGTGCAGAGGCCCTCCTCCACCAGGGCGGTGAGCCAGCTCTGGGGAGTCTGCCCCTCGGGCAAGTCCTCTTGGGGAAACTGGTAGCGCAAGGAGTCGAGCGAGAAGTGACAGGCGTCGGCCACCTCCAGCGTCCGGCCCACTGCCTCGGGAAAGTCCTGGAAGAGCCGTGTCATCTCCAGAGAAGCCTTCAGGGTGCGCTCGGCATTCGGAAAGAGACGGAAGCCAGCCGCGGCCACTGTCACTCCGTGGCGGATGCACACCAGGGTGTCCTGCAACGGCTGGCGCTCGCGGGCGTGGGTGTGCACATCGTTGTGGGCACAGCACGGCAAGTCGAGCCTGCGCGAAAGGGCGAGCGCCTCCTGCAGCCGCGCCTCGTCACCGGCCGAGAGCGTTCGACACAACCCGACGTAGAAGCGTCCCGGGAAGGCTTCGGCCAGCGGCGCCACCTGCTGGTGCGGTGCCGGCGAGGGAAGCACCAGGAGCAGCCCCTCGGCGCGCTCGGCGAGCGCTTGCCAGGGCACCCCCGCCTGGCCCTTGGGGTGGGCCAGCCGTCCCTGTGAGATGAGCTGGCAGAGGTGGGCGTAGCCTCGGGCGTCCTGCACCAGGGCCACCACCTGGGGGCCATCGGTGAGGGTGAGCCGGCTTCCGACGAGTAGCTTCAGTCCGAGAGCGCGCGCCTGGAGGTGCGCCTTGACGACGCCATAGAGCCCATCCTGGTCCGTGAGCGCCAGGGCGGACAGCCCCAGCTCGGCAGCCCGTGTAACGAGCTCCTCCGGGTGGGAGGCGCCCTCGAGGAAAGAGAAGTTGGAACGGCAAACGAGCTCGGCATACATGGCGCGCGCCGCAGTGTTACTGCTCGTTTGTTCAGGTGTCTAGGGGGCCGCGCGCGGCCCGAGTCCTTCTTGGGAACCTCTGACGTTTGGCGCCAGCGTCCACACCCTTCCGGCCCGGCAGCTTCTTCTAGGCACTCGGCTGTTTCAGTTCTTCCGCCCGCTTGAAGAGCTTCCTTCCAAGACGCCAAGCCATGCCGTGGACAACGCCCCATGGCCCGAGAGCGACGCAGGCCATCACCAGCACCAGCTTCGCCGCGTCATTGAAGGGATGCAATGACGCGCGAGCAAGCAAGGGAATCGAGCCGGCCAGCAATAACCCGAACGTCCGGAGGGTGACGAGCCAGGCGGGCGTCGAACCAAGCCAAAGCCTGGCTCTCGTGCGTCCCTCATTCGACGTGACGCTCCAAGAAACCCCGTTGAGCCATAAGCCGTTCGAATCGCAAGGGACTCTCAACGAGCGTTCATGCACGGGCTTGAGGCCCAAGGAGACGGCTGCCTCTGCAATCGTTTCGAGAGAAGGCACGACTCCACCTCTTGCGGTTGCAGATTCTTCGCCGCAACCAACCAGACCAGCGCACACCGCAGTTCGAGAAGTCAACCTCGGTCGCCGGTGCCTGCGCTGGACGTTCGGCCTCATGGAGTCTGCACCGCCCCCCAGCGCGAAAGCGAGAAGCCGAGCGACAGAACACCGACGCTGCGTCTCATGAGGAGCTCCCTCCCCTTGCTTCGGCCAGCCGACGGCTGCGGAACGGGACTCTAAGCCGACGGACGCGGGCTGGAGCGCTTTCGTGGGACAGGGGTGACGTCCGGGTCACCGACGGGCTGCATCTCCCAGGGCGCGTCCGCTGGCGCCGCACCCTCCACCGCGGGCAGCCGCATGGTGAAGCGCGCACCGCCCTCGGGGCGATTCTCGGCCAGCAGGCGTCCGCCGAAGCGCTCCACGTACTCGCGCGCCAGGGCCAGGCCGAGGCCCATGCCTTTGCCCAGCGGCTTGGTGGTGAAAAACGGCTCGAAAATGCGGTCGTGCAAGGCCGCCGGGACGCCGGCGCCGGTGTCTTCCACCGAGATGCACACCTCGGAGGCCTCGGAGTACACCCGGACATTCACCAGTCGCTCCGCCTCCAAGGGAAGTGTCTGCAGCGCATCGGCCGCATTCACCAGCAGGCTGAGCACCACCTCGCAGAGGTGTCTCGCCACCGCCCGGACGGGGGGAAGTCCGGGACTCGTGACGCAGCGGAGGGGCCCAAGCGCGCTGGCCCGCGCCAGGACGACAGCGTCGGCCACCACCTCGCCGAGATAACAGAGCTCAAGGGCTTCCAAGTCCTTTCGGGAAAACACCCGGAGGTCGCGGATGATGCTCTTGATGCGGTCGACGCCGCGGTCGGCTTCGTGGAGGGCCTGCACCACCTCGCCGCGCACGGCGTCTGGCAGGCGCTCCGCCTCGACGCGCACGAAGCCCAAGTTGGCATGGACGAAGGCCAGCGGGTTGTTGATTTCGTGGGCCACGCCCGCCGCGAGCTGCCCCACCAGGGCCAGCCGCTCGGTGTGGCTGCGCTGGCGCTCGGCCTCTGCCAGCTGGACCGCCATCGCTTCGCGGGCCGCACGGACCTGCACCAGCTTCCGGGACAGCCGGGCCTGGAACGCGGTTCCGTTTATGGCGATGAAGCCCGAGGCGCCCATCAGCGATACCCACACCACCACCACGGACGGCTCGGTGTGGGCGTGGAGCAGCAAGGCCACGCTGGCGCCTCCAGAGACGAGCCACCCCAGGACGGTGGTCGTTTGGTCGCGCATGGTGAAGTGCGTCAACGCCACCGGCATCACCAGCAGAAAGGGCAGGTACGGACTGTGGGCGCCACCGGTGAGGACGACAATCCAGACGAAGGACAGGTGCGAGCCGACGGTGCGGCCCAGTTCCACCCGTCTCAGCAGAATCGGGCCCAGGGTACGGGGAAGCACCGCGGCAGTGGCGACCAGCAGCACCCAGATGAGACGGGCGAGCACCAACACCGGGTCCAGCCGGTGCACGAAGAAGGCGTCGACCGGAAAGAAGCAAGCCACCACGACTGCCACGGCGAGAAGCCCCCGGCGTCGCTCCGTGGACTCGACGGTCTGCTCATCCAGGGTTGGCGCCGGTGTCTCCACGCCAACGACGTAGAGCAACGCTCGGGCCAACCCCCAAAGCCTTGAAAGGACACTCCTGCGCGACGGGGCACACCGGTCGGAGTCCACCTCCGGGTGTCTTGAGACCCCTCAGGCGGCCGCTGCCGCGCGAGGGACGACGACCAGGTGAATGCGCGCGCTCCTTCGCCAGACTGCCAACGGCACCGTGTCCGTCGCTCGCATCACCATCAGCCGATGGATGTCATCGACATTGCCCACTGGCTCCCCGTGCACGCCGAGGATGAGGTCCTCGCTCGCCAGCCCGGCGTCGGCGGCCGATGAGCCCTTGCTCACCTGGAGGACACGGACCGCCCGCGGCTGCTCCACGGCCTCGGCCACCGCCCGCGGCAGCATCTCCGAGCGCGCCGCCACACCCAGCGTGCGCCGCTTCACCTCGCCGTGCCGGATGAGGACGCTCGTCACCCAGCTGGCCGTCCTCGAGGAGACTGCGAACCCCATGCCCTGGGCCCAGGGGATGACGGCGGTGTTGATGCCCACCACCTCACCCGAAGAATTCACCAGCGGCCCGCCGGAGTTGCCGGGGTTGATGGCCGCGTCGGTCTGTACGAGGCCTTCGAAGACTCCCCCACCCGGCCCAGGAAGACTGCGGTCGGTGGCGCTCACAATCCCGACACTCACCGAACGCTCGAAGCGGAATGGGTTTCCGATGGCCACCACCAGCTGGCCCACGCGCGCCCCCGGAGCCAGCGTCAGGTGTCCGAGTTCCATTCCCCGCACCCGCACCACCGCCAGGTCCGTGGGCGGGTCGGCACCCACCAGGTCTGCGCCTACCGCCTCCCCGTCGGGCAGTCGGACCCGCAGGGACTTTCCAGAGCCGACGACGTGGTGGTTGGTGAGCAGGTACCCGTCCTGTGCCACCACCACGCCCGTCCCGGCACCGCGGCCCTGCTCGACACCCACCACCGCACGGCTGGCGCGCGCCACCAGCGCCTCCAACTCGTCGGACAGCGCCTGGAGCGTCTTCAAGGACGCACGCCCACGGTGACCGAGCGTTGCTGGACTTCTCCTGCCCGAAGCACCTGGAGAATGAGCGGCGCGCCGATGGGAGCCTCGGCCAACGCGGCGAGCAGGTCCTGGACATCCGCGGTGGGCGTCGCACCCAGTTGCAGCAGGACGTCACCGAAGGTGAGGCCTCCCGCATCCGCCGGGCTCCCCGCTTCGACAGCCACCACCAGGAGCCCATAGTCGCGTCCGGCCACGGAACGCACGGCCGCTGGCAAGCGGACCGGTTGGGTGCCGATCCCGAGGTAGCCGCGCCGGACGCGGCCGTGGGCAAGCAGCTCTTCCGCCGTCCGCCTGAGGGTCTCTGCCGGAAGCAGCATGCGGCGAGACCGCCCCAAGCCGGACACCAGGAGCCCCAGAAGCAGGCCCTCGACATTCGCCACCGCGCCTCCGGCCAGCCCCGGCCGAGGGGACACCTCGATGTCGAGCGCAGCATCGACACGGGCACCCCACGGCGTGCGGTACGCTGGACCCACGCCGCCGAGAAGCCCGAGCCTGACCCGGAGACTGCCGCGGGGGCGCGACACGGCCACGACCAGCCCACCCGGGCGGAGTCCGGCAGACGGGCGCCAGCGAGCAGGCTCGAGTGCAGCGCCGCGCACGCGCAGCAGCGCCAGGTCCAGCGCGGGGTCCTGCCCCACGAGCTCGGCGGGAATTTCCACGTCGCCGAGGCTTACCGCCACCTCTTGCAACCGGTTGACGGCGTGGGCGGCAGTGAGCACCAGGTCCGGGGCATGGGCCACGCCGCTTGCGGGCCAGCGGCGGCCGGAGATGGAGACGACGGAGCGGCCCACAGCTTCGGTGACGTCGGCGAGGCTGGCGGAAAGACTTTGGGCGACCGATTCGGAAACGGAAGAGGCTGGCATGGGACGCAAAGCTAAGCGCGTCCGCAGGGTGCCCACATCGACCGGATGGGCAGGGGCCCAGGCCTACCCGTTTGGGCAGGGTCAGAGGACGACGAGTCCGAGGCGCGCCGCGCGCACCACCGCCTCCGTGCGCCGCTCGGCACCGAGCTTCTGCAGGAGGGCGTTGACGTGAAACTTCACGGTGTGCCTGCTGATGCCTAGCCGCTCGGCGATGGCCCGGTTGGGGAGGCCTTCGGAAAGGAGCGCCAGCACCTCCTGCTCGCGGGGGGTGAAGTCTCCTGGAGCTGCGGGAACTCGGAGCTCGGCTGCCGGCCGCAGGCGCCGGAAAGCGCGTTCGGAGACCGTCAACCCGTGGGCGACGGCCCACAGTGCGGCGCACACTGTCGCCGGCTCCACGCCCCGAAGCACTGCTCCGGCGACTCCGGCTGCGAGTAGAGCGCCCGCGGAAGTCTCGTCTTCCACCAGTGCCACCACCGGAGGCATGTCCGGCACCTCACCGAGGAGCGGGCGGTGGCCAGCGTCCCACAGGACGGCGTCGAAGGGCAGCTCGACCCATGCGCCCCGGGCACCCTCGAGGGAGTCGACCTCTCCGGCGACGCCCCAGTCGCCGGCCAAGAGCACGCCGCGGAGTCCGGCCCGGACAAGCGCGTCCGCAGAAACGAGGAGTGCAGAAGGGCGGGAAGAAGCGTCGGTGGGCATGGGAGCGCCGCGACTCAAGGAATAAAGACGTGGCCGCGGCGCCGCCACCCCGGGGGCCAGTTCCCCTAGGGCCTTTGGTTAGTCGAAGAAGCCGTGCAGGTAGAAACGCCCGTCCCGGGCATCGCGGAATACCCATGCGGGCCCCAGCCCTTCGAAGTGCACTCGGTAGTAGTCGCGGGCAAAGGGCGTGCGCGTCCACCACTGGCCCCCAATCCGCTCCGGCCCGGCAAGACCGAGCACGGCGCGACGTCGCCCGAGAAGCCGCGCGCCGCGCAGCTCACCCGCCGGGCCCAAGTCGACCGGCAGAAACGCAGGCTCGGGGAAGAGACGCACCGGGCGTTCGGCGGACCGCGCGTCGACACTGGCCGGCGAAGGCGCCGCGCGGCGCACCTCGGCGTGTAGCCCTTGCTCGGCAATGGGCGGTCGGAAAGGCGCCAGCGCGCGGGCAGCCTCCGGGCGATGGTCCTCAGCCGCCCGGGGAGAGGACAGCGCGTGGGGGCCGAGTGCCGTCGCCAGACGGGCCAGGACGCTCTCCAGTCCGGCGTCTCCCTCGGGCAAGGCACCGAGGACGCGCTGGTGGCCGCGGTCCTCGCACGACTCGTCGACGGTGAGCACCACCGTGGCCACCGGCGCGGGGAGCCGGAGGTCCTCCAGTCGGTGCCGGACCAAGTCGAGCAGGAGCTTGGGCTCCGCACTCGGGCGCGCCAGGACGAGGGGCACGGCGCGGGGTCCATCCGGCTCGAGCAGGAGCGTCAGCGTGAGACGTACTGCCGCCCTGCACCGCCCCCGCAGCCGCGCACACAGCATGTCCACCGCCCCCTTGAGGACGAAGAGGAGCGGCTCGAATGCCTCGGCTGGAGTCTCGAGGATGCGGACCTCCTCCACCAGCTCGGGAACCAGCGCGGGGAGGAAGCGTGTGTCGTCCTCGCCGCGGGCAAGCCGCTGCGCGCGAAGGCCTCGCGCTCCGAGCCGCGTCACCACCTGTGCCGGCTCGAGCCTGGCCACCTCCCCCAGGGTGAGCAGCCCGAAGGCCCCGAAGGCGTCGTGCACCTGCGCGTCCACACCCTCCAGCGCCTGGAGCGGCAACGGGGCGAGCGCCCGAGCCGAGGCCCCCGAGGACACCACGGTGACGCGGCCCGCGCCGAAGCGGGCCAGGGCCCGGGCGGTGAACAGCTCCGAGGCCACGACACCCCGGCCGCGAAGGCCCAGCGCCCGGAGAAGCCTGAGCGCGCGCTCGACGAGGCCCTCCTCTCCTCCGAAGAGCGATGCGGCGGAGGCATCCAGCCAAAAGCCGTCGGGCGCCGAGGGCATGGTGGCCGGAGCGAGCAGCAAGAGCCCCTCGGCCACAGTGCTGAGCGCCTGAGCCTCCTCACTGGCCTGGTAGGGCAGGTCTCGGAGTGCGGGCAGAAGCGCGCGCGCCGCAGTCAGCGTCATCCCGGTGCGCACGCCCGCGACGGAAGCCGCCGTGGAGAGGCAAGCAACCCTCTGGATGCCGCGCACCTCCTGTACCAGCGCCAGCGGTGTTTCACTGGCACGGCCGGACGGTGTTTTCACGGCGGGCAGGAGAGACGCCCGGCGCTGCACCGGAAAACGGGGGAGGTGCAGGTAGGCCACGCGCATTGCTAGGGAAGTCCTAGCCCGGCGCCGAGCGCGGGCAGGGCCACATCTCGCCCAGGCCGTTGCCCCTGGATGCCGCACAACCCGTTGCGCACCTCAGAAGTCCTCGGACGCTGGAAAGGCCTGCCCGTCACGGCGGAGGAGGAGTTCGGTAGCGCGAGGGCGGCGAGTTCCTGGAAGGGAGGGCCCCCAGGACCGAGTGCCTCCCAGGGGACGTCCGCGAAACGCGCGGCCATTCCCTGCCGGCTGCGCACCACCTCCACGTGGACACCGCGCGGGCCGGCCGACATGCGAAGCCGGAGAGAGCCATCGGCTGGCGCCTCTTCCGGGGTGAGGAGCAAGAGAAGGCCCCCAGCCTGGCTGGCAGCATCGAGGAGTCGCTTCGATGCCTGGGGTGAAAGACGATGGCCAGGATGGGTGAGGTCCAAAACCACGCAGACGAATGCTCCACTGCGGAGAAGTTGCAACGCCGCCCAACCGAGCTGGGTGGACTGCTCGGCTGCGGCCGTGGCGCCTGCAGGGCGAACCCAGAGGAGGCGCGCGGGATTCACCCCCAGCGCAGAAAGTGCCGGCGGGTACAGCTCGCCCGGGCCGTCCACGTACGCTGCCAGCCGGAGCGCACGGTGGGCCTCCGCCACCGCCCGTAGGGCCAGGCGTGTCCGGCCAGAGGCCGCGCTGCCCCACAGCTCCACCACCTGTCCTAGCGGAAAGCCGCCGGCGGGCAGGAGCGCGTCCACCGCCGCCACGCCGGTGCGCAGCACGGCGAGGTGAGTCCGGGGGGCCGCCCGCAACGTCTGGATGCGCGCGCGCAAGCGCTCCACCGTCTCGGCATTTCCCCGTGCCGCGTCCATGGCTCTCCTGAAGAATGTCTAACTATACAGACGTTCAGTATCGCCAGGACGACCGACACGCAAACCCTTCGTGCACACAATGCGGGTGGAGATGCCGCGCGGGGGGCCCTCCCCTTCGGCACGGGGAAAACGTCCAGGGGCCCTCCCCACGCCACCCCGCCCACTCGCTGCACCATCTCCCGTGCACCCCAAACGTCCCCTCGGACGTGGAGCGTCCGTTCTTGCGCAGCCCCCCCCGGGTAACCCCCGGATTCCCCGCCAAGCGCTTCAGCGTCCCTTGACGTAGGCGAAAACTGTCTTACGCCCTTAGTCGTGCTGTCTTCGTCCAGAGCACCCTGCATTTCTCCCAAGACTTTTGATTGCTAGCCTGGGGGTCGTCGGGTACCAAAATTCGCTTGAACGTGCCGTCGTCGCGTTCCAGGAACGGAGTCGAGATTCATATGTCGGAAGAAAAGAAGAAGGGCGGCCAGTCCGCGACAGCGATGGCGGCACCGATGGTGCCCCCGAGCAGCATCAACAAGGAGGACATCCCGCAGGTCCTGCCCATTCTCCCGCTACGGAACTCGGTGTTCTTCCCAGGCGGCGTGCTCCCCTTGGCCGTCGGACGGCAGAAGACCATCGCCCTCATCAAGGACGCGGTTCGCGATGACCAAGTCATTGGCGTGGTCACCCAGCGTCGGGCCGAAGAGGAAGACCCGGGCGCGAACGACCTCTACGCGATGGGGACCGTGGCCCGCATCGTCAAGCTGCTCAAGATGGGCGAGGACAACTACTCACTCGTCGTCCAGGGCCTGGCCCGTTTCCGGGTGCTGGAGCTGGTTCAGGAGTCGCCCTACCTCAAGGCCCGCGTGGAAGCGGTGGAAGACAAGACGGCCGCCGAGAACGTCGAGGTCGAAGCGCTGGGCATCAACCTGAAGAAGCTGGCTCGCGAAGTCATCGAGCTCATGCCCGAGCTGCCGGCCGCCGCGACCGAGCTGGTGGAGTCCATCAACCATCCTGGCCACCTGGCTGACCTCATCGCAGCCAATGTCGACGTCCCCATCGAGGAAAAGCAAGCGGTCCTGGAAACGGTGGACCTCAAGGCGCGGATGAAGCTCGTGCTCGAGGTGCTCAACCGCAAGCGGGAGATTCTGAAGCTCTCCAACAAAATCGACTCCGCCGTGAAGGGCGAGATGTCGAAGACCCAGCGCGAGTACTACCTCCGGCAGCAGCTCAAGGCCATCAAGGAGGAACTCGGTGAGATGGGCGAGGAGGAGGAGGAGCTCGACGAGCTCCAGGAGCGCCTGAAGAAGGCCGGGTTGCCTCCCGACGTGGAGAAGGTGGCGACCAAGGAGCTCAACCGGCTGAAGACCATCCCGGCCGCCTCCAGCGAGTACACCGTCGCTCGCACCTACCTGGACTGGATTGCAGACCTGCCGTGGGCGAAGCAGAGCGAGGACAACCTCGACATCGAGAACGCTCGTTCCACGCTGGATGCCGACCACTACGGCATCCAGAAGGTGAAGAAGCGCATCCTCGAGTATTTGGCGGTCCGGAAGCTGAAGAACGACATGAAGGGACCGATTCTGTGCCTGGTCGGCCCGCCGGGCGTGGGCAAGACGTCGCTCGGCCAGTCCATCGCCCGCGCGGTGGGTCGGAAGTTCGTCCGCCTCTCCTTGGGCGGCGTCCGCGATGAGGCGGAGATTCGTGGCCACCGGCGTACCTACGTCGGCGCGCTGCCCGGCCGCTTCATCCAGAGCATGAAGAAGGCCGGGACGAAGAACCCGGTGATGATGCTGGACGAAATCGACAAGCTGGGAGCCGATTTTCGGGGCGACCCATCGGCGGCGCTCCTCGAAGTCCTGGACCCGGAGCAGAACAACAGCTTCTCGGACCACTACCTGGACGTCCCGTTCGACCTGTCCCGGGTGCTCTTCATCGCCACCGCCAATCAGCTCGACCCCATACCCGGCCCGCTGCGCGACCGAATGGAGATTATCGAGCTGGCCGGCTACACCTTCGAGGAGAAGCAGCAGATTGCGCGGCTGCACCTGGTTCCCAAGCAGCTCAAGGAGCACGGGCTGTCGGCGGACCACATCGAGATTACCGACGAGGCGCTGCTGACCCTCATCACCAGCTACACCCGAGAAGCCGGCGTGCGCAGCCTCGAGCGCCGCATCGCGGACTGCTGCCGCGCGGTGGCCGTGGACGTCGCCGGTGGCAAGTCCGACAAGCAAACCGTCACCCCGGACCGGGTGAAGGAGATTCTCGGCCCGGAGTACCACTACTCCGAGGTGGCCGAGCGGACCGAGGTCCCAGGCGTGGCCACCGGCCTGGCCTGGACGGCGGTGGGCGGAGACCTCCTCTTCATCGAGGCCACGAAGATGGCTGGCAAGGGCGGCCTGACGCTCACCGGTCAGCTTGGTGACGTGATGAAGGAATCGGCACAGGCCGCGCTCAGCTACCTGCGCAGCAAGGCGGATGTCCTGGGCATCAACCCCAACTTCCTCGAGAAGATGGACATCCACCTCCACTTCCCGGCGGGGGCCATTCCCAAGGATGGCCCTTCAGCGGGCGTCACCATCCTCACGGCCTTAACCTCGCTCCTCACCGGCATCCGCGTCCGCGGAGACACGGCGATGACCGGCGAGGCCACGCTGCGGGGACTCGTGCTTCCGGTGGGCGGCATCAAGGAAAAAGTGCTCGCCGCGCACCGGGCCGGCATCAAGCGCGTCATCCTCCCGGAGCGCGTGCGCAAGGACCTGCAAGACGTCCCGGAGCAGGCGAAGAAGGAGATTGAGTTCGTCTTCGTCACGCGGATGGACGAGGTGCTGGCTAATGCCCTCGAGTCCAATCCCTTCCAGACGCCGGCAGACCTGGCCAAGGCGGAGGTTCCGCCCGCGCCAGAAGTCCGAGCCTGACGTTTTCGAGCAACGAGGAGGCCCGCGGCCACCTCCTGGTCGGGGCCTACCGCTGCCCCGAAGAGCTCTGAACCGTCCCAAGGGCTATGACGGCGGTGTCAGAGCTCGCATTGCCGCGGTATGACAGCGGCGCCTAGAGTGCTGCTCCGCCGGCCCGGGGGACTCCTCCGCTGTTGAGGGCTTCTCCTGGCCGGACTCTTTTGGGGCACTGCGAGGCCGCGCAGGATGCGCTTTTGGAAGTCCAAGCTGGCATGAGCCTCGCCGGTCGCCAGCTGGGCCGTTACCGACTGCTCGAACTCTTGGGGACGGGCGGCATGAGTGTCGTCTACCGGGGCCTCGACACCGCGCTGCAACGCGAAGTGGCGGTGAAGGTGCTTCACCCGCACCTTCTGGTGCAGAAGGGCGACGCCCGGAGGCGGCTCGAGCGCGAGGCGCGAGCCGTGGCCCGGCTGCACCACCCCAACATCGTCGAAGTCTTTGACGTGGCCGATGCGGCAGCCGAGGACGCCTTCCTGGTCACCGAACTGGTGCGCGGGGAAACCCTACGCGCCTTCGTCGAACGGGAACGCTGCTGGCCGCCAGAGCTGGCGGCGGTCATCCTGCACCAGGTGGCAGCGGCGCTGGCCCACGCCCACCGGGCCGGTGTGGTGCACCGCGACCTGAAGCCGGAAAACGTCATGCTGCGAGAGGATGGCGTCCTCAAGCTCATGGACTTCGGCATCGCCCGGGTGCTCGACCCTTCGGAGCGTATGACGCAGACCGGCGCGCTGGTTGGCTCGCCGGCCTACATGGCACCAGAAGTCATCGACGGCCACGCCGCGGGGCCCGAAGCCGACGTCTTTGCGCTCGGGACGCTGTTTTACTGGCTGTGCACCGGGGCTCTTCCCTTCGCCGCCGCCAACACCACGAGCATGCTCAAGCGCATTCTCGAGGGCGTCTACGAGGACCCCCGTGGCCGCACCAGCGCGCTCTCGGATGAACTCGCGGGTGTGCTTGCCCAGTGCTTGCAGCGCGCGCCGGAGGACCGCTACCCCTCCGGGGCGGAGGTGGAGGCCGCGCTCTCCTCTACCTTGGCCGACGTGGGCATCGGCGACCCCGGCGCCGAGCTCCAAGCCTTTCACCTCGACTCGGGCCCGGCGCGCGACCGTCTGGTGGGCCGCCTTGTGGGGACGCTGCGGGAACAGGCGGAGACGGCGCTCGCCGAGGGACGGACCGCCCTGGCGTTGAGGCGGGTCGACCAGCTGCTCGGGCTCCGCCCCGAGGACGCTGCCGGACGCTCCATCCTCGACCGCGCTCAACGACGCGCGCGGAGGTTGCGGCGGCGGTCGCGTCTCGCAGGGGCGGCGGTGGTGGGTGTCCTCGTCCTGTCCGGGATGGAAGCGGTCCACTGGCTCCGGGTGCGCCAGCCGGCCCAAGCACACTCGGCCGCGGCGCCGTCGAGCGCCGCGCAGGCACTGGCGAGGCCGGTGCCGAGTGGACCCAGCCCCGTTGCGGCCCTCGCACCCGCCGCGTCGGCCGAGCACATTCTGGAGCGACCGACCCGGCCGGCAAGTCCAACCGCGGGCCGCACGCCCCGGGCCCAGCCCGTCCCGGTGGAGCTCCTGGTCCGGCCCTACGGCTCCATTGAAGTGGACGGCGGCGCCCGGAGCCGCGACCCGCTGGCCGCGCATTCCGTGCTGCTCGCGCCGGGGCGGCATTCCATCCGGGTGAGTTGCCAATGGTGCGAGGATTCCGACCACGTGATTGAGGTGCTGGCTGGCGGCCCGCAGACGTTTGCGCTTCCGGCGCGTCTGAGGACGGCCTACCTCAGCTTCGACTTCGAGCCCAAGGACGCAACGGTGACGGTGGCCGGGGAGCAGCGCACCTCGGAGCAAAGCTTGGCCCGGCCCTTTGCGCTCGTCTCTCCCAGGGCAGCAACGCGCTTCATCCACCAGGTGGCCTACGTCGTCTCGCACCCGGGTTACCTCGACACGCACGGGACGCTGGACGTCCTCCCCGGGAAGCGGGAGACGCTGTCCGGCAAGCTGGAGCCAAGGTGAGCCCGCTCCTCATCAAAGGGGTGGTGCTCTGGCTGGCTGCGGTGCCGCCGCCCGGGCCCGAGGATGAGGCCATCCGTGCCGACCTGGCGGCGCTGGCAGCGGCCTACGAGTACGGCCGGTATGCGGAGGTCCTGAGCCGCGCCACCTCCCGCCTGGATGGCGCCGGGCTGGATGAGAGTACGTTGGTGGAGCTGCACAAGCTGGCCGGCCTGTCGGCCTTCAACCTGCGTCGTCTCGACGAGGCAGAACGACACATTGCGGCGCTCCTCCGACTGGACCCGGACTTCAGCCTCGACCCCTTCGTCTATCCGCCCCTGGCCGTGGCCTTCGTCGAGAAGCAGCGCCGCGCCATCGGCCCGGAGCTGGAGTTTCTCCGCGAACAGCGCCGACAACGGGACGCCGCGGCCAAGCGCGCGGCGGAAGAACGCGCAGCCCTGGCCCGCGAGACGGAGGCCCAGCGGCGAGAGCTCGAGGAGATGTCGCGCCAGATTACCGTCCGCACCGTGGAGACGCGCAGCGTCCTGGTGAATTTCGTTCCCTTCGGGGCTGGCCAGTTCCAGGAAGGGCGCGTCGCCGCGGGTACCGGTTTCGCGGTGGCCGAGGGCCTGCTCGCCATCGGCAGCATCGTCGGCTACTTCGTCTACGGCTCCATCCTCACCAACCGCACCGTCCAACTGGACACCTTCCCCGGGAGCTCGCAGCTCATCATCCAGACGGGCATCCCCGCTGCGCGCGCCACCGAGGCGCAGAGCTGGCGGGTGGTGAAGGTGACCAGCGGCATTGGCTTCTATGCCGTCTTCGTGGCCGGCGTGCTGGACGCCCTCTTGCATCACCAGGCCGAAGTGGTGACGACCCACGTCGAGACTCTCCCCGGGACGGCGCCTGCCGCACCTCCGGGGGCCGGCGTCCCACGGGTCGAGTTGACTCCTCCACCGCCGGGAAGCGTCGGGCTCGGCCTCGGCATGCGTTTCTAGACGAGGCCAGGCGCGTGCCCAACCTTCTCGTACTCGGTCCGGATGGTGTGCGGCGGTCGCTCCCGCTCGTGAAGCGCATCACCAGTGTGGGCCGGCACACGGACAATGACTTGAGGCTGGAGGACCCGACGGTTCCAGAGCACGCCTTCACGGTGCTGCGCGAGGGCGATTCCTGGCGGGCCGGCGCGGTGGATGCGCCATTCTCGGTGGACGGCAAGCGGCGGGACGCTCAGGCTCTGGAAGATGGGCTTTGCCTTCGGGTGGGCCACACCGAGCTCACCTTTTCCGAGGCGGTGGAAACACCGCGGGCCCCCGCCCCTTCAGACGCGCCGGGCATTCTCCGCCGGCTCATCCGCTTCAGCGCCACGCTGCTCAGCTCCCGGGACGCCGATGCGCTCCTGGAGATTTTGCTCGACGAGGCGGTGGCCCTGACCGGCGCGGACCGCGGCGTGGTGCTCGTCCTCCACGAGGGGGAGCTCTCGGTGAGGGCTGCGCGCAACGTCTCGCGCGAAACGTTGTCGGATGCGCGCCACCAACTCTCCGAGACCATCCTCAGCAAAGTCCTGCGCAGCTGCGAGCCACTCCTGGTGCAGAACGCGCTTTCCGACCCGGAATTCTCCACCAGTGCCTCGGTGGTGGACCTGCAGCTGTCCTCCGTTCTCTGCGTGCCGCTCGGAGACCGGCCTCCCCCGTCCGGGTTGCTCTACCTCGGCACCGACCGTTTCCGGGGAGGCTTCGACGCTCAGGCACTGGACCTCCTGACCATCTTCGCGGCTCAGGCCTCGCTCTTGCTGCAGAATGCGGTCCTCCTCGATGAGCTCAGACTCGACGTCCGCGAGCTCCGCGACCGGCTGCAGCAGCAGCGCTACGGCGAGCTGGTGGGGGCGTGCGAAGGCATGCGCGATGTCTACCGCCGAGTGGACAAGGTTGCCCCCACGGACATCACCGTGCTGCTCGAAGGGGAGACCGGGACCGGCAAGGAGCTCATCGCGCGGGAGATACACCGGCGAAGTTCCCGCGCCGAGGGTCCCTTCATCTGCCTCAACTGCGGCGCCATCCCGGAAACGCTGCTGGAAGCAGAGCTCTTCGGGCACGTCCGGGGCGCCTTCACCGGGGCGGTCTCCAGCCGACAGGGCCGGTTCCAGGCTGCCTCGGGCGGCACGCTCTTCCTCGATGAGCTTGGGGAGATGAGCCCCGGACTCCAGGTGAAGCTGCTCCGGGCGTTGGAGGAGAAACAAGTCACCCGCGTGGGCGACAGCCGGCCGGAGAGCGTGGACATCCGGGTGGTGGCCGCAACGCACCGGGTGCTCGAGGAGGAAGTCCGCCGCGGGGCCTTCCGACAGGACCTCTACTACCGGCTGAACACGCTCGCGATACGGCTGCCCCCGTTGCGCGAGCGGGGGGACGACGTGCTGGTGCTGGCGCGCTATTTCCTCGCCCTCTTCGGCAGCGAATACAAGAGTCGGGCGCGGGGCTTCAGCCCCCAGGCGCTCTCCGCCCTGCGCAAGCACCCCTGGCCAGGCAACGTTCGCGAGCTGAGGAACCGCATCCAGCGAGGCGTGGTGCTCGCCGAGCGGGCGCTCTTGCGACCCGAGGACCTCGAGCTCTCTACCCAGGGAGCAAGCCCGGTCCTGTCCCTGGCCCGCGCCCGGGAGGTGTTCCAGAACCGCTACATCGAACAGATTCTGGAGCGCAACGGAGGAAATCGGACCCGTGCCGCCCGGGAGCTGGGCGTCGACCCGCGCACGGTGTTCCGCTTCCTGGAGAAGCAGGGCCCGGAGAGAGGCGGCCGGAAGCTTACGGCCGACGAGGCCGACGAGGACTCCACGTGAGGCGCCTCCTGGTGCCGGTGGCGCTCTGCGTGTTGCTTGGCGCTTGCCTGCTTCCCCAGGACGACACCATCCTGGTCGACATCCCGCCACCGGTGAATCAGCCGCCCTCCATCCTGGAGGCGCAGGTTGAGCCGTCGAGCCGCATTTTCACCGTGGATGGGGGAGCCGGCTGCCCGGACCTCCTCTTCAGTGCCCCGGTCGAGGACCCGGACCTCATGGATGTCCTCTACTACGACTACTACGTCGACTCGGTTGACGACAGCACCGGGCAGGTGGCGCAAGGGACTGTCCCACCGAACGGGAGCGCCATCCGAGGCCAGGCGGCCCTCTACGACGTGGACTGGGCTAGCCCCGGGCAGCTGCAGACTCCGGGGACACACCTCGTGCAGGTCCTCGTCGCTGATGGGCCGCTGGTGAATGGCGTACCCCAACCCCGAACCGTGGCTTTGCCGGACGGGGGCACCCGCCTCGACACCACCTTCGCCGTCAGCTTCAGCTGGCAAGTGACGGTGACTGGCGGCGCATGTCCGTGAGGGTTTCTAGCCGCCATCGGCGCGGAGGCGGCTCAGCGCGCGGCGGAAAGAGTCCACTGCCGGCCCCATCTCCCCGGAGTACTGGACGGCCGACGTGGTGTAGAGGTTTTCCAGCGTCTCCAGCCGGCTGAAGACGTCCCTCTGCAGCGTATCCTCCGAACAGCTCGCTTCTGCCTGGCGAAGCCCGTTGAGCCATTCCACCCGGAAGGAGGTCCACTTCAAGGACGCCTCGGCCGCTGGCTGCAGCGCCGACAGGCCCTGGCGCCGCGTCTCGAGTTGCTCGTAGAGCTCCTGCGCACGGACGGCGCATTCCTTGGCGTCGAGCCGCTCGGCGACGTTGAGCGGCTTTCTCGGCGTCATCACCAGCACCGAGCGCACCACGCTGACGATGACCAGCGCGGAGAAGGTGAGCACCACCACCAGGTAGGCGCCCAGAGCCAGAGCTCGGAAGGGCCGGTAGCGCGCATTGCGCGCCTTGGGAGCGTTTCGAGCCACGGCAGTCCTGGTTTGCATAAGCCCCGACCCGCCCTGTGGCAAGGACAGTCCCCTCACCCCGACGCCTCAGCGTCGGGCGTCGCCGGAGGCCCCGGCGTCGCTCGGCCCGGACCGCCCGGCCACCACGGCCGGTGCACCGCCGTCGGCGGCACGAGCGCGCCGCGCTGCAGCAAGACGAGAGTGAAAGGCGGGCGCCCAGGGACTCGTCGGCGCGGTCTCCAGCGCCATCCGGGCGACCTCCGCCGCGTGCTCTGGTTGGCCCGTCTGCTCGTACGCCAAGGAGAGAAGTGCCATCGCCTCCTCGTGGCTCTTCGCGCGACGGTCCCTGTCCACCACCCGCGCCAAGAGGGGAATGGCGTCTGCCGGACGCGCGCTGCGGGCGTAGGCGGCACCAAGGAGAAAAGAGGCCTCGAGTGCCTCGGGCTCGGGAGGGTTCAGGGCAAGGAAGCGTGCGAGCTCCTCCGCGGCCGCTGCCGGCTCTCCCCGCCGGCTGGCTTGGCGTCCTCGTTCCAGCGCCGTGGCACCGATGTCCCGTCGCGCGAGTTCGACGCGCTCCTGCAGCGCACGACGCTCGAGCGGCGTGAGATGCGTGGCGTCGAGCCGAGCCAGGGAGGGAACCGCCTTCAAGCGGTCGTCGAGCGAGCCCTCTGCCAGCATCCGGTAGACTTCGCCCGCGCTCCGGCTCGCTGCGGAGGCTGCGGCAGTCTGGGCGGTGTTCTTTTCCAGGGCCGTGCTGGCCTCGGCAAGCTGCTGGGTGAGGGTTTCACGCTCGTGTGCCGCCACCGTCCCGCGGACCACCGCGACCACCAGCCCCGCGCCCACGGCGAGCAGCGCGAAGAGGGCATAGGCGGTCGCCGAAGCCAGGCGCTGCTGGGCGATGGCGGCCTCCAGCCGACGTCCCACCGTCTTCACCTCGGCGTGGAGCGTCTTCAGCTGGTTGTCGGCGCGGATGACAAGGGTACGACTCTCAATCACCTCGCGGCGGATGTCCGCCAGTTCCTTGTCCGGGTCAGCCATGGGGGCCCCACAAGACCATCCGCCACCAGGGCTGCCAAGCGTTCCGGGAGGGGTATCTGGAGGCTTCCTCCGAAGCGCGGCAGCGTCGACTGCGCTAGCTCAGCGGTCGGGACGCGTTGGGCGCAAGGTCGAGCAGTGGCAACTCCAATGTCACCAGGGCGCCGTGCAGGCACGGGCGCGAGAAGTCACTGGCATCGAGGTCCCGGAGCAGCCGTAGCACCCCGTGCTCGGAGAATTCAGCCACGCTGAGGGTGGCCGTCGCGCAGGCGAGCGCCGCCTGCAGGGTCTCCGGCCGTGCATCCGGCGCCTCCACCAGCGCCCGTACCAGCGCGTCACCGCCCAGTCCGGCCAGCGCCGGCGGCACGGAGCGCCAGCGAATCGCGCCAGTGCCGAAGGGCTCGAACGCCAGTCCCAGCCCAGCCAGCACCTCGGCGCGCTCGGCCAGGCTCTTGGCCACTGCTGCACCTACGGTGACCGGCGGCCCGAGAAACTCCGCCTGGGCTCCATTCGGTACCGAACGGCGGAGGAGTCGCGTGAGGCAAGCGCGCTCGTACGCGGCGTGGAGGTCCAGCACCACCAGAGAGCCGCCTGGGCCCTCGCACACCGCCGCTTGCCGCTCGAGGAAGCCCAGGAGGCGGAGCCGCCCGAAGAAGCCCGGCGCGGGCGCCTCGTTCCGGCCGGGACGGAACTCGCCAAACACCGGCGCGCGGGTGGCACCCTGGGCAGCTCCGGGCACCTCCGGGGGGAACGGCACCGCGGCCCCCGGAGCATCCCGCGCCAGTCTGAGGAAGCGTTCCACCGCCTCGGCGTAGTCCGGCGTCACCGGCTGCCCGGGTCCGCCTCCCTGCAACCACGCTGCCCCACGCACCGCTTGCGCCACTGCGCTGTGGACGGCGTCGGTGACACCCGGGGTGTCCGAGAACCGAACCTCGAGCTTCTGCGGGTGCACATTGACGTCCACCGTGCCCGGCTCGAGCTCGATGAAGAGGACGCCCACCGGTTGACGCCCTGGCGGCAGCAGCGGCTGGAGCCCTCGGTGGATGGCCGCGTGCACGGCCCGGTCGCGCACATGCCGGCCGTTGACGAAGGTGTACAGACCCCGCGCCGTCGACTGGCTGTATTCGGGCGAGGCGATGACTCCATGGACGCGGACGCCCAGGCGCCGCTCCTCTACTGGAAGAAGGTGGGGATGGACCTCTGCGCCGAGCGCGGTGGCGATGCGCTCTGCCACGTCGCCGGCGCTGGCCGGAAGACTGAGCAACACCCGGCCGGCATGCTCGAGGCGAAAGGCGACACCTGGGTGCGCGAGCGCCAGTCGAAGGACGGCTTGCTCGCAGTGGCGAAGCTCCGTCTGCTGCCGACGGAGGAACTTCCTGCGCGCTGGAACGGCATAGAAGAGGTCCTCCACCACCACTTGGGTCCCGGGGCGGGCCGCCGAGGGGCCCACCGAGACGACGACGCCGGCGTCGACCTTCACCTCGGTCCCGACGGCGGCGTCTGCTTCCGCCGTCCGCAAGAGCAGCCTCGAAACCGAGGCCACCGCAGCGAGCGCCTCGCCCCGGAACCCGAAGGTTACGATGCGCTGAAGCCCGGCGAGGGTGCTCAGCTTGCTGGTGGCGTGCCGACGAAGGGCGAGCGGCGCATCCTCGGTGGACATCCCCCGGCCGTCGTCCACCACCTCCACCCGCTCGGTGCCACCGCCCTCCAAGCGGATGAGCAGGCTTCTCGCCCCGGCGTCGAGCGCGTTCTCTCCGAGCTCCTTCACCACCGAGGCCGGACGCTCCACCACCTCGCCGGCTGCGATTTGGTCGACCAACTCGTCGCTGAGCAAGGTGATGGTCTGCATGGCACCCATCCGGACGCGCGCTTCCAGGTCCGGGGCCGTTGCGGTACACCGCACAGCAGGGATGGGGCAAGCCCGGAGCACGCGAACGATGCGGGTGGCACTCACCGGGCCCACCGGCGACTTCGGAACGCTGCTCTTGCCCCGGCTCCGCGATGACGCCCGAGTGAGCCGCATCGTCACGCTCGGCACGCGTGGAACCAGCGGTCCCCGGGTGACCCATCACCGGGTCGATCTCACGCGCTATGACGTGGAGTCCGAGCTGGTCGACCTGCTCTGCGAGGCGGAGGTGGAAGTCCTCTACCACCTTGCATTCCTTCACGGGCGCACCCGCAGCGGCGCCTTCGCCCACGAAGTGGAGGTCATCGGGACTCTCCACGTGCTCGCCGCCGCGGCCCGCGCCGGCGTGAGAAAGCTGGTGGTGCCCTCCTACACGTTGGTGTACGGGGCCAGGCCAGACAACCCGGTGCTGTTGGGCGAGGACGCTCCCCTCTACGGCTCGGCGGCCAGCCGCTTCGTGTCGGACAGAGTCGAGGTGGAGAAGCAGGTGGCCGCCTTCCGCCAATCGCACCCGGAAGTGGAGGTGACGGTGTTCCGCTTCGCGCCGGTGCTCGGCCCGACCGCGGACAACCCGGCCACCCGCTTCTTCCGCCGGCCTGTGGCGCCGACGCTTCTGGGCTTCGACCCGCTCTGGCAAGCCGTCCACGAGGATGACGCCTGCGCAGCGCTGCTTCACGTCCTGGACCGGCCATCCGCCGGCGTCTTCAATGTCGTATCCGCCGACGTGCTACCGCTCTCCGCGATGATTGCGCTTGCCGGGACCCGCCCCCTGCCGCTTCCCGCCCCACTCGCCCGTGCCATCCTCCGGGGCCTGAACGCGGCTGGCGTTACGGCGACGCCCCCCACGCTCTTGGACTACCTTCACTACGCCTGCGTGGCCGATGGAGCTCGGTGCCGGGATTTGCTCGGCTTCGAACCCCGCCACAGCGCCCGTGAAGCGCTGCGGGCGCTGAGGACCTGAACCATGCCGAAACGCGTCCTCGGGAACGACCCCTTCGAACGTGGTGCTGCGCAGCGTCCGGCGCCGCCAGTGCCCAAGACGGCGGCACCGCCCCCGGTGCACTCGCGCGCGAAAGCGCCTCCGCCTCCCAAGCGCGCACCGACGGCGCGCCGCCCGACCCGACCGAAGGACGTCCCCGGCCAACAAGTCCCCGCTACAGCGACGGCCACCCCGTCGAGCGCAGCAGCGGCGGCTGCCGAACCGACTGTGCAGGCCGCCTCTCCGGGCTGGGTGACGACGGCCAGCGTC
>Ga0302326_10003672_pt1 | contig 36037 bp, 24 predicted proteins | sample Palsa_T0_3_FD_202264 | JGI IMG/M metagenome (GOLD analysis project Ga0302326, IMG submission 202264) | Peat permafrost microbial communities from Stordalen Mire near Abisko, Sweden - Palsa_T0_3 | ecosystem: Environmental > Terrestrial > Soil > Palsa > Peat permafrost | place: Sweden: Abisko... | reverse complement strand
TTCGAAGGGCTTGTATTCGACGAGCAGGCGCTGCGATGAGTTCAGATGCGTGTGGGCTTGCTGGAGAGCCTCTTCGAGCCAGCCGATGCGCTTGCGAATGCTTTGGGTGCCGGGGTAATTGGAACCGTCGGCGAGCCATAGGGAGATGTCTCGGGCGTTCAATCTGGCGGCGATCTTGATGGATGCTTCGATGTGGGCGAGGGCGTGGGCGCGAACTTCGGCGGAGGGATTGCAGAGAGAGCCGAATTTATATTGCTGGTCCTGAAAGAGGTTGGGATTGATGGAGCCGGAGCGGATGCCATGCTGCTTTTCAAGAGCCTGGACGTTTTCTACGTCGGCTAGGCCGTTGGGGAGATCCCAGAGGACGTGGAGGGCCATCGTTGGAGTGGCGCCGGTGAGGCGGTGAACTTCGGCGGCGTCGGCGAATTTCTCTTCGATGGTGGAGGCGGCGGCGGGCTGGATGAACTTGCCGAAACGTGTGCCGGTGTTGGCGAAGCCCCAGGAGGGGATTTCGATTGGGAAGCTGTCGAGCGCCTGGAAGGCTTGTTGCTGTAGTAGCGAGTCTGATGCCATCGACGCTTTTCCCTTCTTATGCCATGGGAATTGTATTGGACACGCGGAGGCTGGGAACTAGCGTAAGGCGGTCCTGAAATTCTGTAAAGGTATAAATTATCTATTGCAATGCGTCAAGAGCATGGCGGAGCCCGGCCGAAATCAATGACGAGCGGCGGGGGCGGATGTTCGATGGTGGCCGAAGTGTGTATTGTTCAAGAGCGGGAGTGAATTCATGGAAATACGGGGTTTGGAGATGCGGGCGATGTTACGGCAACTTGTATGTCTAGGGATGGTCGCTGCGGCCTCCTATGCGGTGGGCCAGAGCACTGCAGCGGCGCATGAAGGAGACGAGATTGCAGCGCAAATTCCGGCGCGGATGAAGCATTTCGCCGATACGAAGACAGTTGCCGGGGCTGTAACGCTGGTGGCGCGGGACAATCACGTCATCGAATTTGACGCCGAGGGGATGGCGGACATCGAGGCCGGAAGGCCAATGTCGAAGGACACCATCTTTCAGATCATGTCGATGACCAAGCCGGTGACGGCGATTGGGATCATGATGTTGGCGGAGGAAGGCAAACTAGCGCTGCGCGATCCTGTGGAGATGTATTTGCCGGAGTTCAAGGATCAGAAGGTGGCGGCGAATAACGGGCCGGATAATGCCAGGCTGAGTGTGCCGGAACACGTGATTACGATTCGCGATCTGATGACGCATACGGCGGGAGTGACGGATGAACCGCCGGCGGATATCCGCGACTATCAGCATGCAATGAACGTGCCGCTGGACGAGGTGGTTAGGCAGATTGCCAAGCAGAAGCTGCTCTTTCAGCCAGGCACTGCGTGGAGCTACACGAGCGGCGGAATCGAAGTGCTGGGGCGGATTATCGAGGTGGTTTCAGGGCAGAAGTATGAGGACTTTATTGCGGGACGTATCTTGAAACCGCTGAAGATGAAGGACTCATTTTTCTATCCGAATAAGCAGGCACCGGAGCAGGTGAAGCGCATTGCGATGGTGTATGTAATGCAGGATGGCAAGCTGGCGCCTGCGTCGCGTGGGATTCTGGGTGGCGATCCGGCGACGCATCGGGCGGGGTCGGTCTTCCCTGCTCCGGGATGGGGGCTATATTCGACGGCTGAGGACTTGCTCCATCTCTACGAGATGATGCTGAACGGCGGGGTGTATGAGGGGCATCGGTATCTTTCAGAGTTTTCGGTGCACCTGATGACCGAGCCGCATACCTCGAAGATTCGGCCGGTGGGCTGGATGCGCGGCGCTGACTACGGGTTGGCCTGGGAAGTGGTGACTGAGCCGCTGGGCGAACTGGCTGGGCACGCGATTGGCAGCTACGGACATGGCGGGGCGTTTGGAACGCAGGGGTGGATCGATCCTAAGAATAAGCTGATTTCGATCATGCTGATTCAGAAGGCGGACGGCGACACGGATAGCATGTCGAGTGCGTTTATGACTATGGCGGAGGCTAGTGTTGAGCGGTAGAACGTTTCGAAAGACAAACGACGTTAAGGTAATTCGATCAGCGGGTGCTTAAGAGGTTTCCGTAGCCGACGATGGCTGTGGAGGAGACCAGAACTAGAAGTGTCATGAAGACGAGGATCTTGGTGCGGCGGCCTACTCCGCGCCACTCGTGGAGGGCGATACCCCAGAGGGTGCTGAATATGATGATGCTGGCCATGTGGAGGGTCCAACTGCTGAAGCCGTACTTCTTGCCCATTTGGGTTTCACCCATGGAGTAGAAGAAGAACTGCAGGTACCAGGTGAAGCCGGCGACGGCGGAGAGTATGTAGTTGCCGAGCTGCGAGGCTGTGGCTGGCTGGCCGCGCGGAATGCGGAGATATTCGCCGAAGGATCGGTTGCGGAAGCTGAGGATCATGCACCAGACGAAGTTGGTGGTGAAGCCGCCGGTGAGCACAACGATGAGGACAGGCAGGCCCTGGAACATGACTGAGGTTCCGTGGGCGAGCGAGAGAGCTTTGATGGGTCCGCCGGCGTCAAGGCCGAAGGCGAAGCAGGCGCTCATGATGCCGCAGAAGGTGGCGACGACGAGGCCGAGGCGGAGGTTGAATTCGGGGATGTCGGCTTTTTGCTGTTCTACGGATAGCTCGCGTTCCTTGGAGACTCCAGCCATGCCGGCGAAGACAATGCCTAAGACACAGACGCCGACTCCGGACAGGATGACGATGCCGGAGCGCTGCTCAAGCAAATTGCGAAACTGCCCATGGAAGATGGGCGGCATCAGGGTTCCGAAGACGGCGGTGTAGCCGAGCGCGACGGCCATGCCCAACGAGAGGCCGAGGTAGCGCATGGTAAGGCCGAAGGTGAGTCCGCCGAACCCCCATAGCAGGCCGAAGAGGACGCACCAGCCGAGCACAGATGGAGGCGCCTGGTGCAGGACGGTGAGGAGATCGCGGCTGAAGATGGCCGCCATGAGCCAGGGAGCGACGATCCAACTGACGACGCCGCCGACGAGCCAGTAGGTTTCCCAGGACCAGCCTTTGACTTTGCGGTAGGGGACATAGAAGCTGGCGGAGGCCAGGCCGCCGAGCCAGTGCAGAAAGACGCCAAGAATCGGGTTGGGCATCAAGACCAGCGGCTCCTCTAACGGCTACCTTTGGCAAACTTTGTGCTTAATGAAATACGAGCGAATCGTATGGGAGGTTGGGGAGGGTTGTCAATGTGTTCGCGGCGGGGATTGGGGCGCACTTTTGGCTGCCGCGGTTTCTCTGCTGAAATTTTGCTGCAAAAAGTTTCAACCATGAACTTGACTTTTCTGCGAAGATAGGCGATGGACGCGTGTGAGTGAATGGCCGCCTAGTTGTAGAACGCTGAAAAAGCAGATCCTTCACTTCGTTCAGGATGACAAGTTCAGAGAAGTGGCGAGACCGGTTGCCGGTTCTCGCTCAGGAGATTGACGTTGGCTCGCGGCAAGATTAAACGGCTTTACCTGATTCCGATTCTGTCGAAGGCGCTCGATGTGCTGGAGATGCTGGAGGCGGAGAATGCTGCGATGACTCTGGAGGATGTTTACCAGCGGACGCAGATCTCGAAGACGAGCGTGTATCGCATTTTGAAGACGCTGGTGCACCGCGGGTATGTGGCGCATGGCGAGAGCGGCGAATACCGGCTGGTTTCGCGGCCCAAGCGGCTGAGGTTTGGGCTGGCGGTGCAGTCTGCCGAGCTGCCGTTTAGCCAGCAGGTGGCGGCGAGCGTTACGGCGGCCGCGGCGAGCTCGGGCGTGGAGCTGCTGATCCTGGACAATCACTTTGACGCTGAGACTGCGATACGGAATGCCGAGGAGTTTGTGAACCAGCGCGTGGATTTGGTGCTGGAGTTCCAGGCCGAGGAGCATGTGGCTCCGCATGTGGCCTATCTTTTCAAAAATGCCGGTGTGCCTCTGATCGCGATCGATGTGCCGCACCCCAGCGCCACGTATTTTGGCGTGGATAACTTTGAAGTCGGGTACGAGGCTGGGGTGTTGCTGGCGCAGCACGCGCATCGCAAATGGAAGGGCAAGGCGGATTGGGTTTTGGGCGTGGGGATGGCCGAGGCGGGCGGGTTTGTGCAGAGCCGGATTTCGGGGGCGTTTGAGGCGGCTCGCACGCGGCTGAATCAGATTCCCACAGACCGGTTTTTGCGGCTTGAGGGCCGGGGAATGCGGCAGCCCAGCAATTTGGCGATTACGGAGTTCTTAGGGAGTCATCGCAAGGGCGAGCGGATCTTGGTGGCGACGGCTACGGATTCGAGCGCGCTTGGGGTGCTGGATGCTGCGCGCAGTGCGGGGCGCGAGCAGGACTTTGCCATTGCCGGGCAGGATTGTATTCCCGAGGTGCTGGAGGAGATGAAATCGGGAAAAAGCGCGATCATCGGGTCGGTTTCGCATGAGGCGCAGACGTATGGGCCGAGGCTGATTCAGTTGGGAATCACGCTGGTACGGGGCAACTCGGTTCCTCCGTACAACTATGTGAAGCACCGGGTGGTGACGCCTGAGAGCCTGAAGACGGAGGGCGAGGAATAGTACGTGAAGTCGGGCGGCAAATAATTCGAATAGGAAATATTTCCTCTATTGTTTTCGCGTGGTATCTTGTTTAGGTTGGTTGGAACCCTGTCCGGAGTTCAGCCTGACTCGAAATTAGGAAGTTTGCCATGACGACTGCGACTACGCCCTCCTCTACTTTGAAGTATCTGGAAGACCGCTGGGATGAGCGGATTGCGAGATCTCTCGACGGGCCGGAACTGCTGCGATACCGCTCGAATCTGCTGGGCTCGGATCTGCGGATTACGAATTTTGCGGGAGGAAATACCAGCTCGAAGGTGATTGAGGCCGATCCGCTCACCGGCGAGCCCGTTGAGGTGCTTTGGGTGAAGGGCAGCGGAGGCGATCTGGGGTCGATCAAGCGGGCGGGATTTGCGACGCTTTACCAGGAGAAGCTGCTGGCGCTGGAGAACAGCTATCGCGGCGTTGAGTTTGAAGATGAGATTGCGGGTTTGTATCCGCTGGCGGCTTTCCGTGCGAATCCAGTGGCGGCTTCGATCGATACGCCGCTGCATGGTTTTTTGCCCTATAAGCATGTGGACCATCTTCATCCAGACTGGGCGATTGCGCTGGCGGCTGCGGCCAATGGCGTGGCCAAGATGGAGGAATTTAACGCCGAGTTTAGGCACAAGCTGGTTTGGATTCCGTGGCAGCGGCCGGGATTTGAGCTGGCGATGACGATGAAGCAGGCGGTCGCAGAAAATCCTGCTTGCGATGGAATTGTGCTGGGCGGGCATGGGCTGTTTACGTGGGGCGAGACACAGCGCGAATGCTATCTGAACACGATTACGATGATCGACCAGCTAGGGCAGTTTATTGGGCGGCATTCAGCAAAGGTTGGAACGGAGATCTTTGGCGGGCAGGCGTTGGCGGTGCGCGAGGACCGGCGCGCGGTGGCTACTGCTGTGTTGCCTTTTCTGCGCGGACGGTTGAGCGTGCAACGGCGCTCGATTGCCAGTTTCTCGGACGCGGAGGATGTGCTGGGGTTTTTGAATTCGGCTCATGCGAAGGATCTGGCTTATCTGGGGACGAGCTGCCCGGATCATTTTATTCGCACGAAGATTCGGCCGATGTTTGTGCCCTGGGCTGAAGGATCTGACGTTGCAACGCTCAAGGCGCAGATCGTCGAGTCGTTGAAGACGTATCGCGAGGAGTACAAGACTTACTACGACAAACATGCTTTGCCTGATTCGCCCGCGCTCCGTGATCCTAGCCCGAGTGTGGTGCTGGTGCCGGGGCTCGGGATGTTCAGCTTTGGCAAAAACAAGACCGAGGCGCGGATTATCGGCGAGTTCTACACCAATGCGATTCATGTGATGGAAGGCGCGAGTGCGCTGGGGTTTGGCGAGCCGGAGATCCGGTCGGGAGACGCGATTCCGCAGGCTGGGCCGGCGGCTGCGGCTCATGAGTTTTCGATCTGCGCGAACTATGTTGCGCTGCCGCCTTCGGAGGCCTTTCGGATTGAGTATTGGGCGCTGGAAGAGGCCAAGATCCGGCGGCAGCCTCCTGAGAAAGAGTTGAGCCGCAAGGTGGTGCTGGTTGTGGGCGGAGGCAGCGGCATTGGACGCGAGGTTGCGCGGCTGGCTGCCGAGCGCGGCGCGCATGTTGTCGTTGCCGACCGCGATACGGCTGGGGCAGAGCGCGTGGCCGGAGAGTTGAAGAAGATTGCCCATGCGGAGTTTGTGGCCTGGACTGCGGTGGATATTCGCGACCGCGCGGCGATACGCAAATCGCTGGATGCTGCGGTTGAGGCTTTTGGCGGTGTGGACATTTTGATCAACACTGCGGCGCTGTTTGCTTCTTCGCCTGATGGCGTTGTCTCCGACGCTATGTGGGGGACGACGCTGGAGGTCAATGTTACGGCCAACTATCTGCTGGCGGATGAGGCGGCAAAGCTGTTCAAGGATCAGGACCTGGATGGTTCGATTGTGCTGACCAGCTCGGCCAATGCGGTGGTTTCGAAGCGCGGCAGTGAGGCTTACGACGTGAGCAAGGCGGCGGTGAGCCACCTGGTGCGCGAGTTAGCGATTGGGCTGGCTCCGAAAGTGCGCGTGAATGGCATCAGCCCGGCTACTGTGGTGAAGGGCTCGACGATGTTTCCGCGGGATCGGGTGCGGGCTTCGCTGGCCAAGTATGGGATTGCCTTTGAGGAGACGATGCCGGATGAGGAGCTGCGCACGCTGCTGGCGGGGTTCTATGCGAAGCGGACACTGACCCATCAGCCGATCGATCCGGTGGATTGCGCGGAGGCTATTCTGTTTCTGGCAGGCGATAAGTCGCGCTGCACTTCGGGACATTTGATTCCTGTGGATGGCGGGCTTCCTGAGGCTTTTCTGCGGTGATCGAGATTCAAGATCGCCGAGCGCTGGTGGCTGTCGATCTTGGCGCTGAGAGTTGCCGCGTTTCGCTGCTTCGGTGGGTTGGCAACAAGCCGAAGATTGAGCTGCTGCATCGCGTTCCGAATGGGCCGGTTGAGTGTGGCGACGGGCTGCGCTGGCCGCTGGAGCGCATTCTGGCTGGGGTCGATGAGGGATTGCGCAAAGCGGCTGCGGCTGCTCCCGAGGGCATTCGCTCAATTGCGGTGGATGGCTGGGCGGTGGACTACGTCCGGCTGGATGCCGATGGACGGGCCTTGTACGCGCCGTTTTGTTATCGCGATGAGCGAACGGTTGCTGCGAAGGCCGTCGTGGATGCGCTGATTTCGGCGGAAGAACTCTTTGCGCGGACGGGCGCGCAGCCGCTGCGAATCAACACGGTTTATCAGCTTGTTGCGGATGCGCACTCCGGGCTGGATGCGCGGACGCCGTGGATGCTGCTGCCTGAATATGTCTTGTATTGGCTGGGCGGACGCCGGGTTGCTGAATATACGAATGCCACGCATACGGGCCTAGTGGATTTGGAGACTGGGGCTTGGTCGCGGCCTCTCTTTGAGAGGCTGGGGCTGACGATCGAGGCTGCTCCTCCGATTGTTGTTACGGGAACTTGCGTTGGCAAGGTTTCGGGCAAGCTGGCGGCGCTGACGGCTTTTGCGGATACCGCGCTGATTGCCCCTGCCTGCCACGACACGGCTTCGGCGATTGCCGCCATTGCCGGGGAGATGGCGCATACAGCTTATATCGTTTCGGGGACGTGGTCGCTGGTAGGGACGGTGGTTGAGAAGCCCATCACGTCTGCTGAAGCGATGCGTGCGGGGTTTACCAACCAGGGCGCGGCTATGGGCGGATATTGCTTTCACGCGAATGTGAATGGGATGTGGCTGGTGAAGCAGTGTCTGGACTACTGGTGCAGCGAGGGCCGGACGATTGAGCTTACAGCTCTGGTGGCGCAGGCTGCTGAGGTCGCGTCGATTCCTGGGATTGTGGATGTGGATGCGCCTTCGCTGCTGCCGGTGGGCGAGATGCCGGCGCGGATCAATGAGGAATTGCGACGGACTGGATGCAATGCGATCGCGGATGTGCCGGGGAATGAACCTATCTTTGCCAGAGTGATTTTTTCGAGCCTGGCAAGGCGCTATGCGGTGGTGCTGCGCAATCTGGAAACGCTGACTGGACACAGCTTTCAGAGGATTACAATCCTGGGCGGCGGGAGCCGCAACGTGCTGCTAAGACAGCTTACGGAAGAGAGCACTGGATTGCCGGTGATGCTTGGCGAGGCGGAGGGATCTACGCTTGGGAATTTTGCGGTGCAACTGGCGGCTCGGGATACTGCTGGAAGGACGGATGGAGCGTCTTTGAGCCAATCGATTCGCGGCTGGGCTGCGCAGCTTGCCGGGAACGCATCCTGAACTCGCTGGTTATCATGGATGTATGTCGAACCTTTATCCGCCGGGCCAAACACTGCTGATCGACGCCGACGATACGCTTTGGGAAAACAACATCTACTTTGAACGCGCGATTGCCGCGTATATCTCTTATCTCGACCATCTGCCGCATACGCCAGAGCAGGTTCGACAGGCGCTGAACCAGGCTGAGCGGGAGACGATTCTTTCGCATGGCTATGGGCTGACGAGCTTTACGCAGTCTCTGATTGCATGCTTTGAAAGGCTTACCGCTGCACCAGCGAGCGAGCATCATCACGCGCAGATACAGAGCTTTGCGCAGAGCATTGCCGAGCATGAGATTGAGCTGTTGCCTGGAGTAGAGGAATTGCTGCCGGAGTTGGCTTTGCGGCATCGGCTGATCCTGATGACCAAGGGAAGCCAGGCTGAGCAGGCGGATAAGCTGGCGCGGTCGGGGCTGGCGTCTCACTTTACTGCGGTCGAGATTGTGGCGGAGAAGAACGCCGCGGCTTATGCCGAGGTGGTGGCGCGACATGCTTGCGCACCGCACTCGACCTGGATGATTGGGAACAGTCCCAAGTCGGATATCAATCCCGCGCTGGCTGCGGGGCTTCATGCTGTATTCATCTTTCACAAGGACACATGGGTGTTGGAACATGCGGAGATCGACGCCGCGCCGGAGGGACAGACGCTGCTGGAGGTTGAGTCGTTCCGGAAGCTGGCGGATTTCTTCTAGTTTCCGATGAATGCGCTGGCGCATGCACAGAGGCGCGCGGCGGATGCGGCGATTGACACGGCAATACGCCGCCGATATTCTGGCGCTATTGCGGTGTCTGAGATGAATCTCCGCCGCGACTGGAGAGTAGCCCATGAGTTCCCTTCTTACACCTCGGCAGGATGCGCCTCTTAGTTCGGATATGGAAGAGTGGGATGAGTTTTTGAAGGGCCGCTATCAAGAGGGCAAGAGCGAGGAAGAGTTTCGCGTGTATGACGCGCAGGCTAACCCTGGCGTGGCGGAATTTTACCGGCTGAATCACGAGAACATGACTCTGGACTATGTGCTGCGGAAGGAAAAGCAGTACTTTGGCCTCGATAAGGGCGAGAAGACAATCTGGGAGGCGGCGGAGTTTCTCAACACGCTCGTGGACGACAGCGATCCGGACACCGACCTCACGCAGATCGAGCATCTGTTACAGACTTCCGAGGCGATTCGCGCGGATGGGCATCCGCGATGGTTTGTGCTGACTGGTTTTGTGCATGACCTGGGCAAGGTGCTTTGCCTTTGGGGCGAGCCGCAGTGGGGCGTGGTGGGCGATACGTTTCCTGTCGGCTGCGCGTTTTCCAAGGACATCGTTTTTCCGGAATATTTTGCGAAGAATCCGGATCTGCATCATCCTGTTTACTCGACGGAGAACGGCATCTATGAGCCGGGCTGCGGGCTGGACAAGGTGCACATGTCGTTTGGGCATGACGGATATATCTATGAAGTTATGAAGAATTACCTGCCGCTGGAGTCGCTGTATATGCTGCGCTATCACTCGTTTTATCCGGCACACAAGCATGGGGCTTACCGGCATCTGATGAATGACCGCGATGTGGAAATGTTCCGATGGGTGAATGAGTTCAACAAGTACGATCTTTATTCGAAGGGGCACGCCAAGCCTGACCTGAAGGCACTCAAGCCTTATTACGACGATCTTTTTGCGGAGTTTTTCCCGGCGAAGATTGCTTGGTAATGCAGCTTCGCTAGAGAAGCAGATCCTTCACTTCGTTCAGGATGACAAGCGTTTTGAGAAGTTCGGATAGCAGTCTGACCTTCAGGCTTATCTTGTATTGGACAAGAGTGGCTGTTGTCGTCCGGTCTACTTGTATGTGGAGGCAATATCGATGTGACGCCGCTGGCCAAGATCATCGAGCGCGGTCTGCTGAAGGATGGGCGGCAGCTACGGATAAGGGTGTATCTGCTGGACCGGCCTGGGGCGCTGTTCCAGCTTACGGAGATATTGGCCCGGGAGCGGGCGAATATTGTCGAGACCATTCACAATCGCTCGTATTATGGCGTGAGCCTGGCGGAAACGGTGATCGATGTTACGCTCGAAACGCGCGGCGCTGGACATATTACTTCGATCAGTCATGCGCTAAGCGAGGCTGGGTTCCGGTTTGAGCGGATACTGTAGGAAGACTATGTATATTCCCAAGTTCAACCAGATCGAGGACCGGACTTTGCTGATCGAGGCAATGCGGGCTTGGCCATTTGCCATTTTGTATGGGCCTGATGCGAACGGCGCGCCCTTTGCTACACATCTGCCGCTGGTGGTGCATGACGAGGGCGAACATGGGCTTCTGGAGGGACATTTTGCTCTCGCCAATCCGCATTGGAAGTGGCTGGCGGGACGCGAGACGCTGGTGGTTTTTCCAGGGGCCCACAGCTATGTTTCGCCCGCGCTTTATGCCGAACGCAAATCGGTGCCTACGTGGAATTACATTGCTGTACACGCGATGGGAACGCTGGAAATTTTGGAAGACGAGAAGGACGACCCGGCAGCTGCTCATGCGCGGAAAGAGGCGCTGCTGAAGAACCTGATCGCGGCGAATGAACCGGCTTACGCGGAGCAGTGGGACGAGTTGCCGATTGGCTATCGAATTTCGATGACCGCCGGCATTGTGGGTTTTCGGATACCGATTGCCAGGATCGAGGGCAAGTTCAAGTTGAGCCAGAACCGGCCTGAGCAGGACCGGAAGAACGTTTATGCCGCGCATGCTGCTGGAGGCGACGACCGGCGGGCGCTGGCGGAGTGGATGCTGAGGTTGATTCCCGGCGTGGCTGCAGAGGACAATTCATGACTCTTTGCAGGGGTTGGCTCATCCATATTCCATGGCCACGGCAGCGGAGTTCAAGGCGCTCGACAACCCGATCTGGCATTCGCTGACAACTCGCCATGCACGCTTTGGCCAGGGTGACGGACTGGCGCGGCGATTCGAGCCTGGGATCGGGCCGCTGGCTGGAATGATGGAGCAGAGCGCGGAGGCATATCGAGCCCTGAGCGATCTGTTGTCTCCGGGCGAGGCTGCCGCGCTGTTTCTCGATTCCGCGCCGGAGCTGCCGGCAGGATGGCATTCCGTCCGGCATGAGCCCTTGGATCAGATGATTTGCGAGGCTACGCCTGCGGCTCGCGACTGGGAGTTTCGGTTTCAGGCGCTGGGCGCGGACGATGTGCCGGAGATGCTGGAATTGACGGCGCTTACCGAGCCGGGGCCGTTCCGGCTACGGACGTATGACCTGGGCGGGTTTCTGGGGATTCGCGAGGATGGGCGGCTGGCTGCGATGGCTGGGCAACGGCTGGCGCTGCCGGGATTTACGGAGGTAAGCGCGGTCTGCACGCATCCCGACTTTCGTGGACGGGGCTATGGGTTGGCGCTGGTATGCGCGGTCTCGCGGGCTATTGTGGCGCTGGGCGAGACTCCCATTCTGCATGTGCTGCCGGCCAATACCGGGGCTATCCGCGTTTACGAGGCGGCAGGCTTCACGCTGCGGCGGAAGCTGCATCTGGCGGTAGTTTCTCCTGACTCATCGCGAGCATAAGCTGGAGTTCGGAACTTTGTTCCGGAGACTCCACTTTGCTATACTTCGAAGGTTGCCCCTTTGCGGAGGTGGCGAAATTGGCAGACGCACAAGCTTGAGGTGCTTGCGCCGCAAGGCATAGGGGTTCAAGTCCCCTCCTCCGCACCAAAGATTTTCCCGTCGTGGACACCTGGTTGGCGATTTTTCGCTGGGCGATTGCACGTACGAGGTCAGGAAAGTAGTCATCGAATGCACTTTTTGCTTTATGCGGTAATCGTGATCCATGTGATCGTGTGTTTCTTCCTCATCGGCGTAGTCCTGCTGCAGCAGGGCAAGAGCGCCGACCTCGCGGGCACTTTTGGCGGCCAGGGTTCGCAGACAGCCTTTGGCCCGCGTGCGGCGGCCAACCTGTTGACTAAAATGACGGCCTGGGCTGCGGCGATCTTCATGGTCACGTCGCTTTCGCTTACCATTCTGTATCTGCGTTCTTCGGGAAGCGGCGGCTCGGTCTTCTCGGGATTGAAGGGTACGGCCCCGGTTTCTGCACCAGCCAAATCCGGGAAATAAGCTCTCTTTTCCAACGTGGACTCTGAAGGCGGACCCTGCGGGGTCTGCCTTTTTTGCTTGAGAGGCGCTCGTTGGCCCGCACTGGCTCGCCTACAATCGCTGCATGGTGTCAGAGAAATTGATTCTGGAGACTTTTCCCGTCGGTCCGCTGCAGTGCAACTGCACGATTCTTGGCGACCCTCTGACGCATGAGGCGATCGTGATCGATCCTGGCGAGGAGATTTCCAGGATTTACGGGCGGCTGACCGAGCTTGGGCTCAAGCTTGCGCAGATTCTCATTACTCATGCGCATATCGACCACATTGGCGGGGCGTTGAAGCTGAAGAGGCTGACGGGTGCGCCGATTCTGCTGAATGAGAACGATTTGCCGCTGCTGAAGATCATGGAAGAGCAGGCCGGGTGGCTGGGGGTGGAGACGCCGGAGACGGAGGCTCCCGATGGCAGCCTCGCCGATGGGCTGCGTGTAGGGCTGGAAAACTTTCCGGCGCAGGTGGTGCATACGCCGGGGCATACGCAAGGGAGCGTCTGCTTATATTTCCAGCCACTTGAGCTGCTGGTGGCTGGGGACACGTTGTTTGCGGGGAGCATTGGCCGGACGGATTTACCCGGCGGGGATGGACGGCAGATTTTGCAGGCGATTCATCACCGGCTGCTGGTGCTGCCGGAGGAGACGATTGTGCTGCCGGGGCACGGGCCAGTTACTACGATTGGCGAGGAGAAGCGGCGGAATCCGTTTCTGATCTGATTCCGCCGTTTCGGTGGACTATTTGCCGCTTGCGGATTCTGTCGCTGTTGATGGAGTTGGGAGAAGCGACTTGAGCTTCTCCGTGGCGGCGTCAATGGCGGCGCCTTCGTTTTCCAGGATCTTGCCTACCGAGACCGTTGACTCGTCGGCTACTGTCCATTTGCGCTGCTCGATGGCTTCTCGGACTGCGGGCAGGGTCTTTACGCCGTAGCCGGTGTAGGCGCCGGGGGCGTAGAGCTGGTGCTTGAACCAGGTTCGTCCGGGCAGACCGGCCGGGCTGAGATAGGCGCGCTCGGTCTGCATGAGCAACTGGTTGACCTGATCGATAGAAGCGGCGTCGAGGGCTGCGCCGCCGTTGGCTTCTGCTGCTTTGGCGGCTTTCTGATACTCCCTGGCGCTGTTGGTCAGTGCGGTTGAGCCGTTGTCGAGCGGGGCAAAGTTGAGGAATGGCGGCGCCGTTTCGCGCTTGGGAGCGGCAATGGGGTTTTTCGGGTCGCTGGTGGCCTCGAAGACGCCTTCGTCGATTTCCTTGTTCTTTTCGGCGATGTCGTCCTGCTCGGTCTTGAGGAGTTTCTTGACTTCGTCGACGTAGGTGGAGACCGTGTCCGCGGTGTTGGCGAAGTTGTAGGGAATGAGCTCGGCATCGGCCATGCGCATGATGGCTGAGCCTGCTACCTGGGCCAGTGCGCGGCCGTAGACGAATTCGGTGTCGGCGAAGTGGGTGTACCAGTAGAAGTCGTCGTAGATGGAGTGGTACTGGCTGCCGCGATCTTCACCGCCGAAGCCCAGATCAAGCGAAGGAACGCCCGCGAAGTCCTGGAAGGCCACGTAATCGGAGCCGTCGCCGAGGGCGCTGATGCGAAGGTCGGAGCGGGTGCGGGCTTCGGTGCGGTCGCTGCCGTGGCTACGCGCGATTTCGGCCTTGCGCCGGCGCTCCAGGATGGACGTTCCCTTTTCGGGATCTTTGACGTCGGCCGCGACGCCATTGATGAAGTGTTCGAGGCCGTGCGATCCCTCCAGGAAGACGTAGCCACGGCCATTGGAATCGCTGTTGAGATACATGACGGCCTTTTGCTTGAGCTCATCGACATGGGTCTCGACCCATTCGGTGGAACCGAGCGTACCGGGCTCTTCTCCGTCCCAGACGCAATAGACGATGGTGCGGCGGGGCTTCCAGCCCTGTTTGACGAGTTCGCCGAGCGAGCGGGCTTCTTCGAGTTCGGCGGAGGCGCCGGAGATGGGATCGTCGGCGCCGTTGACCCAGGCGTCGTGATGGTTGCCGCGGATGACCCACTCGTCGGGCGAGGTGCTGCCGGGGATCTTGGCGATGACGTCGTAGAGCGGCTTGATGTCCCAGTTGGAGAACATCTTCAGATGGACTTGGGCGGTGCTGGGAGCTTCGGAGGTTCCCTGCCCCTGGCCGATGTGGTAGGTGATGGGCAGGCCGCCGCGCCAGGTTGCCGGGGCTACGCGGCCGGCGATGGCGGTGAGAAGCGGTGTGGCGTCGGCGTAGGAGATGGGAAGGACGGGAATCTTGGTGATGATGGGCGAGTCTTTGATATCGAGACGCTTGGCGTCCTTGGTGGCTCCGACACCGGGAGTGAGCGGGTCGCCGGGAAATGCGGTATCGTTGACGCCGCCGCGCTGGACTCCGTCTTTGGGACGGCCCGCGCCTTTGGGGTAGGACTCAGCTACGCCGTAGCCGTCGTTGGCCGGGTCGGAGTAGATGATGCAGCCGACCGCGCCGTGCTCGGCGGCGACTTTGGGCTTGATGCCGCGCCAGGCTCCGCCGTAGCGGGCGATGACGACCGCGCCTTTGACGGAGACACCGAGGCGGTCGAGTTCTTCGTAGTCGTCGCGGGTGCCGTAGTTGACGTAGACCAGCGGGCCGGTTACGTCGCCGTCGCCGGAGTAGGCGTTGTAGGTGGGCAACTGCTCGGCGGTCTGGTTGGAGGTTGGATCTTCGGGAACTACCGGCTCCTTGAGCGAGGCGGTGAATTTGGTGGCGCCGGAAGCGTCGAGTAGTTGCACGAGACGCTCTTTGGGGGTGGGAAAGAGGACGTAAAAGTTCTCGATCTGGGCGTCGAATCCCCATTCCTTGAATTTAGCCAGCATCCACTCGGCATTGTCTTTGTCGTAAGGCGAGCCGACATGGTGGGGACGCGCGGAGAGGCGGCGCATGTTTTCTTTAATGGTATCGGGAACGGGCAGAGCGCGGAATTTTTCTTCCCAGGCGCGCTCGGCGTCGGAGGCCGCTTTGGAATAGCCGTCCAGTTGGGATTTGGCGCTGTCAATCTTCTGCTGGGCCAGAACGAGTTGAGGCGGGAAGATCAGCGTAGGCAACAGGGCTATGGCGAGCAGCTTGGAGCGGGATTTGGAGGGCGTCATCGAATCTCCGGATTTAAGTAGTGGATGGAATTGGGACCGGAAAGGTCTTACGGTCGGGCAGGTTGATCCGGTTAACGCACAGTATATCCGCCTGATACAGCGGCGCTTTTAATGTATTTCTTTTCGATGGCAAAAAAGCTCGAAGTGGACTTTGGGGATTCCAATCCTCTTACAGATCGAGGTTAGATCAACCGAAACGCTATACCGAATTCGCCGGGCGCTCCCATATCGAGACTCGGCGCCAAATTTTTTGACCTTTAGATGAAACGAAATCTCGCCGACTCCCACTATCTCAACGTGTGCCGTTGCTGGTCTTGGGGCGCGTATGCGCGATTGAGCCAATGCCAACAGCGGCGAGACCTGCAACCACCTCCCGGTGCCGCTGCTTCTGCCTGCAAACCGGCGACTAACCAGTCGAACCGGGGATCACCCAAGAAAAAGCTCTCCCCTGGAGCGGATGGAGCCTGCGCACGATGGGCGGGCTCCAACTGAAATGAATAGCGATTGATGAATTGCTTACTGCATGAGTTTGTGGATCGCGTTGCTTTTGGCGGTCCTGACGGCCGGAATTTCAACCAGTTGAAATTCCTGAAGGAGACGCACTATGTGTTGCGACCAGGCGCGAAGCAGTTTAAGAGCCAATGGAACGGCGAACGAGGCCGCCCTGAAGCTTAGCTATCCCGGCTACGCTCCGGTGAATGTACGCGGGCCGTTGACCGGCCAGCTCTACCAGTTTTCGCGGCCGCATCCGGTACAGACGGTGGATGCGCGGGACGCAATGTCGATCCTGAAAACCCGGCTGTTCAGGCAGGCACGATGATCAACGAGACGTATCGCGAGCCAATTTCCAAGACCCGCAGAGGAACGCGGCAACGAGTGCGCGCAGCCGTGCGCGAGCGGGAACACCGGGCTTTTCCGGCCCCTGCGATCCCTTTGGCGATGCTATACTTGCGCCCTGAAAGGTACGCGGAGCCCGTTTTGGAATTTTGTTCCTTCGATGCTGCATACATCGAGAGTCTTTGCGCGGGAGACCGGCCGACACAGGATCATTTTGTCGGCTACTTTACCACGCTTCTGCACTTGAAGCTTCGCTCCCGCCTGCAATCTCCCCAGGCGATCGAGGACGTGCGCCAGGAGACGTTTGCGCGGGTGATCAAGGCCCTGCGCAACCCCGGCACGCTGCGCCAGCCGGAGCGGCTGGGCGCGTTCGTCAATACAGTGTGCAATAACGTGCTCTTCGAGCACTATCGCGTGAACTCGCGGAGCCAGTCACTGGACGAAGAGGGTCAGCCGGAGCTGCCGGCTGCCGGCGCGACTCCGCTGCAGATCGTTGTCGACAAGCAGATGAAAGAGAAGGTCCGGGAGATTCTGATGGATCTGAATCCGCGCGACCGGATGGTTTTGAAGGCCGTCTTCATCGATGAGCGGGACCGGGATGAGATTTGCCGCGAATTCGGCGTGGAAAAGGACTACCTGCGGGTGCTGCTGCACCGGGCCAAACAAGAATTCAAGGCCGAATACCTGAAGCGGTTCGACGATGCCGGTCCGAAGGGTGGTCCAAAAGGACCAAAGAAAACGAATTCATGAAGAACTTGAAACGGCAGGATGAGCGCGCACACTATCAAGAGGAATGGAAAGCAGCAGGACGGAACGACTAGGGATGGAAACCATGGATCACAGTGAGGCTCTACAAGAAATGCTGGCGGAAAAGTATCTGCTGAACGAGCTTCCGCCGGATGTGCGCGACGAGTTTGAAGAGCACTTTTTCGATTGTCAGGAGTGCGCTTTCGATATTCGCGCCGGGGCTGCCTTTGTGGATGAGGCCAAGGTGCAACTGCCTGTGTTGACTGCTGCATCGTCGCCGCAAGGCTCCGGAACCGGGCACGCGGACAAGAAGCGGAATGGACGATTCTCCTTGTCTGCTTGGTGGAAGCCATTGTTTGCCTCACCGGTGTTTGCGGCTCCGGTCTTTGCTACCTTGCTGCTGGTAGTGGGCTATCAGAATCTGGTGACCTATCCGGCCCTGCGAACGGCTGTGGCGGAGCCTCGGCTGTTGCCTTCGGTTGCGCTTCATAGCAGCCGCGCCGCCGGCCATACGGTCGTCGAGGCCAGCCGCAAGCAGGGCGTGGTGCTGCTGGTCGATGCGCCCGAACAGGCCGCCTACTCGACTTATGCGGTTGACTTGTACAATCCACAGGGTAAACTTGCGTGGACTCAGAAAATCTCCGCAACGGAGATTGGAGCTGAGGATGGTACGCTCACGCTGATGATTCCCCCGGCGGGTTTGATGCAGGGGTCTTATTCGCTGGCCATCTCCGGGATCGGTCCCGCGGATCAACGCACCGAGATTGCACGCCGCGGCTTTGACATTCATTTCAACGACTAGACATACGTGCCTTATGAGAAAGCGAGAACGGCATGGACGCGAGTTTTGACCGGAAGTCCTACTATTTCGCAGAAGCAACGGCTTTGGCCGGAAAGCTGCTGCTGCCGCTGGAACAGGAAATCAAGCCGCAGGCCTTTGCCAAACTTCCCGACAAGGGCGGCTACGTAGCCCAGCGAGCCGAGAAATTTCGCGTAGAGTCGGCGATCTCCTATGAATCCGCGCATACCCAGGTGGCGGGCAATCCTGAGAAGAAGCCGGGCCATGGATACAGCACGCTGGTGACTTCTGTGATTGAAGGGCTCAATATTCTGGACGTGGTGACGGCAGACTTGGTGGTGGCGCAGATCTCTACCGAACATCCCCTGTATGGGGACGGCTATGTGCCCTCGGTTACATTTCTGGGCACGCGGTTTGAGAACCTGCGCATCGCCGGGCACGAGGTCAAGCTGGAGCTGTGTCTCGATATCTTCGGCAAGAAGCCCGAGAACGACGAGCCCTACACGCGGAGCCCCGAGTTTGTCAACCGCGTTGCAGAGCAGCACGCGCGCGTGCGGGAGCAGGAGAGCGGCCACGAAAATCCTCTCGAGGAATTGCTGCAACGGTTCACTCTTGTTCCGGAGAGTTTCGCGAATAGCACCGGCGATGAAGAGAATGTGGAATGCTCGCTGGTCAACAAGGCCGAGGGCACCTATCCGGGACAGACCTCCGGGCATGTGATTCATGTTCCCCATTTCGGCACGATCCATCTGGCGCGGCTGCGGCTAAAGCATGACGACTTCAAGCCGGGAACACGGACGCCGCGGAGGACGCACGCCGAACTGACAATGATCGATGCAGATATGGGTTGCATCAGCCATGGACAGGTTCAGGCGGCCACCACGCGGACGAACGGGATGCCTGGGGGCGGCTAGAACAACGCCCATTCTGAATTTTTGCGCGGCGATCAGTAACGATAAGCGAACACGCTGCGGGTCTTGGCTGGCTTCACATTTGTGTGCGTCAGAGCGACGGTTGCGGGTTGTTTAAAGTGCCCCGCTTAGCAACCGAGAAATACCATTTTTTCAAAAGCCCGCTTATACTAGGCAGCGTCAGGCATGTTTTTGATCTCCACTACAAGAGCCTGAAAGCGGGCAAATGGCGCAATTTAACAGCCCACAATACAGCCTCAAGCTCCAGCGATTTAAATATCTCTGGATCACGGTGTTGCTGTTGCTCGTTTCAGTACGATGCACCCATCCCAAAAATCCTCAACTTGAATATGAACACGCCTGGAAGCTGTTCCAGCACGGCTATCTAGCGAGAAGTCAAGCGGAAGCCGAGCGAGGTCGAGAACAATTCCGATCCTCTGATCCCGAATGGGCTTCTAAATTTGTATCGCTTGAGTTGGAAGCGATGGCTTGGAGTGGCATGGATGACGAGGTATTGCACGTAATTGCTGCACAAGACTTCTCTCAACGAGACCCAGAGGAACATATCCGGAAGCTAATATCGGAGGGCGTGGTCCGGGGAAATCTACAACAATTTCCCGAAGCATCTCAAAAGCTCTCGGAAGCAAGTCGCATATGCTCTATTACCAGCTATACCGTCTGCGGTGGCGTCCTTCGTGCAAAAGGTGTTGTGGCTGTCAAGCAACGGCAGTTCGCCGAGGGACAACAATTGTTGCTGGATAGTCACGCATTTGCCATTGCCCATAAGGACCAGTGGCAGGAGGCTGTAGCACTCTTGAACCTTGCGTATGCCGCGCTTCAAAATGAACATTTCGACGAGGCTGTGGACTGGGCTAAATCTGCATATAAAAGTGCTTCCGAATGCGGTGCGGAAGACGTAGCGCAACGTGCTTCGGGAGATCTTGGGTGGGCGTATCTTAAGCTGGGGGAAACTGAAAAATCGTTGGAATTGTTTCTCGATGCAGAAAAGCATGCCGCCAACCTTGGGGATCGGATCTCTGAGCTTAATTGGCTCACCACCGTCGGCTATCTTTATACGCGAACAGGACAGATACAGCTTGCTGTTCAGTCTTACCAGCAGGCGCTCCAGCAGGCGCGACAAATCAAGAGTAGTCAAGATATCTCGGACATTCTGACAGATTTAGCATTGGTTGCTGTGGCAACAGGAAAGCCCGCTGAAGCGGAGACTTATGCTGAACAGGCTCTCACCATGGCTCAACAGCGAAAAAGTCAGGCGGATACTCTGGATGCCATCGCGATGCAGATGCAGGCTGCGGCGATGCGTGGGGAAACCTCCCGGGCCCAACAACTGCTACAGCAGGTCGAGAACGCCCCCGAAAGCCAGATGTCGATGAGGTGGTCATCGGAAGAGGCGATTGCGAGGCTTTACGAATCGCAAGGACATTTCCCGCAAGCCCAAAGTTCCTATCGATCCGCTTTGAAGACGTTCGAAGCTGCGCGCGCGGAACTCTACCACGAATATGCACAACTGCCCTTTCTTGCCAACGCGACGACAATTTATGACGACTACATTCATTTTCTTGTAACGCAGGGCAAGACAGATGAGGCCCTGATTACTGCGGATCAGAGCCGGGCACGGACGCTGGCGCAGGGGTTTGGTCAGTCCTCAAGTCAACGAGCCTTAAGTCCAGCCACACTTCCGCCACGGGCGGTGGCTCGCAAGGCTGGGGCGACGCTGCTGTTCTACTGGCTGGGCGAGAGACAGTCTTATCTTTGGGCGATTACGCCGGAGAAGACTGCCCTGTTTACGTTGCCTGCGCAGCGAGAGATTACACCGCTGATCGAGCGCTACCGGAAGACCCTGCTGGGTAGGCAGGACCCGCTGGAGTCCGGCAATACCACGGGACAGCAGTTGTATTCGATGCTGGTGGCGCCTGCGGCAAAGCTCCTCCGGCCGAGTGTTCCGGTGATGGTGCTGACCGATGGCGCGCTGAGCCAATTGAATTTTGAAACTTTGATTGTGCCGGGCGCGGCTTCTGGCTCGGATACGGCAAAGTCTGGCGGGCAGCCGCATTACTGGATCGAGGACGCTACTTTGATGGCTGCCCCTTCGCTGGCCATGCTGGCCGCGGCAAAGCCGGTCCGAGAGGCGAACCGCAACCTGCTGCTGCTGGGCGATCCCATTTCTCCTGGCAAAGACTATCCTGAACTGCCCTTCGCGTCCACCGAAATCCAGCAGATCGAAAGACATTTTGCCGCGCGCGATGAGGCGGTCTTCGCGCGCGGGCAGGCTACTCCGGCGGCGTATCTGGGCAGCGATCCGGCGCATTTTTCCTATATTCATTTTGTCTCGCACGGCGTGGCGAGCCGGACAGACCCGCTGGACTCGGCGATCATTCTTTCGCGTGCTGGGACGCCCGCGGCTTCTGCAAACGGGGCGGCGGAGGATTCCTTCAAACTCTATGCGCGCGAGGTGATGCGGCATCCCATCGACGCCCGCCTGGTGACCATCTCGGCATGCTATGGCAGCGGGACGCGAACCTATGCCGGGGAGGGCCTGGTGGGACTTTCATGGGCATTTCTTCGCGCGGGAGCTCACAATGTGGTAGGCGCGTTGTGGGAAGCGGACGACGAATCGAGCCCGCAGCTCATGGACGCCATGTACCAAGGGCTCCAGGAAGGCAAGCGCCCGGATGAGGCGCTGCGCGGCGCCAAGCTTGCGTTGCTGCATTCAACGAACAAATTTCGCAAGGCCTACTACTGGGCGCCCTTCCAGATTTACACTCGGCTTTGAGCCAATCTGACCCGCAGTGCGGAACGCGGTTCCGGCATGATGCTTTAAGTCCGGTTGATGAATCTGTAACAAGTCGGCTTGACATTCATAACCATATTCATTTTAAAGAGGTTGAGGCGTCTTCTTCACGCAACACGTCGTCCTGTAAGATGAGACTTCGGCCATTCAAGCAGAGGATGCAACTTTGACTGGCCGTTACTGCGTCAACAACATTGAGCGGACCAGATTCTCCGGGGGTCCGAAAGCAACAATCTGGTAAGGGGGACAGCGCTCAAAGCCTGATCGAATGAATAATCAACCCGTCGGACCTGATCACCAACTTCCAGCACCCTCGCACACTCCGCAGCGGAGTAAAGCGGTGAGGGTGATTGTTTGGCTCGCGATACTTTTAATCTTCGCAGTCGGATTCGTGCTGATCCTGCGGCACAAGAACGCCCCGACAGCGCCCGCTGGGCGACGCGCCGGCGCCGGAGGAACCGTCGCACTGACTACGGCGACGGCCAAGAAGGGCGACATCGGCGTCTATGTTGACGCGATCGGCACCGTTACGCCGGTCTATACGACTTCGTTGACAGCCCAGGTCACCGGGGTTATTACCCAAGTTCATTATCGGGAGGGGCAGATCGTCAAGAAGGGCGATCCGCTGGTTGAAATCGATGCCCGCCCCTACATCGCAACTCTGCAGCAGGCGCAGGGCACTCTGGAGCGCGACCAGAACGTGCTGGCGCAGGCCGAGATGGACCTGGCGCGCTATCGCGATGCGTGGGCTAAAAATGCGATTCCCAAGCAGACGCTCGACGACCAGGAGAAGCTGGTTCTGCAAGACCAGGGCACAGTGAAGCTCGATCAGGGGCAGGTGCAGTTCGACCAGGTTCAGGTGGATTTCTGCCATATCACTTCGCCGATTTCAGGCCGCGTGGGCCTGCGGCTGGTGGACCCCGGCAATCTTGTCGTAGCGAACGCAACCACTCCGCTGGTGGTGGTTACGCAGTTGCAGCCGACGACGGTGATCTTCACGATTCCCGAAGATAGCCTGGGGCAAGTTCAGCCGCACCTGCACCAGAAGGCTGCGCTGGCTGTTACCGCCTTCGACCGTGCCGGCCAACAGCAGATCGGAGCGGGAACACTGATCTCCCTCGACACCTTGATCGACACCACAACGGGTACGGTGAAGGCGCGGGCGCTTTTCAATAACCGGGACAACGCGCTGTATCCCAACCAATTCGTCAATACCCGGCTGTTGGTGAATACGCAGCACAATGCGACGTTGATTCCGACTTCGACGATCCAGCACAACGGAACGAGTTCCTTTGTCTACGTTCTCGACCTCGAGAACAAGGTCGCTCACATGCGCAGCGTCACACCTGGGGTTGTCGATGGAAACACAACCGCGGTGACTGGCGTCAATCCCGGCGATGTGCTCGCGAACAGCAGCTTTGACAAGCTGCAGGACAATTCGAAGATCGTCGTTTCCAACACGCCGGCTGCCTCAAGTTCCAGTGGGAGTACCGCTCCTTGAGTCCCTCACGCCCGTTCATCCTGCGCCCGGTTGCTACTTCCCTGCTTATGGCTGCGATCTTGCTGGTTGGGATCGTCAGCTATACGCAGCTGCCCGTCTCTGCGCTGCCAGAGGTCGATTACCCGACGATCCAGGTGCTGACTTTTTATCCTGGAGCCAGCCCCTTCGTCATGGCGACCACGGTGACGGCTCCGCTGGAGCGGCAGTTTGGAGAGCTTCAAGGGCTGAGCCAGATGACCTCGACGAGTTCAGGCGCGACCTCGGTCATCGTGCTCCAGTTCAACTTGAGTTTGAACATCGATGTTGCCGAAGAAGAGGTGCAGTCGGCCATCAATGCTTCACAGAGCTTTCTCCCGGCCAATCTTCCCGCGCCACCGATTTATAGCAAGACCAATCCCGCCGATGCGCCTGTGCTCACGCTGGCAATTACCACCAATGCGATGCCGCTCTCACAGGTCGAGGACCTGGTGGACACACGGCTTGCTCCCAAGATTTCGCAGCTTAGCGGCGTTGGCCTGGTGAGCATCAGCGGCGGACAAAAGCCCGCGGTTCGCATTCAAGCCAACCCTTCCGCATTGTCTTCCTACGGCATCAACATGGAAGACCTGCGCACGGCCCTGACGCAGGCCAGCGTCAATGCAGCCAAGGGCAACTTCGACGGCCCGCGCCAGGACTACCAGATCGACGCCAACGATCAGTTGGTGACCAGCAAAGACTACAACAGCGTAGTGGTGGCCTATCGCAACGGCGCGCCGGTGATGCTGACCGATGTGGCGCGCGTGGTGGATGGCGTAGAGAACAACAGTCAGGCCGCCTGGATGAATCAGACGCCGGCGGTGATTCTCAACGTTCAAAGGCAGCCGGGCGCCAATACGATCACCGTTGTGAAGAGCATCAAGAGGCTGCTGCCGCAGTTGGAGGCCAATCTTCCCAAGGGTATCGATGTCACCGTTCTCACCGACCTTACGACTCCAATTCAAGCTTCCGTCGAGGATGTGGAATTTGAACTGATGCTGACCGTAGGCCTGGTGGTATTGGTCATCTTTCTGTTCCTGCGCAACCTCTATGCAACGATCATTCCCAGCGTCGCGGTGCCGCTGTCGCTGATCGGCACGCTAGCCGCGATGTATGCCCTTGGCTACAGCCTGGATAACCTGTCGCTGATGGCGTTGACCATCTCGACCGGATTCGTCGTCGACGATGCCATCGTGATGGTCGAGAACATTTCGCGATACCTGGAAGAAGGCAAGACTCCCATGGAGGCGGCGTTGATCGGCGCCGAGCAGATCGGCTTCACGATCGTATCGTTGACCGTCTCCCTGATCGCGGTGCTCATCCCACTGCTCTTTATGGGTGACGTTGTCGGCCGTCTGTTCCGCGAATTTGCCGTGACCCTCGCGGTTACCATCGTTGTCTCCGCCGTGGTCTCTCTGACGCTCACGCCGATGATGGCTTCGCGCATCTTGAAACACGACCCGAAAGAGCAGCAGGGGCGATTCTATAAAGCCTCCGAACATGTCTTCGAAAGCATGATCGCGTTTTACGGGCGAACTTTGAAAGTGGTGCTTGAGTTCCAGGGGATTACACTGCTCATCGCCCTTGCCACGCTGTTGCTGACTATCTATCTGTATATCGTGATTCCCAAGGGCTTCTTCCCGGTTCAGGATACGGGCGTCATTCAGGGCATTTCACAGGCTCCGCAGTCGATCGGCTCAAAGAGCATGGCCGCGAAGCAGCAAGAGCTTGCCAAGATCATTCTCGCCGATCCGGCGGTGGAGAGCATTTCCTCGTTCATCGGGGCGGATGGCACGAATACCACGCTGAACAGCGGACGAATTTCGATCAACCTGAAGCCGCTCGACCAGCGCAAATTGAGTGCTTCGGACATTATTCGCAGGCTTCAAACCAAGATTGCCGACGTGAAGGACATTCAGCTCTTCATGCAGCCGGTGCAGAACATTACCATCGACGATCGCGTGAGCCGCACGCAATATCAGTACACCTTGGAAGATGCGGATCAGAATGAACTGAACCAATGGGCGGCGCAATTCGTCGACCGTCTGAAGCAATTGCCTGAAATCGAAGACGTCGCCACCGATCAGCAGTTGGGAGGCCTCGCCGTTTCGCTGGTGATCGATCGTGTTACAGCGTCGCGGCTGGGCGTGGCGCCTACGACCATCGACAACACTCTTTACGATGCCTTTGGCCAGCGGCAGATCAACACCATGTACACGCAGCTCAATCAGTACCACGTGGTGCTGGAGAGCGAGCCGCAATTTCAGCAGGACCCGAACATGCTGAATCGTCTTTATATTCAGAGCAATTCGTCCGCTGGGGCGAGCGGCGCAGCGGCCTCTTCCAGTTCGTCGATCGGTTCGACGACGGCCGGATCCAATGCGCTTACCACGACCGCTCTCTTCACGCCGGCAGCCAATACGCTCTCACCTCCGGTCAATGCGTTGACTCCAACGTCAACCTCCACGGCCACCACCACCAGTTCGGCCGCCAGCAGCGCGGTGCCATTCAGCGCCTTCTCGCACTTCGAGACCTCTACGGAGCCTCTGTCCATCACTCACCAGGGCCAGTTCCCGGCCATCACCGTATCCTTCAATCTCGCGCCCGATGCCGCGCTGGGCGGCGCGATCACGGCCATCACAAAAGTGCAGAAGGACATGCACATGCCGGCCAGTCTTCAGGCCGATTTCCAGGGAACGGCGGCATCCTTTCGCAACTCGCTGTCGAATATGCCTCTGCTGATTCTGGCCGCCCTGGTCACGGTGTACATTGTCCTTGGCGTTTTGTACGAGAGCTTCATTCACCCCATCACGATTCTCTCCACACTTCCTTCCGCGGGCGTTGGCGCGTTCCTCTCGTTGATCCTCTTTCATCAGGACCTTAGCGTGGTGGCGATCATCGGCCTTGTTCTTTTGATCGGCATCGTGAAGAAGAACGGCATCATGATGGTCGACTTTGCGCTGGATGCGGAGCGGAATCATGGATTGAACGCCACGGAAGCCATTTATCAGGCTTGCCTGCTTCGCTTCCGCCCGATCATGATGACGACCATGGCGGCGCTGCTTGGCGGCATCCCGCTCGCATTCGGTACGGGCATCGGCTCTGAGCTGCGCAGGCCGTTGGGCATTGCCATGGTTGGCGGCCTGCTGGTGAGCCAGGTGCTGACACTCTATACGACTCCGGTGATCTATATCTTCTTCGACAACCTGGGACATCGTTTCTCAAGCAAGTCGAAGCAGTCGCATCCCGGTAGCGAACCACAGACGGCAGAGCAAATATGAACCTCTCCGCGCCTTTCATTCATCGGCCTGTAGCGACCACGCTGCTCACGATTGCCATTGCAATCGCCGGTGCAATTGCGTTCAAGGTGCTCCCTGTATCTCCTCTGCCCCAGGTCGATTTTCCAACCATCTCGGTAGGCGCGAGTCTTCCCGGAGGCAGCGCCGAGATCATGGCGTCCTCTGTAGCTACGCCTCTTGAGCGGCAGTTCGGACATATCGCGGGCGTCACGGAAATGACCTCGTCGAGCACGCTGGGCACGACCTCGATCACCATTCAGTTCGACCTGAGCCGCGATATCAACGGCGCGGCGCGCGATGTTGAAGCTGCCATCAACGCGGCGCGAACTTACCTGCCTGCCAACCTGCCCGCGAATCCCACCTATCGCAAGGTGAATCCCGCCGATTCTCCGATTATGATTCTCGGCCTTACTTCGGATAAGTACGGGCCGGCTCAAATGTATGACGAAGCTTCCACTGTCATGGAGCAGAAGCTGTCGCAGATTCAGGGTGTGGGTCAGGTAAGTGTTGGAGGCGGAGCGCTGCCCTCGGTTCGAGTCGAGGTGAATCCTACCAAACTGGCCAGTTACGGCCTGGCGATGTCGAACATCCAGTCGGTGCTAAGCCTGCAGAATTCAGATCTGGCCAAGGGACAGCTTTCCGACGGCAATACCACTGCCGACATCGTCGCCAACGATCAGATCTCTCATGCCGAGGACTATAAGCCGCTCATTGTGGGCTATAACAATGGCTCAGCCATTCACCTGGCCGATGTCGCGGACGTCATAGACTCCGTGCAGAATGTGCGCACAGGCGGATACCTGAATGGCAAGCGCGCCGTATTGCTTATTGTGTTCCGGCAGCCTGGCGCAAATATTATCGATACTGTCGACAATATCTATGCGCAACTGCCGGGGATCAAAGCGTCCATCTACCAGGGCATCGACGTTACGGTAGTGCAGGATCGTACGGTCACGATCCGGGCGTCGGTGAACGATGTCGAACGCACGCTGATAATTTCGATCGCGCTGGTCATCGTCGTCGTCTTCATCTTTTTGCGCAATGGACGAGCAACACTCATCCCGGCCGTCGCGGTTCCAGTCTCCCTGATTGGAACGTTTGCGGTGATGTATCTGTTCGGCTACAGCATCGACAATCTATCGCTGATGGCCCTGACCATTTCGACCGGATTCGTCGTTGACGACGCGATCGTGGTGATGGAGAACATTACCCGCCATCTGGAAAACGGCATGGAGCCGTTTGCGGCAAGTCTCAGGGGCGCGAAAGAGATTGGCTTTACAGTCTTTTCGATCAGCATGTCGCTGATTGCCGTATTCATTCCGATTCTCCTGATGGGTGGAATCGTCGGCAGGCTTTTCCGCGAATTTGCCATCGTGCTCTCGACCGCGATCCTGGTCTCGATGGTGATCTCGCTTACCACCACGCCGATGATGTGCGCGCACCTTCTGAAACACGAAAGGAAAGAGGACCACGGCCGGCTCTATCAGGCGACAGACCGGTTTTTCGATTGGATACTGTCTCTCTACCGGCGCACCTTGCATTGGGTTCTGGATAACCCCGTGCTTACGCTCACCGTGCTTTTCCTGGTGATCGTATTGAACGTAGTGATCGTGCTCAAGATCCCGAAGGGATTCTTTCCGCAGCAGGACACTGGCATTCTCGCCGGCGGTGTGCAGGGTCCACAGGACTCTTCTTTTCCGGCCATGAATGAATCGGTTCGACAGATCGCAAATGTCATCAAGAGCGATCCCGCGGTCCAGAATGTGGTGGCTTTTACAGGCGGTCAGGGCGCGACCAATACAGGTTTCATCTTCATAACGCTGAAGCCGCTCAACGTCCGCAAGATCGGCGCTCCTGAAATCATCAACCGCATACGCCCGAAGTTGAACCGGCTGCCGGTAGCATCGGCATTTTTGCAGGCCGCGCAAGATCTACGCATCGGCGGACGGTCTGCCAATGCTCTCTACCAGTACACCATTCAGGCGGACAATCTCACCGATCTCTCCACGTGGGGACCGCGCCTGCTCGCCGAGATGAAGAAGCTGCCCGGCTTGCAAGATGTCAACACCGATCAGCAGAACGGCGGCCTGGATGAATTGGTGACCTACGATCGCACGACCGCGGCCAAGCTAGGCCAGAACGCGCAGTCTCTCGACAACGGCCTGTACAGCGCCTTTGGCCAGTCCGAGGTGTCGGTCATCTACACGCAGCTCAATCAGTACTATGTGGTGCTTGAGGTCGCTCCACCGTTTTGGCAAAACCCCGTAGGCCTGAACAACGTGTATTTTCATTCGGCCGGCAGCAGCAGCGCCACGGCGAGCGGCAACGTGCCGCTCTTCAGCATGGCTTCGAACCATGAGACTACGATTCCTCTGGCGCTGAATCATACCGGGCTCTTTCCTTCGGTGACAGTGTCGTTCAACCTGGCGCCGGGAGTTTCGATGAGCGACGCAACGCTCAGCATTCAACAGATGCAGCAGCGATTGGGCACGCCGACGACGATCCACGGCTTTTTCGCGGGCACCTTGCAGGCCTATCAACAGTCGCTGGGAACGGAGCCGCTGCTGGTGCTGACAGCGCTGCTGGCTGTCTATATCGTGCTGGGAATCTTGTACGAGAGCCTGGTGCATCCGCTCACCATTATTTCTACGCTCCCCTCGGCAAGCGTGGGGGCCATGCTTGCCCTGATGCTGTTCAACGTCGACCTCAATATCATTTCCATCATCGGCATCGTGCTGCTGATCGGCATCGTGAAGAAGAACGCGATCATGATGATCGACTTTGCCCTGCAGGCCGAACGCGAAGGCGGAAAGTCCACGGAAGAAGCGATCTTCGAAGCCTGCATGCTTCGTTTCAGGCCGATTCTCATGACCACAACGGCTGCACTTTTCGGCGCGCTTCCGCTGGCGTTTGGAACCGGCACGGGCTCCGAGTTGCGCCGTCCGCTGGGTATCACGATTGTCGGAGGCCTGATCTTCAGCCAGTTGCTGACCCTCTACACCACGCCCGTTGTCTACCTCACGTTCGACCGGCTCCGATTGCGGATGCTGGGCAAGGAACGCGACACATTTCACGCGGATGGGCCAGAACCTTCCGCAGCAGACTGATTCGGACAGATACTGAAACCGAAAGGTCACGGATGTCAAAGTTATGAAGAACTTCGGTCTCAAAGTTGCAACGATCCCGGCACTGGCAACATGCTTGCTTGCGGGATGCAGAGTCGGCCCTGTCTATAACAGGCCTGCGGCTACCGCACAGGCTCCGCCAGCGGCCTACAAGGAGCTGCCAAGTCAGACACAAGACTCCGGCGAGTGGAAGGTTGCGCAGCCACAGGATGCGATGCTGCGCGGCAAATGGTGGGAGATCTATAACGAACCGGAGTTGAACGATCTTGAAGAAAAGCTGAATATCGACAACCAGAACATCAAAGAGTTCTTTCAAAACTTCATGGAGGCGCGCACGCTGATCGCGCAGGCGCGTTCGCAGCTCTACCCGACACTGTCGACTGGGCCATCCTTTACGCGCTCGCGCGCTTCCGGCAACCTGGGAAATACGGCGAGCGGGAATATCACAGGAGGTCAGCAATCGTCGATCACTTCCCTGCCCTTGACGGCTTCATGGGAACCCGACCTTTGGGGCAAGGTTCGCAATACGATCCGGGAGGCACAATACAATGCACAGCTCAGTGCCGCGGACCTGGAGAACGAACGTCTGACCGAACAAGCTGCACTGGCTGAAACCTATTTCGAAATTCGCGGGCAAGATGCGTTGCAGGCTTTGGATCAGAGCACCGTGGACGCCGACCAGAAGGCTTACGATATTGCGAAGTCGGGTTACGATACCGGTGTCACCGATCAGATCACGGTGGTCGAGGCGCAAAATACTTTGCAGAACGCGCAGTCGGCGCTAACCAATCTTGGTGTGGCGCGCGCGCAATTTGAACACGCAATTGCCGTGTTGATCGGCACCAATCCATCCGGTTTTTCGATCCCAGTCAAGCCCTTGAATGCCACACCGCCTCCCGTTCCGACTGGCCTTCCATCGCAGTTGCTGGAACGACGCCCGGATATTGCAGGGGCGGAACGAACAATGGCTGCGGCGAATGCACAAATCGGCGTTGCTGTGGCGGCCTTTTATCCGGATCTCACGCTGAGTGCGGAAGGTGGCCTGGAGAGCACGGCTATCTCGCATTTGTTCGACTTGGGGAGCCGATTCTGGTCGGTGGGCGCCTCGGCCAGCGAGACCATCTTCGACGCGGGCCTGCGCCGGGCCACAGTGAACCAGTTCGTCGCAACCTATAACGCGGATGTCGCAAGCTATCGCCAGACAGTGCTGACGGCCTTTCAACAGGTGGAAGATTCCCTGGCTGCGGAACGCATCCTTTCAAAGCAGATTCTGCAGCAGCAGGCAGCGGTGGATTCAGCCAAGAAGTTTCTTGAGCTGGAGACAGGGCGCTATGACACCGGCATCGATCCTTATGTCGATGTGGTCACGGCGCAGACGACGCTGCTTTCCGATCAGCAATCGCTCGCCAGTCTGCATACGCAGCAGATGACAGCTTCGGTTCAGTTAATTGAAGCTCTGGGCGGCGGCTGGGATGTATCGCAGCTTCCATCTCCTGCGGACGTCTCGAAGAAGATGGGCAAACTGGAGATCGAGAAGTAGGGCTGTTGGTTTGTGACCGGCAGCTCACGATTGTTTACAGCAGAAGCAGAATTGGTATAAGGTGAGGCCTCGGAGGTCGAGCGGATTTTTCCTCAAGAAAAATCCGCCTTGCACGCTGGTCGCTACATTACGGTGATTCTGCTTCTGCTCTAGCGATCCAGGCCAGCGCCGCGCAGAGCCATGCCCGGTATAGTCACCGGCAGACGGCCATGGATCGGAATCTCGCCAAACAACGCGTTCACAAGGCTGATGGCCGAGCCTGGGGTGTTGGAGAAGGTGCAAAGGTAGGCGCCGATGCCTGGTATCTCCGCGCCAATGTAAGGGTTGCCGAAAGCGACGACTATGGTCTTGTTTCCGGCGGACTTGACGATGTTTGCGAGCAATTCTGCCGCGCCTTGATCCAGATTTGCGGAGCCGTTGGCCTGTCCCGGCGTGGTTCGCCGGGCGCTGGGCACCGCTTCCGCCAGAGCAATTACCGTCTTTGCCGATGCGACGGCGGCCATTACATCCGGAGCAATGAAGCTGGAGTTGAACTCATCGACAAACAGGACATTCGCGCCCGGCACATGCTGCCTGAGCTGATGCGCGAATGTGCGGCCGCCTTCACTGCTGCGCGCATTGTCTGTGAAGACGACTGCGACAACGTCGGACCTAACCGGTGAGGCTTGTGTTTCCGTAGCAGAAGTTGTACCTGCACGCAGCGGGATGATGTTGTGGGTATCGGAGACCAGTGTGATTGAGCGATCGGCGATTTTCTGCGCGACTGCAAGATTGACCGGCCGCGCGATCTCCTTGTCGACATTCGATAGATCTACCAGGCGACTGCTGTCGAGACCCACGGATGCTTTCAGACGCAGAATCTTGAGCACGCTGGCATCGATCCGTCTTTGCGACAGAGTGCCTTTCTTCACAGCTTGCAACAGGCCGTCGTAAGCGCCTTCGAGATCGGCGGGGATGATGACCATGTCATTGCCTGCTTGGATCGCTTCGACCGCCTCTTGTGCCGAGATCTGCGCAGCGGTGCCGGAGAAGACGCGCGTGAGAGCACCCATATCCAAAGCGTCGGTGACGACCAAGCCCTTGAAGCCTAGCTGATCCTTCAATATCCCTGTGACGACCTTCGACGAGACGCTCGCGGGACGGTTGGGATCGGGTTCGATGGACGGAACGGTGACGTGCGCGGTCATCACAGAGTCTACGTTGGCTGCTATGGCGGCGCGGAACGGAACGAGCTCGACGCTGTTGAGGCGGTCCACGCTGGCGTTAACACGGGCAAGGGCGATGTGGGAGTCGGTGTCGGTGTCTCCGTGACCCGGAAAGTGCTTGACCGTGGTCAGCATTCCGGCGCTGCGGGCGCCCTCAATGTAGGCGGCGACCAAGTCGCCGACCTGGGCGGGATCTTCACCAAAGGAGCGAGTGTTGATGATGGGATTGGCTGGATTGGAGTTGACGTCGGCAACTGGAAACCAGTTCCACTGGATGCCGATGGCGCGCGATTCCTGAGCCGTGATGCGGCCGAACTGGCGCGCGAGATCCTTGTCTCCCGCGGCTCCAAAGGCCATCGCAGCGGGAAAGGCCGTAGCGCCGTTGAGACGCATGGACAGGCCGCGTTCGAAGTCCGCCGCAAACAAGAGTGGATACTTCGAGTCCTTTTGCAGGCTGTTGGTGAGTTCGGCTGCTTCAAAAGGCTCGCTCTTGAGCAGCGCCGAACCCTCGGTGAAGACAGTCACCCCGAAGCCGCCTACGTGATACTTGCGCATCTCTTCGCGAAGCTGCAGATAGTCCGGGTCTTCGACGTTCATGAACTCGATGCGGGCCCAGGGCATGATCATTTGCCCGATCTTTTCTTCGAGGGTCATCTTATGCAGGGTCGTAGCCGCCCAGCGTTCGCCTTTGCGGTCGAGATGAACCGGTCCCGCTGCGAAGGCGGCGCACGGCGATAGTGCCGCGAAAGAGACCGTCAATGCAAGGATTGTGAGCTTCCTTAGTATCGCTTGATGCTTCACACAATATTCCTTCATGCTTCGAGATATTTTTGCGATGGTCAGTAGAGAAGATATTTGGCGCGCAAGGCAGTGAACTGCTCGATTGCATCCTGCCATTGCTCAGCGACGCGACGCGGGTCTTCACCATTGGTAATGGCGTCGAGGCTGGCCTTGTTCCTCATCAGCGTATCGAGGCCGGCAATCTTGTACTTGTCCGGATAGAGGCTGTGCAAAGCAGACGCGATCTCGAGCCCCAGTTCCGGTGCGTCGAGCGCGTTGCGGTCGGTGACTACGATGTTGACCCCGCCGCACTGCTGATTGGCGTACTCAGAACTGCTGGGCGTGAAGGAGATCGGCACAAATCGCACTCCGCTTAGATCGCGGGCGTTGAGAGCTCGGGCTAGCGTTACGGAATCAATCCAAGAGGCGCCCACGACTTCAAAAGGAGTATCGGTTCCGCGGCCTACGGAGATATTCGTGGTCTCGATCATACCGATACCCGGATAGAGCGTGGCTTCGTTGAGGCTGCGCATGTTGGGCGACGGATTGATCCACGGCAGACCGGTCGAGTCGAACCAGTCGCCGCGCATCCAGCCTTGCATGCTTACAATGGTGAGCCTGGCGTTGATGGCGCGCTCGGTATTGAACATCCTGGCGAGTTCGCCCATGGTCATGCCGTGGCGAATCGGAGTTTGCCAATAACCGACGAAAGACTCCTTGCCGGAATCGGCGATCGGACCTTGAACGAAGGCCCCGTTGATGGGGTTAGGGCGGTCTAGAACAATAATTTCCTTGTTGGCTTTGGCGGCAGCTTCGAGGAAATATCCGAGCGTGCTTTCGTAGGTGTAGAAGGGCACGCCGACGTCCTGAATGTCGTAGACGATTGTGTCGAGGCCCGCCATTTCTTCCGCGGTCGGGCGGCGTTTGGCGTCGGTATTGCCATAGACGCTGTAGATCTGCGCTCCTGTGGCCGCATCTTTCGAGTTGCCGATGTCTTCTGTGTCGAGCTTGCCGGCTATGCCGTGTTCGGGGCTGAAGATGGCTGCGAGTTGAACGCCAGGCGCATGCGCTAGGATGTCGGCGGTGCGATGCCCTTCCGAATCGATCGCTGTCTGATTGGTGACCAGGCCAATCTTGAGAGGATGATTCGGGTCCGCGCGCAATTCGCGGAAGGCGTCGGCTTCGAGCACATCGATTCCGGTCTTGACTTCGCCGTTGCGAGAGGTGAATCGTCGCGAGGCCATGAGGGACTCGTTGTAGCCGGTGATGCGGGCGAGGCGAAGCTTATCCTGCTCAGTTGCTGTGAGGCCGAGCGATTGGACGACAGCGGTAGCCACGCGTGAGCGCAAGGAGACTACGGACTTGCCACCGCGCGGATGGACCGCGTTGGTGAGCAGGATGATGTAGGTGTCTGCGATGGAATCGATCCACAGCGAAGTGCCGGTGAAGCCGGTGTGGCCGAAGGAGCCTACGGGCAGCAGTTCGCCGCGATTGCTGGCGAAGGGTGAATCGATGTCCCAGCCGAGGCCACGCTGGCTCGATGCGTTGGCCGGCTGCTGAGGCGTGGACATCTTCTGCACAGCCGAGCGGCTTAGCACCTTGTAGCCGCTCAACAAGTCTTCTGCAAATTTGGCGAGGTCGTCGGCTGTCGAGAAGAGACCTGCGTGGCCGGCGACTCCGCCCATGCGGCGCGCGGTTGGATCATGCACGATGCCGCGCAACATCTGGCCGTGCTCGTCGTATTGCGTAGGAGCAATCCGCGGGGACCAATCGGCAGGCGGCAGGAAGCGCGTATCTTTCATCCCCAATGGGGCGAAGACGTTTTCGGCAGCGAATTCGTTGAGAGGTTTGCCCGTTACTTTTTCGACTAGGAAGCCTAGCGTTTCGAAATTGATATCGCTATAAACAAAGCGCGAACCCGGCGGGTACTGCGGCTTCTGCTGCATGGCCATCTGGAAGGCTGCTTCGCGGCCGCTCCAATCCGCCTTCAGATCCAGATCGGGCGCGAGGCCAGAGTAATGGGTCATCAGCTCGCGGACGGTGATGTCTTGCTTTCCATTCTGCGCAAACTCGGGCAGGTACGCAGCTACAGGATCGTTGAGCCGGACCCGGCCATTTTCGATGAGCTTCATCATGGATGTGGTCGTCGCGATGCACTTGGTGAGCGAGGCCAGATCGAAGATAGTGTCGACGGTCATGGGTTCGCGCGTGGGCTCCAGCGAGCGCGAGCCGAAAGCCTTGCGGTAGACGACCTGGGCGTTGTGGCCAATAAGTACTACGCCGCCGGGGATGTTGCCATCCGCTACGGCCTTTTCCATGATGGCGTCGATCGCCTGAAAGTTTGCGCGGGCATTGGCGGCCGATTGGGCTAATGCGATCGGCAAACCGGAGATGAGAATTGCGAGCGTGCAGAGGATTCGCGAGCGATGCCTGATTCCTGTCATGATGCTCCGCTTGAGGAAAAGCCGACTGGCGCTGTATCCAACTATAAGACCGTAATAACGCATGAAACTACGCATAAGGGAAAGAGTGAACCACTGATGTAGATAGAGATGACTATAAGGGCCGGGCGTTCTAATCCTACGATCTAATAAAGCAGCATTCGCGGGTGTTGCCGAGTACGGTCAATCTCGGTAACACCCGCGATGGCATGTCTCAGGCGCTCAGACTGCTTATGCGTGTAGCGCGCGCGGCGGGTGTGAAGCCCATGTCCGCGGAGATGCCGCGGACACATTGCAGCAGGTGGTTGGCGATGGCGGGCAGCTTCTGCGCCGTGACGCGGAAGGATGGGCCGGAGATGCTGACAGCTGCGACAGGAAAGC
>Ga0302326_10003670_pt1 | contig 36060 bp, 33 predicted proteins | sample Palsa_T0_3_FD_202264 | JGI IMG/M metagenome (GOLD analysis project Ga0302326, IMG submission 202264) | Peat permafrost microbial communities from Stordalen Mire near Abisko, Sweden - Palsa_T0_3 | ecosystem: Environmental > Terrestrial > Soil > Palsa > Peat permafrost | place: Sweden: Abisko... | reverse complement strand
CCTCGGCCGCCGACTCGGGACCCTTGAAGGCGCTGCACATCAGCTACGGACACATGGCGCCCATCGCCATGGCCGCCTACGCCATCGACACGCACATGGGCCGCACCGCCGCCGACGATTGGCTGAACGATGCCCTGATGACGTGTCCGGCGGCCGCCATGGCCACGCTCAACGCCGCCGCCGGACACCTATCGTTCGTGTATCGGTTCCACCGGTCCATACCCGGCAAGGGAGAAGGCGATCTGGGGTCCTTTCACAGCCTCGAACTGCCCTATGTTTTCGGAGCGTTGCATCATCCGGTGTGGAGTTGGCTGCGTTTCGCGAAACTGGATGAGGATCTGTCCAACGCCATCCGGACCTATTGGACCAACTTCGCCAAGACCGGCGATCCGAATGGCGGCGGCCTTCCGCAGTGGCGCCCCTACGCCGCCGGCGCCGAACCGTACATGGAATTCGGCAATGACGGCCGCGCCCACCCCCGGCAGGGTGGGCGTCCAACCTTTTGCAGCCTGGATATTCCGAAGCTGAAGCAGAGGCTGCTCGACAACCAATAATGCCGGTTGCGGGCGCTCGTTCGGACGGGGATGATGCAGCGCGGCGATGCTCGGTTCGCCTGCATGCTCGAACAACTCGGGGTGCAGATAATGACCCTGGTCCGCCTTGGCCTTCTCAACCTCCACGGGAATGCGATGCGTCTTGGCCCAGGCGTCTTGCCGGATGCCGGTCACTTGCCAGGAGACTTTCACGTTCGGCTTGTCCGTCCGGATGGTGAACATATTGTCGTCGATCTCGGTAGCCACGATGGCATGGGCAAACTGGCCGATCGCCGTCAACTGATAGCGGAAATCGCTGTTCAGCGCTTCGAACCAGCCGGGCAGCGTGACCGTGGCGTGGCCCCCGCCGTCGGTGACGATGGTGCCGTCGTAGACGTTTTTCATGTCCGGGGATTCGACGAAGGAGTGATACAAGTACTTGTTGGCCGGGTCCAGCGGATGGTCGATCTGGAAAGATCCGCCGGACTTGGAAAGATTGCCGTTCACCAGCACATCGCCGTTTTCGAATAGGCCGGAGAGAGACGCGCACCCGACAGTGATGGAGGCGCAGCCCTGCGCGTAGATGCCGGAGCCGCCTGGCGCGCTGGCATAAGCATCGACGCCGTCTCCGCCGGCTTCGTCCGCGCCACCTGCCCCGCCTCCCACGAACAAGCCGCCCGTCCCCCCGTAACACGCGGTAGAGCAGCCAGCGAGGGCGTCCCCTCCAGTGGAGTCGATGCCATTGGCTCCGGACAAGCCGGCGCCCCCGTAAACCAGGATTCCGATGCCGCCCGACGATACGCCCGCCGCGCCCGCACCTCCGAACACAATAGCGCCCGGGCCGGCCGTCGAACCCATGGTGCTGGTCGCGCCTCCGCCGACTTCAATCCCGGCGCCGCCGCCGACACCCCCATTTTCACCGGCGCCGCTGCCGCCAACGCCATAAAAGGCCGGACCGCCTTGAACCGCGCCGGACCCTCCTCCTCCTTGGGCGGTCACGCCCGCCGCGCCGGTCGTGCCGGTCCCGGCGCCGCCTTGGACCGTCATCCCCACACCCACGGTGTTGGCAATGCTGAAGGCCGTGGAAGTGGAGGCTGCGCTACCGGCGAAGGGCAAATTCAACTCGGTTGCGCCGACCGCCAGGTTGAACGTCGCCGTACCGCCGGCGATCGCTTTCAACAGGAAAGTGCCTCCAATGGAGTTCAGGGTCGTCGGAAATACGGCGACGATTTGACCGCTGCTATAGGACACCAGCGACAACCCGGCGCCATCGAGTTGGACCTTGGGCGGCCCGGAGGCGGGGATCAGTTGTGTGCCCTGAATGACGAGCTGGCCCGTCGCTGGATTCACGCCGGCCCTTGTAATGACCAGCTTGGTGGCGTCTGGTGCGGCTGGTTGCGCGTAGGCCGCGTTGGCCAAGGCCAGCATCGCGCAAAGCGCGACGCCTCTGCTCAGCCGGAGAATGCGTAAGCTGCTTAATGTATGGTGTGTCATCGGTTTAGATTCCTCTGCTGATTCGTTCTTGAATTTGGTGGCGACGTTTTCGTCATCATTCAGACATGTGCAAAACGAGGCGGGAATGGCCAAGGCCGAAAATGAATAAATGAGGTTAGCCGTTTCTCCTTGTTTGGCGCATGTATGTATGAGCGGCGCAGGCGCCGCAAACAGATCGGAAACCAAAAAGGAGACTCAGAAAGATGAAACGCCCGAAGATCCGCTTACTCGCCGCCCTTGTGTTGCTCACTGTGCCACCCACGCAAGGCGCCAAACTCACGACTGTTGCGACCTTTGACCCCACGAAATCCCAAATACCGGAAAACATCGTCATCGACCGCAACAATAACCTATACGTCAGCTTGCTTCTCAGCAATGAAGTTCAAAAGATTACTCCCGAGGGAGTACAGACTACTTACGCTACCTTCAACGGCGCCCCGGGAAGCCTTACCGCGGGCCTTGCGATCGACGACAACACCGGCGATCTATTCGTCGCATATGACCCTGTTGGGCAGAATTCCGTAATCTACGTCGTACACCCGGATCAGTCCCAACAGGTCTTCGCTACGTTCCCAGTCGGGGCGGGCCTCGACGGCATGACCCCCGATTTTTTGGGCAACCTTTACCTCGCGGATGCCTTTCTCGGCTATGTGTGGCGGGTGAGCGCTTTCGGAGGTACACCTGAGATCTGGCTGGATATGCACGCTCCTGGCAGCTTGCAGGCGCCCGGGCCAAATGGCATCAAGTTCGACCTGTTTCAGCAAAACCTCTATGTCTCCGTTTCGTATCAGGGAACGATTTACCGTATCCCGATGGAGGAGAATGGCAGCGCCGGAACTCCCGTAGTGTACGCGAGTAACCTGACGCCGGACGATTTCGCATTCGATCTGTTGGGCAACTTATACGTCGCTACCGAGCCCAGCTTGTCGGTTGTGCGGATATTCCCCAATGGCGCGCAGGAGACCATCGCGTCGGCGGCGGACGGGCTGGAAAACACCAGCGCGGTCCTCTTTGGCAGAAACGGCGCCGCGATACTCGACCTGTACATTCTCAGCGCGGCGGAGCCCCCGGTACCTACTTCTCACCCGGGAGTTTATCTGCTTGACGTGGGACTGCCGGGATTCCCGGTCAGCATCCCCTAACGCGCTACGGCAGATCCACGTCAAACGCGTAGATATCCGAATTGCTGCGCAGCACCGTGACGAATCGGCGCATCGTTGGGGTCCAGGCCGCAAAGTCCATACGCGGTTACATTCGATTGCGGGATCTGCCGCGAGGTCAGCGGCGGCCCAAGCTTGCCATCGCCGATCCGCACGCGGGATAAAGGCTGGTCCGCGCCGGCCAGCGTCTCCTGATAATAGATGTACTTGCCGTCGTGGGACCAATGTACGGGGCTCAGGCCAACGCCGGTTACCAGCGGCGTCCACTGCCGTGTCCGGAAGTCGAACAGGAGGATTTTCGTGCCTTCGTAATTGGCGGCGATATAGCGCGGATCGGGCGACCAAACCGCCCGCAACGGCCCGTCCGGCCCCGGCAGCAATTCGGTTTTGCGGGTCTTCCAGTCCATGATGTACAGCCCGGGCTGGCCCGAAACTCCGCGCGGCATGGAGCGCGAGAAGAGCAGCGAGTTCCCGTCGGGGGACCAACTCGGGTCGCCCTCGCCAAAAGGACCGGGCGTGATGGCCTCTGGAACTCCGCCACCGGATGGATTCACGCCGACCACATACAGTTTGAGCGGCGCGGCGGCCCGGCTGCCGCCGAAGGCGATGCGTGTTCCATCGGGAGACCAGCGCGGCAGATACACATGCATCGGCGGGGATGTCAATTGCACTCGATCTGTGCCATCGGCCCGGCTGCGCCAAAGGGTGTCGTCCGGGACCCTGACGTAGGCCACCCATTGCCTGTCGGGCGAATAGGCGACCCACCGGCCGGGGACGCCCAGATAGGGCATGAACTGGCCTAGCTTTGGTTCGTACCGCAACAGTTCCCGGCGTTCCTGCCCGGCGGCAAAGAAGACGCGCTTGCCGTCCGGACTGGGTGCCAGCACCTGGAAATCCAAGGGCGTCGAGTAGATCTGAACCGGATGCCGGTCGAATAGAGGGAGCCATGACCGGTTTTCAGCAAGGGACCAAAGGCTGGACACCAGCCCGCGCCGCGACGGGAACAGGTAATACTTTCCAGTGAGTATCCAGTCTCCGCCGTAGTCGCCATCGGGCAATCCCGCGCCGGCCGGCCGGCCGCGCCGCAAGGGATGCAGGCCGGAGCCGTCGGAGGCCACCTCCCACAATTCAGCCTCTAACGTTTTGGCGTTGGCTATGCAGAGGCGCAAAACGTCCGGTCCGTGTGCGGGCCCCCAGCGGATACCTACGGAAAATCCGTTGGGGATGTCCACCAGTTTGCGGCAATCGGCGCCATCGGCGTTGGCCCGGAATAATGCCGAGCCTCGGGTAAAAACGATGCGCCTGCCATCCGGCGACCACGCGCCGGCGCGGCCCAGCACATCGCCAATCCGGCGCGGAGTCCCGCCCGCTGTCGGAATCGCCCAGAGAGGCCTATCGTCTCCAGCGCCCGTCTCGCCCGCCACCAGCAGGCGGGATCGGCCGGGCGAGATATCCAATATGTTCGGTTCGGAGATGGGGCGGGTCAAAAGCAGGCGAACCGGCGCTCCGCCCGTCACCGGAACCTGGGCTAGCCACCAGCGGCCACCGGACCGCTCCGTGAAATACATCTGCGCGCCGTCGGTGACCAGCCCGGACTGCATCTCGACCCGGCCTGTTTGCGTGAGCTGCACCACCTGCGACACGCGGGGGGGCCGGGGGGAGAGCCAATGCTGCAGGGCCAGCCCGCCGGCCAGGCTGGCGGCAATCAGAACGCCGGCCGTCACCGCGATGCGGTTGCGCCGCACGAACTTGGCCGCGCGATAGGCGAACGTATCCCGGCGCGCGATTACCGGACGGCCCTCCAGGTGGCGCTGGATATCCCGCGCCAGGAGACCGGCCGAGGCATAGCGCCGCTCCGGCTCCTTCCGGATGGCCATGCGGATGATGTTGTCCAGGTCGCCCGCCAGTTGCGGCTTCAGCACCGCGGGCGCGGCCGGCTCCATATGGCAGACCACTCGGGCGATGGCATCCGGCGTGTTCGTGGACATCTGCTGGACCTTCTTTCCGGTCAGCAGCTCATACAGAATGAGGCCCAGCGCGTAGACATCCGCCGCAGTTGAAACCGGCTCGCCGCGCACTTGCTCGGGCGAGGCATAGCCCGGCGTCATCACTTGCAGGCCGGTCAATGTTGCGCCTTCGTTCTCGGCGCCCGGCTCCAGCAGTTTGGCGATACCGAAATCCAGAAGCTTGGGCGTGCCGTCCTTGGTCACCAGGATATTGGCCGGTTTCAGGTCGCGGTGCACCACCAGTTCGCGATGCGCAGAGTCCACCCCTTCGCAGACCCGCAGAAAGAGCCGCAGCCGCTGTTCGACGCGGAGCGACTGGCGATCGCACCAAGCCGTGATGGGCTCGCCATCGATGAACTCCATCACCAGGTAGGGCACGCCATCGGGCGTGGAGCCGCCATCCAAAAGGCGGGCGATGTTGGGGTGCGACAGGCGTGCCAGGATCTGGCGTTCCTGCCGGAAGCGCCGCAAAGTGCTGGGCGACTCGGCCGCCACGCGCACCAGCTTAATGGCCACCCGCTGGCGAAACTCGGCATCGTCGCGCGAGGCGCGGTAGACGGCGCCCATGCCGCCGTGGCCGGCGATGGCTTCCACTCTGTAGGGGCCCAGACGCGTGCCGATCAGACGTTCGTCGGGATCGGTTTCGAAGGCCAGCGCGGCGGCCGCCGCTGCAATCGCCTGGCCAGCCGATGGAAGTCCCTCGCCGGAGTGTTCCAAAAGGGAGGCCACTTCCTGCCGCAGGCCGTGGTCGCGGCATTCGCGCTCCAGGAAATCCAGGCGCTCTTCAGGCGGCAACTCCACGGCGCACTCGAAGAGCCGTTCGACTTCGGCCCACTGTTCCGGGTTCAGCTCGGCCATGCCGCCTTCCCGGACGGCTTGCCGGAGAGCGCTCGCCGCAGCCCCAGCGTTTCGGCGATCTCTTCGCGGCTGAGCCCGCCGAAGCATTTCAACTCGATCACCTTGGCCTTGCGATCGTCCTGCCGGGCGAGCCGGTCGAGGGCCTCGTCCACCGCCAGCAGTTCTTCCGCCTGCTGCGCCGGAATGGGCGTGTCATCCTGCATTTCGGCGCGATTCCCGCCGCCACGTTTCTGCGCCCGATGCCGCCGTGCGTTGCCAATGAGGAGCTGCAGCAGCTGCAAGTAGGCCTCGTGAATCAGCGCGGTGGGCTGGAGCGTGCCGCCCGGCCGTTCGTTGCGCACGAAGGACACCGCCAGTTTCCGCAGCTCCGCATAGACAATGGGGGGCAGGGCGTCCAGAGCCTGCCGGTTGCCGTTGGTGCATTGTCGCGGGAGAGTAGTGAATTCGCCAGTTTGCACGGTAATCGCGCCTGTTCGTTCACCAATCATACAACGACGGCGGGCAATACCGCCGGTGACTTACCCCACCCGCACTTGGCGCTTTGCGATTGGTGTAGCGCCGGTATTCCGGGCCCATCTCCGGCTTCCTATCCGCCAAAGCGCGCGCGCGGGCTGTCCGCAAGCGCCGTCCTATAGATGTTCCCGCGGGTCCGCGGGCACCTTCCGTGCGCCGGCGCCGGCCGTGCCGGGCTTGGCGGAAGCGGTGGATGCCGGAACGGTGAATTGCAGCGTGGCAATGTCGGTCACGTCGTAGGTTTTCACGGTGTCCTCCACTTGCATCTTGACGGTGCGGGCGGTGCCGCCCATATAAGTCCCCTGGACCACTTGGCCATTGCGCAACGTCAGCGTATCGGCCGGGCAGGCCGCGGCGCACGCCAGCGCTAGAATTGCGGTACGCAAAATCATAGGTCCATTGTATGACGGACCGCGCGGGGAGACGCCAAGCTTACCGCCGCACAAAATCCAGCGTAAAGACCGTGTCCTTGCCATTCTCCCGCTTGGTCCAAACCTCACTGAAGTGACTGGCGTCCTTCAGCCGCAACACCATCCGATGCATATGCGCGTCCCCCGCGGCCGTCAGATTGGTTGCACTCACAAACGAAAACACGAACTCTTCCTGGCTGGCCGCTTTCACTGGCGCCTCCAGACGCGGCTGATTCCCGCCGGCGGTCAGCGCGCAGTAATGCGTCATCACGATCCGGCCGGGCGCGCGCGTGTAAAGCGACGCCTCGTTGTCCGCCGGTATGCCGATGGTCTCCTCGATCGCCGTGCCCTTGGAAACCAGCACGATCGTATCGGTGAGCTTGCCGCCCGCGGGGCTGTCCGCTTCCCAAGTGCCCGCCAGCGCTTTCAAGCGGTCGAACGCGCCGACGGCATCGCTCTGCGCTAGCGAGTGCCCCGCGAATACCGCCAGCGCCAAGATCGCAACCCCCCACCTCATGCCAACCTCCCTTCCAGCACCGCGAAGCAGCCCATCCACCCCGTGCGCGTGCTCTCCAGGCTCTCCCCGCTCGCGAGGCCCGTGTGCGTGAACAGCATCTCGGTCGAGCCGCCGCGATCGAACAGTTCCACCGTCACCAGCGACTCGCCGCCAAGATCCTCGCCAGGCTTCTCCGGGACGCGCTTCCACGACCACGTGAATACCAGCTTCTCCGGCGGCTGCACTTCGCGAAAGATGCCCTGGCCCACGTATTTGCCTTCGGCCAACGGAATCTCCATCGCGTATCGCCCCCCGACACGCACGTCTAGCTCCACGTATTTGGGATTGTGCGCGGGCACGTCCTTACACATCCATTCTTCCAGTTGTTCGCGCTGGGTCCAGGCCGCCCAGACCCTTTCGCGCGGCGCGTGAAACACCCGGCGCATCTGCAACAGCGGCGTTTCGGGACCCGCGGGTTGGCTCGTCATTTTGCATTCTCCGATTTTTGAGTTGTTTCGAGATAAGCGGACAGCGCGTCGAACCGGCCTTCCCAGAATCGCCGGTATTGCGCGATCCATTCCGACGCGCTCCGCATGGGCCGCGCCGCCAGGCGGCAACGATGTACGCGCCCGTTCTTGCGGCGGACGATCAGGCGCGCGCCTTCCAGTACCCGCAGGTGCTTGGACACGGCGGGCAGCGACATGCGATACGGCGCGGCCAGTTCGCTCACGGATGCCTCCCCTTCGGCCAGCCGAGCCAGGATGCCGCGACGGGTCGCGTCGGAAAGCGCCGCGAAAGTCGCGTCCAGGCGGCGCTCCGAATATTTAACCATATGGTTTAGTATAGCACCGTGGAGTGGACCCAGTCCGGCACCAAGCTTCCCAGAACGGGACTCATGCCTCACTTCGACTTCTGCACACTCGCGGGTTCGAGATCGAGTTGGACTCATGGAGCCCACATGTGACCCGTCGCTTTCCTTGGTTCCGGAAGCCAATCTGGAAGTCCGGCTAGATCCGGCCCATCAGTCGCGGCATGCAACCGCACGGCAACAAAGCGAGATTAAGCGAGATAATCACTGGTATGGGGCAGGTTTATTCATTCGGGCAAGATCCAGCAGATAAGGAGATGGCGCAAACCATCACGAACAGCACCACCGCTATTTACTGGCACGCCGACAGCGGACCGGTATTACACAATGGGTCGATGTTCTTCGTCCGTACTCAAAAGGCGCTCTTCGGCGTCACGGCCAGGCACGTTTATGAAGGATACCTGGAATGTGCCGAAGCGGAGCCGACCATTTGCCAGATCGGCGATCTCGTAGTAGCCCCCCAAGAGCGCCTGATCGGCGTGGGTACGGACATTGACATCGCGACGTTTCACATCACGCGGAGCGAACTCGCCGAGTTAGGGAACATCACTGTTCCATGGCCGCCTGAAGTCCCGCCCGTCGGCGCGGGCGTTTGGGTATGTGGACTGCCGGCCATCGCAAGGGATATGCCTGCGCCAAGGATGGTCACGTTCAAGCACTTCACAGCGCGCATGTGTGTCGATAGTGTGTCTGAACGCGCAATCTCGATGGTCCGGCAGCCGAATGAGGAAATGCTGGATGTCCTTGGGAAGGGGCTGCCCCCACCGAATATGGACATCGGGGGCATGAGCGGAGGTCCCATAGCCGTACAAATGAACACTCCCATGGGTCTGACATGCTGGTTTCTCTCCGCTGTGGTTAGCGAGTGGCATCAGGCATACGACATCATCCATGGGGCGCGCGCCGACCGGATTAACGACGACGGGACTATCAGCGGCTAACACTTTCCAAGTTGCCGGCGATGTTGTAGAGTGAAGAGGAACCAAACATGAGTGCTTGGCCATGTTTCCGCGCGTGAGCTCCGACCTCGGTGGAAATGCAATCGCCCTAAACGGGATACGCATGATCTCCGTCGGGAACTGGAGCCGGCGCAACGCGGATGCTGTTCGCATCCGTTCGGAGGGCAAATCGTCTCACCGGGGGCACTTCGCAAGATTACGCGCAACCAGATAGTCCGGATCCAGTGCGACCGCGATGCGGTTGGCCTTCGCCACCTCGCATTCCGGGATTATGGTGTCCGCGTGCCCGTAAACCAGGCAGCGATTTGGCGCGATCGGAATTTGGCAGCAATAGCCGAATGATTCCGGAAGAAGAAACTCGCCCTCTTGGGCCGTCACCACGCCCCATCGGGCATTAGTTAACTGCCTCAGCCGGCGGTCGATCTCCCTGAAGATATGAAATCCCGAAACAGACCTGCCCGATAGCGTCTGATCGGGATTCATGAACATCAGGCCCGGTTTCTCCAGTTGTTCCCGCTGATCCTTCGTAAGCGGATCGGGCGCCACGCCAGTTACCGGCGCGTCGCCGACAGGATTGTGCTTCTGTTGAGCTCTGAGTTGCCACAGTATGAAAAACTTGGATGCGGCCAGGGATTCCTCCGCCATCAGCATCGCGCCGCCGTTTGCAATTCAGTCGGCAAGAATCTGGAATTCATCCTCGATGGCTTTCATGTAGCCGGATTCGGCGCGCTGGTCCCAGGTGCGCCTCGCGCAGAACAACGGATTGTCGGGCGACGCCCTAAACGTCTTGTCGCTTCGGCGCAGCCAGACTTCCACCTTGCCAGTGGTATCGGCAAAACGTTCTATGCTCCAAGCCGGGTACACGTGCTGATTGACGGTTAGTCGATGCGGGTTCCCTTTTTGAGGCTTGTCATCTACCATCGGTTCGCCATCTCCAGTCTATCAAGCGAAGCGGACTCCGGCGCAAGCCGCTGTCCCGATGTACGGCGTTGTGGGAGGCTGCGGCCGCACGGGGCCGCAGCTTGATCGCGAAGCCGGGTCGTTAACGCAATGCGCGTTACTTTAACACCTATGCCCAGGTCCGCGCGGTCCCCCTGGACCCGCTCTTTCATTCGGCGTCGCAGGCCACCCGGAACCCGTAATCCGCATAGCAAAACTCCGGCGGAATGCTGCTGCGCGCCGCGCAACGCGCAATCTTGATCTGGTGCCGCCACGCCCCTCCGCGCGATGCCCGCCGCGTGCCCATAACCGGCCCTTGCGGATTATCCGCGGGCGAGACGGCGTAGTATCTGGGGTCGAACCAATCCGCGCACCATTCATGCACGTTCTCGCACATATCGTAAAGGCCGAAACCATTGGGTGCGGCAGTGCCCACCGGTTCGGGAGCCCGCAGCCATCGGGCCTGATATCCATCCCGCGCGAACACAGACTCGTTGCCCCAAGGATAAAGCTGCTGCTCCAAACCACCGCGCGCCGCGAATTCCCACTCCGCCTCCGTAGGCAACCGGAACCCCGAGAGCCACTCGCAATACGCCACCGCATCGAACCAACTCACCCCCACCACCGGTTGCGCGGGATCGGCGAACTCAGCCTGCAAACGGAACGGCGGCATGGCGCGCCCGGTAGCATGCCGGAACTCGTCGTACTCGGCATTGGTCACCTGGCAGCGGCCCAGCCGAAACGGTGCAACCGTTACGCGATGCACCGGACGCTCTTCATCGCGCCCATCCGCCTGCCCCATCGAAAACTCGCCGCCGGGTATCAGGATCAAATCGGGCGTCATGCGCGCGTTCGCCGCTTCTTGGTCCGGGGTTTAGGCTCCGGCTCCACAATCGAAAACTGCAGCTTGCGCTCCGCGGCATCCACACGGTCGAGCGCCACGCGCACCTTATCGCCGATCGAAAACTCCCGGCGCGTGCGCTGACCCACGATCTTGCGCACATTCTCGTGATACGTATACCGGTCGCCGGGCAGCGTGTCGATCGGCACCAGTCCCTCGATGAACATCTCTTCCAACTCCACGAACAGGCCGTACTTGGTGGCGCTGATGGCCAGCGCGCCGAACTCCTCGCCCAGCCGCGATTCCATGAATTTCACCTTCTTCCACTCCACCAGCTCGCGCTCGGCATCCGCCGCGCGGCGCTCCGATTGCGAGCAGTCTTCGGCGATGGCGCGCAGTTCCGGCTCGGCCGGCGCGGGCTTCTGTTGCAGAGCGGCCCGCAACAGCCGATGCACGATCAGGTCGGGATACCGCCGGATAGGCGAGGTGAAGTGCGTGTAAGCATCCGCCGCCAGCGCGAAGTGTCCTGCATTATCGGTGCTGTAGCGCGCCTGCTTCAGCGACCGCAGCATCAGGTAACTGAGAATGCGCTCCTCGGGCTTGCCCTCGATCTTCGCCACCAGCCTCTGGTAATTCCGCGACGAAATACTCGACGACTTCTCCGCCACCACCACGTCCTTGCGCACCTTGCGCCCGTCGCGCCGATGGTCCGCATAGCTGAATTTCTTCACGGGAATCGCGCCCACTCCCAGCGAATAGCCGAAGTGCGCCGCGACCTCCTCGAAATCCATGACGCGCTTGGGATCGGGCTGCTCGTGGATGCGGTAAATCGACGCTTCGAGCGTGGCCTGCAAGTACGCGGCTACCGCCTCATTAGCCGCCAGCATGAATTCCTCGATCAGGCGGTGCGCGATGTTGCGCGGCGCGCGAATCACGCCGGTCATCTCGCCGAACTCGTCGAACTCGATCAGCGGCTCCGGCAAATCGAAATCGATGGACCCGCGCCGCACACGCTTGCGATTCAGCACGAGGGCCAGTTCCTGCATCAATTCGAAACGCGCCACCAGCGGCGCGTAGCGCGCGCGCAAATCGGCGTCGCCTTCCAGCAGCAGGTGTACGGTCGTATAGGTCATGCGCTCCACGCTGCGGATCACGCCCGTCGTGAACTCCTGGCCCACCAGATCGCCTTGATGGTCGAATTCCATGAGCGCGGAAAGCACCAGCCGGTCCACCTGCGGCTTCAGCGAACAGATGTTAGTGGAAAGCTCGAAGGGCAGCATGGGCACGGCGCGGTCCGGGAAGTAGACGCTGGTGCCGCGCAGGCGAGCTTCCCCGTCGATGGGCGAACCCGGACGCACGTAATGGCTCACGTCCGCGATATGCACGTGCAGCGCGTAGTTGCCGTTGGGCAGCCGGTCCACCCACACGGCATCGTCGAAATCGCGAGCGGTCTCGCCGTCGATCGTGACGATATCGAAGCCGCGGAAATCCTGGCGACCTTCCAATTCCCCCGCCGCGATCGCATCCGGAACCCGCTCCGCCTGCTCCACCACTTCGGGCGGAAACTGGTGTGGCAGGTGGTGCTTGCGGATCACGATCTCGACGTCGATGCCGAAATCGTCCGGATGGCCCAAAATCTCGACCACGCGTCCAGCCGCGCGCCCGCCTTCCTCTGGGAATTCGAGCAGCTCCACATCCACGATCAGGCCGTCCAGATCGGCGGGATCGGAAACCTGCAACGGCGCAGCGCCGATGCGGTCCACCTGGCGCACGCCCGCCGGAATCTCCATGCCCTCCGGAATATCGATCCACTGCTGGATGCGGCCGTCTTGCGGCACCACGTAATTGCCGCGCCGTCCCACGCGGAATTCGCCCACCACCGTGGGATGCGCGCGCTTCAAGACCTTGACAATCTCGCCATCGGCGCGGCCGCCCGCCTCGATACGCGCGATGCGCACCAGCACGCGGTCGCCATGCATCGCCTTGCGCGCGGAATCGGCCGGGATGTAGACATCTCCCTGGATGCCTTCCACCGGCCGCTCGGCGAGCAGGAAGCCGTAGCCGTCGCGGTGCATGTTCATGCGGCCGATGACGAACTCGCGGCTGCGCGCGGTGGCCACATAGTGGCCGGGCCGCGGTTCCACCAGATTGCCGCGCGCCAGCAGACGCGCCAGAGACAACTCCAGATCCGCGCGGTTCGCGCCCTTGGAGGCCAACTCCCGCACCAGTTGTTTGAAATTGCCCTTGCTGTGCGGCAAGCGGATGATATGGTCGAGCAGCGCCGCATCGGTCATAAAACTAATTGTATTCGTTCACACTCCTGTGAACACTTGCTTCATCGATACTCGACCGTGATCGCAGCCGTAACCTGCCCAGCCGTCGCCAGCGCACCGACATCCGCCTGCTCCCTGCGCGAAAGCACCAGCCGAAGGACCAATCGGGCAGGCACGTCCGACTGCAATCCACCCGTCGGCGGCAACTCGTACCGTTGGCCCTTCTCGACTTGTTGGCTGGCAACCAGCTTCCACCCGCCGCTTCCTTCGCGCTGCAACAGATAAGCGTATCCGCCCTCGCCGGGATTGATCTGCACGCGCACCGCATCTCCGGCGTGAAACACGGCGCCGGCAGGCACCGGCGAGTATGCGCCGTCAGCGCCCTTCACCAACAGCGAATACTGCACAGCGGCCTTGGGAACGGTCTTGGCGAATCTTCCGCCAGCTATAGCCTGTCCGGCCGCCGCACCGAAACGCAGGACCGGCGCCGGCGCAGGCGTCGCCGGGAGCATTCGCTCCTTCGCTTCCGACACACCTGCGGGCGTGCCCGCCACTCCGCCGATGACCCCTCCGCTGAGCGGCGGGGGCACCGGCGCGGCGGGAGGCGGAACGGGCTCAGGTACAGGACTGGCTGCAGATTCGGCTGCGGGCTGGGCCGTAGCCAGAGCCCGGTCGGCGGGCAATCGCGCGGGCAATTTCGGATTGCGCCCCACTACACGTGATTCCATCTTCTTCCGCAAAGCGGCGCTAGGCGGAATCGCGGCTGGCGGCGCCACCGTGGGCGGCGTCGGGGTGATCGCGTCCGCCACCATCGCCTCCGGTCGAGCGGCGTGCCGCGCCGGCCGCAGCACGATTCCGGCCACGATCAGCAGTACCGCCAGGCCGCCCGCCATCGCCAGCACGGCAGGTTGACGCAGCCCGCGCCAAAGCCGCGCCGCGAACGGTTCGCGGGCCGGCCCCAGCGCCTCGATCACCTGTTGCCGCGCGGCAGGGTCGAGCAATACATCCCGTAGCGCCTGTTCCTCCGCCAGCGCGTCGAATAAATCCTGATCTTCCAGCGCCGCTGCGAACAACGCCCGCCGCTCCGCTTCGCTGAGAGTATCGGTCGCGTAGCCGCCCAGCAGCTTTTGGATTTCATCGCGGCTCATTTCTTGTCCGTCTCCCAGCTCCCGCCCATCAGCTCGATCAATTGTTGGCGGCAGCGATGGTCCCACGTGTAGACCGTGTTGATCGACTGCGCGCCCATGCGCTTTTGGATCTCGCCGAAGTTCCGGCCCTGCAATTTCAGGCGCAGCAACTCGCGGCAGCGTTCGCCCAACTGCGCCACGGACTGCGTCAGACGCTCCAGCATCAGCTTGCGCTCCACCAAAGTGGCGGGGTCGGCCTGCGGATCCGGCAACTGGATGTCGGCGACGGAAACCTGCGTATACTCGCCGTGACGTTGCGATTTGCGGCGCAGGCTCATGATCTTGAACCTCGCGATTTGGAGGGCCAGGGGCACGAGTTCCTCCAGGCGGTCCACGTGATGGTATTTTTCATGCAAGAGGATCAACACCTCTTGCGCCAGGTCTTCGGCGATATCCCCTTGTACATGAGATGCCGCGAAGGCCACGATCCTTTCACGCAGTTTGAGAAGGATCCGCTCTCGTTCCACTGGTTTTACCGGGTGATGTATTCATGTTAGCAGTGGGGCGGCCCCCCGGGTCCGCGACCGGGTCCGCGCGGGTGCCCCAGGACCCACCGCCGAGCGTAGCTCGCCCAAGCCGGCTTTCAGTCTGGCTCTGCCGCCTGAAAAGGCGACTGCGGCCAAGACTTGCCGCCCCACAAAGCAAACTGACCCATTACACGAAACCTGAGCTTACTTAACCCTCGCACCGCACTCTGCCATACTTCGGCGTGTCATGGGGCGCTGGGGTGCACGACAGAAAAATGAAAAATGCCTCGGTCATGCGGCCTTGCGGCGAACGGAGCGGCGTTCCCAGAAGTCCTCGAAGCGTCAGCTGAGCGGGGCGCATCGTAGGGCGATAATCGCGTCTGCTCCGCGGACTGTCCAGTGCATGCCAGACTGTTTGAGGCGTGCTCCGATGGCCACGTTGCAACCGGCCTCGACGACTCCCGTGGAAGTGCAAAGGCCCTGCGCGTGGAATTCCACATATCGCATTCGCTGCCGATTGTTTTTTGAAAATAGTCGATTCCTTTGCGGGCGTGGTCGCAATTCTGGCTGTGCTCCGTTAGGGCGTGGATACGCAAAGACGTTCTTTTGACGTGGCGCCGGTCGGCGATTTGGGCGACGCTGGGAAACAACTCCGCGGCGATAATCCAAATCCAGGGAGCGCAGTCACCCAGAATGACGCGCCGCGAGGCCCGATCAAAACCGCGGCGCGTGGCTTCTCGCAGGACCCGTTCGGCGAACTCGGAACGTGCCGCGCCGGTGTCCGGCGCCGCGGCGCTTTCGATAGCGGCGGAGTAGGTAACCGAGCCTTGGTCCCGGATGGGCACCCCTGTTCATCCCGAGATTCGGCGCTCCAGGCCGTGCACGGCTTCACTTCACGAGTCTTGGCGGAGCCATCCGGTTGTTTGCCACTGCGTCCTTCCAACTCCTCCGGGCGTACCGGAATTCCGGTTCCATCCATACAGAAACAGCGTGGACGCTTTCTCGCTGGACGGGGCCGGATCAACATGGCTGCGTTCGTCTGCGGCCACCTCGGGTCAGCTCGGCGGTTGAGCAGGATGGCGTGCCGAGCACACCACCACACCCAGCCGCGTGCAAGCGACGATGCCGAGCACGCTGCGCTGGCCGATCAGCTTCAGCTTGGGTAGGCGCTCCAAAAGGGGGAGTGCGAATTTCGGTGCGTTCGCGGATGAGCACCAGCGCTTCGGTATCCTGCAGGCGCGCGGCCAGAGCTTCGAGATCCTGCACATGGTCGTTCCAGCCGGTGACATCGTGGCCTGCCGGCTTTTGGAAACAGGCGAGCGCGCGCAGCGTATCGCGATAGTGGTCGAGTATCGTAACCTTCATCGCTTGCGCCGCTCCAGAAGGGCACGCCCCAACGATGTTACCCTGATGGTCGTGTTGTCCCTGATGACCAGCCCGCGATCGTTCGCATCCTCCCAAACCGGGAGCCGAGGGCATGACGTGCGCCAGGCATCCATCACTTCTTCATAGCTCCGCTCGCCCTTCGCCAGCCACTCCAGGAGATCGAGGATCAGACTTTCCACTACCGCATCGGCCATGCGTCTCAGTTCCCTCCCACCGCCACATACACGCCCGCGGCGCTTTGGAATCCGGCGACGGAGACTGTCAACGCCTGGTCGCCCGCCGCCACGCTGGGGACTTGCACATTGATCTGATACAATCCCGGCCCGATCAGCCCCGCCCATTGCACTTGCGCGGCCACGCCGCCGATGGTTGCGCTCACGGGCGCCGCCAAAATCGCGGGCGCGAACACCGCCTGCGACACGGGTATGGGCGGCGATGCAGGTCCGAAGCCCGTACCGTATAGCTCGATGACTTCGCCCACGGCGGCCGGCTGCCATGGACTGCCTGGCCCGATCAGCGCGCCATTCGCGTGCTCGGCCGCGGCATAGGTTACGCTGCCCGGCGCCCAGGTGAACAACTCCGGCTCCAGCCTCTGCAGCATCGCCGTTCCCGGATAGCTCTGGCCTTGCGGGGTCTTCACCTGCACGGCCACAGGGCCTATGGTCGCATCCGCCGGCATCAGGGCGTTGATCTGGTTCGGACCAACATAGGAGATGTAGGCTGGCTGTCCGTCAATAGCTACCGACACACCGCCGAGCGACTCGGGTAACTGTCCATCCACGAAATCGGCCGATGTCCAGGTCTGCGTCGTGGTGCTGAATCCAGTGCCGAAGATCGAGACCCATCCGCCCGGGGCGATGGCGGCGCCATAACTGGCGGCGTCGGCTACCGAAGTCACTCGCGACGCGGGCGCGGCGATAGGTTGTGTGCGCTGCAGCAGAATTCCGTCCATCGGGGCGAGGGTAACGGAAGGCGCCGCCGAGCCATCGTTGTAAAGGGCGGCCGAGTAGACATACACCGCGTCGGCGATCAGCGGGCCGGAACCGGTGCTGCTGACGCGCAGAGCCGGCGAACTGGCGGCCGTCAGAGGGAGTGCCGCCGCGATCAAGTGCCATTGGTCACCGGCGCTCGCGCTCGACTGATCGAGCGTCGCCGAAAATACGACCTTGCCGTTGGCGACCACCTCATATAGCGCGCTCTTCGTCCAACTGGAGGCAGATGGCGCGGCGGGCAGCCAGACGGACAGAGTGTACGTGCCGTCCTGCGTGATGCCGAGATTCCACACCACGCTGCCCGGGCCGGAATCCAGTTCGTGGCAAGTCGTACCCCACGCATGATAGTAAGGCCCGTTTACCGCCTCGCCGCCGGCCGTTCCGCCGCCCGAGTTGTAAGTAGTGCTGTACCACGCGCCCGTGGCCGTGAAGGCCGCGCTCGAATCGTCCACGATGTATTGATAGCGCGGCGCCTGTGTTCCGGTGAATCGCTGGAAGCCGGCGCCGGGCGCGATCGTCTGCGGCGAGGTCGTCCCATTCAGCAGCACCGTGCCGAGTGTGTAATCGCGGCGATAGACACCGGGCGTGACCGAGTTAAGCTGCACACCGTCTATCCAGATGTTGGCGGCGGCGAGGCCCAGATTGAACAGGACGCTGCCGTCATTCGCGGTAGTGGGCGCTTGGAACGAGAGCGTGAAGAGTTGCCACGTGGTGGCGAGATTCACTTGCGTGTAAAGGCCATAACCCGGGTAATTCGGCCCGCCGCCTTGCGTGTTCACGGTAATCGCGACCGGAACGTTGGCGCGCGCCCAGAATTGAAGCTGGTAGTTGGCGCCAGCGGTGAAAGGGAGGCTCCCTTGCGAGAGATTGACGTTCCAGTTTTGGCTATCGGGGGAGGTCACGCCGATCAGGACCGAGCTGTTGCCCACGGCCGCCACGCTGGTATCGATGGAAGCCGAGGCGGCCGCCTGACCGTCCTGTTCGACGAACAGATACCATCCGGCGAGGCCTCGCTCGAAGCCGCCGTTCGAAATGAGATTGGGTCCGCCGGCCGAAGTCAGTTCCGTAGAAGGCGCGGTGGGGACGCCCAGCGGGAAGTTATATTCGTCGTACCACCAGTTCACCGCGCCGCCCGTATCGCCGAGGTCGAAGGTAAAGAAACCATCGTTCATCAGGGCCAGCGCCAGTCCGAAGCGCACGTTGGGATACCAACTCTGCGCGAATGCGAGAGTCGATGGCAACATGGTCTGCTGCGGATTGTATCCGTAGCCGTAAGAGATCTGATTCGGCGGCGACGACTGCACCATGGCAATAGCCGGTTGGCGCCCGGCGCTGAACCACGCATTGTAAGTCTCCCACAGTGAGCTGAAGGGCATCACGCCCTCCTGGACATTGACCGCGTCGAACACCAGGCTGTCGCCATTGAAAACCGCAAGCTCGCCGGGGTCCGGCGGAACCTGGCCCAAGTGTCCGGACATGTAGGCGTTTGGCGCAAGTTGGCGGAAGGTCTGGAATTCCAACTCGACTCCGGCGCGCCAGGCCGCGTCCAGGGTGGCGGGGTCGTCCGCAATGCCGTTGTTGTTGGAGCTGATCTGCACGGGATTCCCGAATACGTCGGTGGTGAACCAGGAAATCGAAAGGAAGACGTTGTCCCAGAAAATCCCATCGTAGGCCAGGTTGTTGTCGACCAGATATTGATAGCCCTCATTCGCCAGGAAGTTGGCGACTACGGGCATGGTTAGGTTCAGCAGATAGCTGCCGGGTGTGGGCCAGTTCTGAATCTTGTTGCCGTTTACATCATGCAAGTAATAGTCCTCGGGGAGAACCTGCGTGGGGTCGGTCTGGGATGTGGCGTTGAAGCTGGGCATCACGATGACGGTGGGTTCCGCGTTGCGAATCGCCGTGGTGCCGTCGACGTCGATGAATGGCCCGAGAAACAACTGGATCTGCTCAGCCTGGGCGGGGACCGTGGCCCACACGTAGTCTCCAGACCAGATGCTGCCGATCCGCGGGAAGTTGCCGTTACGCGCGGGCGCATCGCGATATTGCAGATACCCGGTATATGTGGGATCGGCGGCGCATTGGATATAGACGATGTTCAGCACGCGCGTGTCCGTGGAGAGGCCGGTTATCCGACCCTGATGCGATGCCGTGGGCTGCTGCTCGAAAGGCGATGTGGAGCCGAGCGGCGTGCCGGGGCTGAAGGACCAGCCGCAGGTGGTCGGTTCGCTGGTGGTGAAGGATACGGTCACATTATCGGTCCCGGGCGGGAGCAGGTTGCTGGCAGGCGCGAGGTTGGCGATGGAGAAGGGCGCGGATGAAGCGACCATCATCGTGGGGGCCAACATCGTTAGCAGACTGGACCGAGCCGTGCCCATCAACCAATAGTTTATGCCGAAACAGCTTCGCGGTTACGTGTGCCATTGCTCAGCGAGATCCGCTCGCAGTGTGACCGTCGTTTTTCAGGCCTGGGGGCTTTTTGGGATTCGGCTGTAAGATATTAAAGGGATGGAAGTTAACTATTTGCCTTAGGCGTCGTGTTCATCAGGAGGTTCACGATGTTATAAGAGGCTATTGCCAAGTCGGGCTTTCCATCGTTGTCGAAGTCGCCGGCAACCAGCCAATACGAATTGCCGCCAAAGTAGAGCGGCCCGGACTGGAAGGCGCCATCGGCGTTGCCCACCAGGATCGATACGGTGCCGGCAATCGTGAACCCGTGATCCCCGCACAGCAGCGGCAAGTCCGGCGTTCCATCCGCATTGAGTGCGGCGACGGGCGCGCCGGAGGCCCGCACCGGATAATTCACGGACGACTGGAAGGTACCGTCCCCATTGCCGAGCAGAATCGCCACATCACCGCAGTGGCCATAGGCGACCGCCAAATCCTCGATTCCATCGGCATTGAAGTCCGCCACGGCGACCATCTTCGACGGCGTGCGGCCCAAACCGGTGCCGGGCAAAACTTGAAATGTGCCGTCGCCGTTACCTAACAGGATGACGACAGCTTCTCCGGTGACCGCCAAGTCGGGCGTTCCGTTGCCATTGAAATCGCCAACGGTTACGAACGTGTACCCACGTTGGTATAAGTTGCGCCGGGCTGAAACGACGCCCTGAACGCCGCGACGTCCGACTGTACTGCCCAAGGCCGGGTCGAGCTTGCCATCGCCATTGAAGTCGTCGACGCCGGAGTCAATAAAGGTCGCGTTTATGTTGATGGTCTGAGGCGGCTGGAATTCTCCGTTGCCCGTGCCGGGCAGGATCGAAATGTTATAAAATGTTATAGACCGCTCCGGCGTCGCCGTATGAGCCGATAACCACCAGATCGAGGCTGCCATCGCAATTGAGATCGGCAACGGCCTCGGCCTTCGGCCACGCCTCCGCAAGCTCGACGGGTTGTTGGCGCCGGACCCCGCCGGGTAGCTCCGGTCCTGAAGGGTTCCGTTGGAGCTTAGCGAATAGACCTCGAAACCCGCAAAATCAAAGCCATCCACGCTAACCATCTCGTCTATTCCGTCACCTGTGAAACCGCCGCCAACCATGCCCGAAGAGCCGACGTTGTCGTAAGCGAGCGGGGGTGGAAGGCCAGGCCAAATAGCCCCCCCCAAGAACGGTCTTGACTTACGCATTACGTGTAATTATAATACCCGTATGGCACCCTCCGCCGCCCCCCAACTCACCATCCACCAGGCCCTCGCCATCCCCGGCTTCCGCAAACTCTGGCTCGCGACCCTAGTCAGCATCTTCGGCGATTTCCTGGCGCTCTACGCCATCTTCAGCGAAATGACCTTTCGCATGCACGCCTCCGCGCGCGCCATTACCCTGGTCACGGTATTCTTTCTGCTGCCCCTGGCTTTCGTCGGCCCCGTGGCCGGCGTCTTCGTGGACCGCTGGCAGCCGCGCCGCACCATGGCGACCAGCGACATCGCCCGCGCCGTCCTGGTGCTCGGACTGGTCTTCGCCCGCGCGCCCTGGCACATCTACGCCGTATTCCTGGCCCTCAGCACCTTTTCCAGCTTCTTCACCCCCGCGCGATCCGTGACTATCCCGCAGGTCCTGCCGCTCAACGGCCTGATGAGCGCCAATGCGCTGATCCAGCAGACGGTGCAGATCCTGCAAATGGGCAGCCCCGTCCTTGCCGGCGCGCTGGCCGGATGGGCCGGGCCCAGTTCCTGTTACTACCTCGATAGCGCCAGCTTTGTGTTCTCGGGCCTGTTGATCGCCACCATCGCCATCCCGCCGCGGTCGGCCCACCCAAACAAGGAGGTCAAGCCGGTTTTGCGCGACCTGGCTTCGGGCATGCGCTTCATCTTCGGCCACCCGGTGATCGGTTTCGTGATCCTGTCGATCGCCGCCGGAACCTTCGCCATCAGCGCTTTCGGCTCACTGATCGCCGTCTACGTGCGGGACGTGCTGCACGCCAATTCAGTCCTGTTCGGCGCCTTGGGATCGGCCATCGGCGCAGGTATGCTGGCCGGCGGGCTTGCTGTTACGCCGGTGGCCCGCCGCATGCGGCAGAAGGCGCACCTGATTACCGCGGGAATCCTGCTGTGCGGCGTTTGCATTGCCGCCATCGCCTGGATACCAAACCGCGCGGCCGCGCTGGCCGGCTGCATGGGCATCGGCGTCGGTGCGTCGTTGCTGACCATTGCCGCCATGACTCTGCTGCAGGGGCAGGTCCCCGCCGAGATGCGCGGGCGCGTCAGCGCCAGTTCTATGTCGCTGATTTCCATATCCCAGGGAGTCGCGCTGCTGTTTGCCGGCGATCTGGCATCCCGGCTGGGCATCGCCACGGTTTTCTATGGCAGCGCGGCGCTACTGCTGCTTATTGCCATAGCGGGTACGTTCCGTCTCAGACAGCCGCTCGCCACGACAAAAGCTCAGGCGGCTTGAAAGGAGAATTATTTCATGAAGAAGATGTTTCTCGGCGGAAAAGTAGGTGTCATTGCCGTCGGCCCCAAAGGCAAAGAACTGAAGGATCTGCTCACCCAATACACCAAGGGCGATGGCCGCGGCAACGTGGTCATGGTCCGCATCGGCGATGACGCGCTGGCCAAGCTGGATCAGTTAGTGGAGGCCGATCTCTTTGGCAGCCGCTCGGAGTGCGCGGCGTTTCTGATCGGCGCGGGCATCGCCAGCCAGAAGGAGCTGTTCGAACGCCTCGGCGCTCACACCGACGAGATCCGCAAACTCAAGGAGCAGCTTCGCGAGGTGGCGCTGGATGCGTTGAAGCCCCACGCTTAGGCCCGTAATGCCATAACAATAAATCACTTAGCATCATTGGGTTCGTCTGGTCGGTTTACTTGTAGAGCTGCCCCACAAGAAAAATTCCAATTTTTGATTTTTTACTATTGCCTCCACGCGAAAAAAGGTTATTCTATGGATGATCGTGCCCCGACAACAGGAGGCGTTAATAATGTTTGACAGCTACAAGCTCACTGCCAACGACGAAGAAGATATGGAAGACTTTCAGGACTACGACGACGAAGAAAATCCGGGCCTGACCTCCAAGCTCGACGAATTCGAAGACGAAGACGAAGACGAGGAGGAAGAAGAAATCGTGGTGATCGCCACTGTGGAGGTGCCGCTGCAGGTGCCCGCCCCTGCCGCGCCGACGCCACCACCGGAGCCAGTGGCGGAAGCGCCCAAGAAGCCTGCCAAGAAGGCCACGCAGGCGGCTGCCAAGAAGCCCGCGGCCAAACCGGCAGCCAAGAAAGCCGCCGTGAAGGCGCCCGCCAAGCCCGCTGCGAAGGCGGCCCCGGCGAAAAAAGCAGCCGTGAAAGCCCCGGCCAAGAAGGTGGCGGCGAAGAACGCCCCGGCGAAGAAGGCAGCGGCCAAGAAGGCTCCGCCAAAGAAGGCCCCGGCCAAGAAGGCAGCGAAGAAGGCGCCCTACAAACCGGCCCCCAAGAAGGGACCCGTAAAGAAGGCTGCCAAGAAGGCGCCGGCCAAGAAAGCCGCCAAGAAAGCCGCCAAGAAAAAGGGCGGCAGAAAGTAGCCGCGGCCTACTTGTTCACGACCACCCGGCAGCGTTCGAATAGCTCCAGCAACGCCTCGGCATGTTCTTCGGCAGATCGGGTCGCCGGTTTGCCGGAGAACCCCGCTGCGGTGTTCCCCTTGCCGTAGCCCGTGGTCGCCGCGATGAACTTCGTCAGTTCGAGCGCGATCTCGTCCTTGGTTCTTGCGGGCGGCGCCGGGGGCGTCGCAGTTTCCTGATTTTCTTCGGGCATGTTAGGGCTTTTCCTCCGGGTGTGATACAACTCTAGGGTACAGCATTTCCATGCCGCTTACCGCCTGCCGGCATGTCCGCAAAATGCGCGGCGGGGCTCAGTCCCACCTGCTCGAAGCGGACGACGGCAACTTCTATATCGTCAAGTTCCGGAACAACCCCCAGCACCGCCGCATTCTGGTCAACGAACTGGTGTCCGCCGTTTTCCTGAAGTATCTGCAGGTTTCCGCCGCGCCAGCCGAGTTCATTCTCGTCACGCCCGAGTTCCTGGCCGCCAATCCGGAGATCTTCATCCATATGGGCGCGCAGCGCATCCCAGTCGCCCCCGGCTGGCATTTCGGTTCGCGGCACCCCGGCGATCCGAACGTGATGGCGGTCTACGACTTCGTTCCCGACGCCCTGTTGGGCGGCGTCAGCAACCTGACAGATTTCCTGGCCGTCCTGGTCTTCGATAAATGGATGGCCAACTCCGACGGCCGCCAATCCGTCTTCTTCCGTGCGCGCGTCGAAGATTGGCAGGCCATCGTCAGGAAGGCGTTCGTGGCGGTCATGATCGATCACGGATACGTCTTCAACGGGCCCAATTGGGAGTTCGCCGAATCGCCGCTGCAAGGGTTGTACCCGCGCGCGATCGTCTACGAAAAGGTCCGCTCCCTGGACGATTTCCAGCCATGGCTGGACCAAGTCGTGCATTTCCCGGAAGCCGTCGTGGATCGGGCCTTCCGGCAAGTTCCCCCGGAGTGGCTGGAAGGCGAAGAAGACGAATTCGAGCGGCTGTTGGAGAAACTGCTGCGCCGGCGGGCGAGGGTGCCGGATCTGATCGCGGATGCGAGGAAGGCGAGGGTGAATCCGTTTCCGAATTGGTGAGAAAAAAGGAGTCAGGAGACATGAGTCAGGAGACAGAATGCCCGAATCGGCACTATTGTTCATATGCCGGAACCAAGGCCTGCTGCGCGAAGTTTTCGAGACCTGCTCGTGTGGCGCAAGGCACACGAATTCGTATTGGGCGTTTACCCATTCACAGCCAGCTTTCCCAAACACGAAGTATACGGTTTGTCCCAACAACTACGACGGGCGGCCGTGTCCGTTCCGGCCAATATCGCCGGGGGATTCCGTCGACGCGGCAGATTGGACAAAGTGCGCTACATGAATATAGCGGAGGGATCCCTGGAAGAATGCCGCTACTACCTGATTCTTGCGCAGGATCTTGGCTACGGCGACACAAGCCGGCTCGCCACCGCAGCGGAAGAAATCAGCCGCCTCCTCAGCGCCTATGCAGCGGCCATTCTGTCTCCTGACTCCTGACTCCTGTCTTCTGTCTTCTTATTTCCCCCCCAATTCCGCCTTCAACTGCCGGTAAGCGGCCTCCTCATAGTTGGTCTTCATCCGCTCCCGTCCTTCGCTGCCGGCGCGCGGCGGCTCACGGCGTTCGGCATGGCTCAGTAGCGCGGCGGCCTCGTCGTCATTGGGGTTTCTTTCCAGCACCGCGCGAAAGCTGTCGGCCGCGGCCGGAAACTGTCCGGCTTTCCACAACGCGTACCCTAGATTGAAGTGATAGTCAGGGTCCGCGCTATCGCCTTCCAGCGCCTTGCGGAAACTCTCGATGGCCCCCGTCAGGTTGCTCCGTGTTTGCGCCGCGCCCAGGTCGTTGTAGACTTCGTTCAACGGCACGCTGGCCGCCACGGTCTCGAAACATTTTCCGGCGGCCGTGTAGTCGCCCATCTGGTAGTCGCAAAGGCCCAAAAAGAACTGCGCTTCCAGATAGTGGGGATCGCCGTGGTGCACACGCGCCAGCCATCCGGCGGCCACCTTGTAATCCTTCTTGCTCCAATACGATTTGCCCAGTTGGAAGCACGGCTGCGAATACGCGGCATCCAGGCGGGCCGCCTGCATGAAGAACCGGTGCTGCTGCTCCGGGTTCGCGGCCAGCAGCCCGCGGATGTAGCTCTCTAGTGCATCCAGGCGCACGCGCGGCCGGTTACGCAGAAACTCCTCCTCGGTGGGGGCGGCCTTCGGGGAAAGCGCGTGCAGTACTTCCCAGCTCAACCGCGCTTCCAGGGCCGCCAGATCTTCTACGGCGCCGGACTCTTCCAACTCCGGGCCTTGCTCGAACCGCTTGAGGCTGAGGATGCGTGCGCCGATCCGCAGCACGCCGCGGGATCCACCGCCGGAACCCGCGCCCGGCGGCGCCAGATCGTAGTGCCCGTAGATCACCTGGGAAGCGTCCAGCGCTTCGCCCGCCTTGATGATGGAAGCCCGCGTCAATAACGCGTTCGACCGCAGCGACAGGCGCCGGAACGCTTCCAGCCGGTCTTCGCGCTCGAGCGCCAGCACGCCCTCGGAAGCCAGCGATTCACGCACGGCCTCCGAAATGCTCTCGCCGATCCAGTCCACGTTGGTGGAACTTGCCGTGGCATTCGATTGATTGAAAAAAGGAAGCACCAGCACCGTCTCCGCGCGCAGCAAGGAGACGGGGAAAACGATAGCCGCGAGCCACCACCGCCGGTGCATCAAGACCCAGTGTAGCAGCCCGGATCAACCATTCTGACTTCTGTCTTCTGACTTCTGTCTCCTACTTTTTCAGTCCATCACCAGCTTCATGTTCGTGCCACCGATCTGGATTTCCGACACTTTGTACTTGCCATCGGCGTTGTGGTACTGCACGGTGGTGGTGGCGTACTTGGCGCCGCCCGTCTCAACCTTGACGGCCGCTTCGGTGGTTTGGCGTCCGTGCTTGATCACGATCTTCTGGTCCTGCAGTGCGAACTGGTAGTCGCCGGCCTTCAGTTCCGTGCCGCCTACCGTTACGGGCAACAAGAACGATACGGTGTACGATTTGTCGGCGGCGAACGCCATCCCGGCCAGCAGACACACGAATAAAATCGCTTTCTTCATCTGTAGTTTGCTCCTTCAAGGTCTAAGATGCGTTAAGCCGCGGAGCGATGCGGGCGGCCATATCAGCAATTTGTCAAGAATTCGCGCACCCGCGCCAGCGCGGCGCTCTGAATGCGCGCTTCCTCTCCGAATCCCTTCAGCCATTCCATGTCCGGCTCCTTGCGGAACCAGGTCATCTGCCGTTTGGCGTAATTTCGCGTGTTGCGTTGCGCGTAGAAAAGCGCCTCTTTGGCGTTCAGCTCGCCGCGCAAGAGTTGGACCGCCTGGCGATAGCCGTGCGACTCGAACGGTTTCGCTTCCAGCGGAAATCCCCGATCGCGAATGCGCTCGACTTCCTCCGATAACCCCGACTCGAACATGCGGCGGCAGCGCTCGTCCAGCCGGCGATAGAGTTCATCGCGATCTGGCGTCAAGCCGAGTTTGAGCGTACGAAACCCCTCCAACCGGTCGCGGCCTGCGCGATACATCTCGGTGACGGGCCGGCGCGCGACCAAGCACACCTCCAGCGCGCGCATCACCTTGGGCACGTCGTGGCGGTGGATGCGGGCCGCGGCGGCGGCATCGAATCGCCCCAGCAGGCGGTGCAGGGATCCCGGTTTCCTGCGTTCCCGCGCGGCCAGCCGCGCGCGCAGGGCCGTGTCGCGCTCCGGACCTCGGAACAGCCCTTCGAATAGCGCCCGCAGATAGAATCCGGTGCCGCCCGCGACCAAGGGCAGTTTACCGCGGCTCGAGATCGCAATCAGCGCCGCACGCCCCAGCCGGGCATATTCGCCCGCCGTGAAGACCTGATCCGGGTCCCGAATATCGATCAAATGGTGCGGGATGCCACGCATCTCCGCCGGCGCCAGCTTGGCAGTAGCAATGTCGAAGTACCGGTAAATCTGCAATGAATCGCAGTTCACCACCTCGCCGCCGAATTCCTCGGCAACCCGTAGAGCCAATTCGCTTTTGCCGGCGCCGGTGGGCCCGGCGATCGCCACTACTGGTTTCAATAGGATCTCTCCGATTGGTAACACATCTCCATCCGCCATCGCCGTTATACAATGAAGAGGAACGACTGGACCCTCCCGGGCATCTAGGTCGATAAGGAACCACACGATGAACTTTTCCGCAAAAGCGCTGTTCTTGGCCCTTCCGCTGGCTTGCCTGTCCTACGGGCAGACCGCCACGGCACCCTCGCAGCCGGTCGATAAGGCCGCCGCCTACTATAATTTTTCGATGGGCCATCTGTACGCCGAACTCGCCGGCGTGTACGGCAATCGCAGCGAATACGTCAACAAAGCCATCGATCATTACAAACAAGCCCTGAAACTGGACCCGGGAGCCAGCTTCCTGTTCGAAGAATTGACCGATCTCTATATCCAAAGCGGCAAGCTCAAGGATGCCGTTACCGAAGCCGAAGACATCCTTAAGCGCGATCCCAACAATCTGGACGCCCACCGCATCCTGGGCCGTATTTATACCCGCATGATCGGGGACACGCAGCAAGGCAAGATCAACGAAGAGATGCTGCGCTCCGCCACCGAACAGTACGAGAAGATCGTGGCCAAAGATCCCAAGGACATCGAAAGCTGGTTGACCCTCGGCCGCCTGTATCGCACCGCCCGCAACTCCGTGGAAGCCGAGAAGGCTTATACGCAGGCGCTGGCGCTCGACGCCAATAACGAAGATGCCCTCACCGGGCTGGCCATCGTCTACTCCGACGTTGGCGACACCAAGAAGGCTATCGAAAAACTGCAGGCGGTCACCAACAAAGATCCCAACCCGCGCACCTTGGCGGCCCTTGCCACTTCCTACGAACAGCTCCACGATTACGCGAGCGCCGCCGAAGTGCTGCGCAAGGCTATTGATCTGGACGCGGAAAACGCCCACCTCAAACGCGCTCTGGCGCTCGATCTGCTGTACTCCGCCAACTCCGACGGTGTATCGTCGGCGAACCGTGAAAAGCTTCTGGACGAGGCCCTCAAATACTACCAGGGATTTGCCGCCGACGATGCGCACGACACCGATGCGCTGCTGAGCATCGCCAGGATCTACGGCGAAAAGCGCGATTTCGCCAAAGCGCGCGAAGCCCTCGATAAAGCCAAAACCTCCGATCCCGAAAACCTCGAGGTGCGCTACGACGAAGTGAATCTGCTGGACAAGGAAGGCCGCACCGATAAGGCCATCGAAGCCCTCAAGTCCCTGCTGAAGGATACGGAACGCAAGAGTTACTCGGAAGCGGAGAAGAATGTCCGCTTCAAATTGATCGAAAGCCTGGGCGAGCTTTACCGCGGCGCAAACCAATACCAGGCCGCCATTGACGCCTTCCGCCAGATGGCCGACCTGGACCCGGAATCGGGCGCCCGCGCCGAAGCCCAGATCGTGGACGCCTATCGCGCGGCCAAGGACTTCAAGAATGCCCGTACCGAAGCGGACGCGGCGATTAAGAAGTATCCCGACGACCGTGTGCTCAAGCAGGTGTACGCGTCCGTTTTAGCGGACATGGGCAAAGTCGACCAGGGAGTAGCCGAGTTGCGGCACTTGCTCGGCGGCGAGCACGATCGCGAGACGCAACTGGCCATCGCGCAACTCTACGAACGAGCCAAGCGCTATGAAGACATGGCCAAGCCGTTGGACGCCGCCGAAAAACTGTCGACGACCAAGCCCGAGAAGGAGACCGTCTACTTCACGCGCGGCGCCATGTACGAGCGTTTGAAGAAATACGACGCCTCGGAGGCCGAGTTCAAGAAAGTGTTGGAAATGGACCCCGAAAGCGCCAGCGCGCTGAACTACCTCGGCTACATGCTGGCAGATCGCGGCGTGCGGCTGGACGAAGCCCAGAAAATGATCTCGCACGCGCTGGAACTGGATCCCGATAACGGCGCGTATCTGGACAGCCTGGGCTGGGTCTACTACCGCCAAAATCGCCTGGACGACGCGGAACACGCTCTGGTGCGGGCGCTCGCCAAGAGCGGCATTGGCCAGGATCCCACGGTACACGACCACTTGGGCGACGTTTATCTGAAGCTGGGCAAAACCAAGGATGCCATCACCCAGTGGCAGGCCTCCGTGAAGGAAGCCGAAACCGAGACGCAGTCGGATATGGAGCCGGGCGAGCTGGCCGCCATCAACAAGAAGCTGGAAGACGCCAAGGTGCGGCTGGCCAAGGAAACCGGCGAAGTCAAGTAGGTATCTACCAAATTTCGTCGGGCGCCTGGCAGACCCATAACCACGCGCAACAATATCCGAGGGCGCCCTTGATCCCAGCGTTTCCGAGGTGCGTACGCTCACAGGAAGGGACCGATTCTCAGACGCCGCGCTTGTTCAGCTCACGAGAATAGTCCGCCAGTTTGGTCGCATATTAGCCCAACCCGCTTCACCCGATCCCCGGGCCTGCTGGCAGGTCGGCCATCCTCATCCTAACCGTCCGGTCCAGCCGCTTTCGGGGGCAGCGCGAGCACGGACTCAGCGAGCCAGGCAATCGGGATAGAATAACTCGGTGCGCTGAGGGAGCGGCGCGCGAAGCGCGCTCTGGATTTTAGCCCCCGCGCGATTCCGGCCACTTGGATTTCTTTGGCGGGCGAGTGCCAGCATGTATTCGACTCAAAGATCGGGGAGAGGCGCAATTACGGGGATCCCGGAATTTTGCCGAACCGCGCTCGCATGTTTGTCGCTGCTGGCCGCCTTCCCGGGCCACGCGCTTGCGCTCGACCCGAACCGGCCCTTCAGTAGCTATCTCCGCACCCGTTTTGGTAACGAAGACGGGATCCCTTCCAGTGTCGTGCATGACATTGTGCAGTCCCAGGATGGCTTCCTGTGGTTAACTGTGGGTTCCGACACGCTGACTCGTTTCGACGGCCGGAACTTCACGGACATCTCTTTCCCCCGCGCGCACGCCCTGGCAATAGCTCCGGACGGCGGTCTCTGGTCTGGGACCGATGATGGTCTGCAGCGAATAGCGGCCCCGGCTTTGAATCAATTCGACCGCTTGCCGGCGACTTTGTATCACCCCGGTCCGGGCCTCGGCAGCCGCATCATCTGCCTTCACTTCAGCCGGAGCGGCATTCTCTGGGTGGGAACCGCCGGCGGGCTCTATCGATTCGAGCGCGGCGGCTTTTCATCCGTCATACCGCGATTGGGCATCTACCGAATCGAAGAAGCCTCAAACGGCCACTTGCTGGTCATCACCTCAGAGGGGTTCATGGAATGGGATGGCGAGCGGGCTGTGCCGCACCCAGAGGTTGCCGTTCAATTGGGCGTGAAAACCGACGAGGTATTTCACGTTTTGGAGGATAGCCACGGTGTCACCTGGTTCTGTACGAGCCTGGGAGTAGCGCGCCGGATTGGCGGATCAATCGAAAAGCTTCAACCCTACGGGCCAAAGGGGCACGGGGCCACCCGCGCGTACGAGGACCCACACGGCAACTTGTGGATTGCCGGGGCTGAAGGGCTTTTTCGAGCGAGCGCGACCGGTATGGAACTCGTGGTCCCAGGCATGAATGTGCGGTGCATGTATGGCGATCGAGATGGCGACCTGTGGATTGGGACCAACGGAGATGGGCTCTATCGATTCAAAGACCGTCCGGTCCGAATCTTCACGACCGCCGACGGACTGCCGAACAACGTGATCATGACCGTGCTGGCGAGTCGCGACGGTACGCTTTGGACCGGCGCCAATTGCGGGGGACTCTCCCGGTTCGATGGGAGCAGCTTCCGAACTTACAGCGAGAAGGACGGCCTTCGAAATAGCTGTGTGTATGCTCTGGCTGAAGATGTAAACAACGGCCTCTGGATTGGGACTTGGGGCGGCGGTGTTTTTCGATTCCGGGATGGCCGCTTTACCCAGTATTCGAAGGATCAGGGACTGGCCAGCAACATCGTGACCAGCATCGTTCCGGCGCGCGACGGGTCCCTCTGGCTGGCCACTCCCGAGGCGGTGAGCCGCATGCGGAATGGTCGGGTTCGCAACTACACCACGGCCGACGGGCTGTCCAGCAACCACACCTTGAACCTGTACGAGGATCGAGACGGCGATATCTGGGTGGGAACCGTCCGTGGAATCGCTCACCTGACCGGGGACCGGTTTGCGGCGATTCCATCCCTCCCCAAGGTTGGCGTCTTTCCCATTGGCGAAGATCAATCCGGCGGCTTATATATGACGGTGGCCACGAAGGGAGTTTTCCGACTCGAAAACTACCGGCCGATCAGCGTCACGCCGGAGATCGGGGCGACCCATATGGTAGAGACAAAGGAAGGAGACGCGTGGATTAGCGGATTCGGCATTTATCAGTTCCAGCCCGCGGGCCTTCAGGGATTGCGGGGACACGATGAGCCGCTCGATTACGCAACGTTCGGCCGCGCCGACGGCCTGGACGCGGCCGAATGCGGCTTTGGCTTCCCCAATTCGGCTCTAACCCCTGACGGCAAGCTCTGGGTCGCGACGCCACAGGGGCTTGCGATGCTGGATCTTCCGCGCCTGCCGAGGACGGACCGAAAGCCGGCGATTTACATGGAGGAGGTCACGGTTGGCCGGAACCGGCAATTTCCCGGCCACGAACTGGTGCTGCCGCCCGGCACCCACCATGTCGAGCTGGATTTCGATGCCGTCGAAATCTCATCTCCGGAGAAGATTCATCTGCAGTACCGGCTGGACAACAGCGTCGATTCCGAGTGGCTCGATACCGGCCACCCTGCACATGCCATCTACTCGAACATCCCGGCCGGCACCCATGCGTTTCATGTGCGGGCATGCAATCGCGACGGGATTTGGTACCGGGCGGGTATGACAGTCTACACCATCACCCAGCAACCATACTTATACGAAACTGCCTGGTTCCGGATCGCCGCGATTCTTGCGGGGTGCCTGCTCTTGTGGACGCTCTACCTGGCGCGCGTGAAGCGCATCGCGCATGAGTTCAATATGCGTCTGGAAGAGCGGCTGGCTGAACGCGGGCGCATCGCGCGTGAGTTGCATGACACCCTGCTGCAAGGCTTTCAGGGACTGACGCTGCATTTCCAAGCGGTACTGGATCACATTACCGATCCCGAATCCGCCCGGAACATGATGCAGAAGGCGCTCAGTCAGGCGGATCGTGTGCTGCTCGAAGCCCGTGAACGCGTTCACGACCTGCGGGCGGAAGGGACGGCCGCGAATGAGCTATCGCAAATGCTCGCCTCTTTCGGCGACGAGCTGGTGAAGGACCGCGCGGTCGCGTTCAAGGTTACCGTGGTCGGCGCTCCTCAATCGCTACCTCCTGTTTTGGGGGATGAAATCTCTCGGATCGCGCGGGAAGCCGTGGGTAATGCCGTCCGGCATTCGCAGGCATCCAGCATCGAAGTGGAGATTACCTACGCGCGTTCCAACCTCAGTCTCCGGATTCGAGATAATGGCTGCGGGATCGATCCGGAGATTCTCGGCAGCGGCCGGCAAGGGCATTGGGGGTTGTCGGGGATGCGGGAGCGTGCGCGAAAAATTGGCGGTCAATTGAACATCTGGAGCAATCCCGGCAACGGTACGGAGATCGATCTTACGATCCCAGCTAAGGTTGCCTACCCCTATGGCCCGAAGGAGTCGCGCTGGCGCCGGATCAAGCGCGGCCGAAACCAGGCGAAGTGACGTATATGTCAGCCACCAATAAGATCAGGGTTCTGGCCGTCGACGACCACCCCATCTTCCGCTCCGGGATTGCGGCAGTGCTTCAAGGCAAGCAAGACATTGTGCTGGTGGCCGAAGCCACGAACGGCCAGGAGGCGATCGAACAGTTCCGCGTCCATCGCCCGCATGTTACTTTGATGGACCTGCAAATGCCCGTGATGAACGGGATCGACGCGATACTCGCGATTCGCCGCGAGTTCCCAAACTCCCGGTTCGTGGTGTTGACTACCTATCACGGAGACGTGCAGGCGGTCAGAGCCCTGAAGGCGGGGGCCACGGGGTACCTTCTGAAGGGCCTGCTTCGGGAAGACCTCGCGGACACGATCCGAACAATACATGCCGGCGGACGGCGTATTCCGCCCGAAATAGCGGCGCAAATTGCCGACCATGTTGCCGACGACGCGCTAACCGACCGCGAGATGGATGTCCTGCGGAGAGTCGCCAACGGAAGTTCAAACAAGATCATCGCAGCCCAACTGGCGATCTCCGAGGCCACCGTTAAGGCGCACGTGAAAAACATTTTTTCCAAACTCGGGTCCGACTCCCGTACGCACGCCGTAACCATAGCGATGAAACGAGGCTTCCTCGATGGATGAACTCTGGTTGCGCCTCTAACTACTACTTTCGGATGCCCCGGTGGCTCCTCCCTTGGCGGAACCAATAAGGCCGCCTTTTGAGGGTTGTTCTCCAAGCGCGCCGCGATTAATCTGATAATGTGTTGCGCCTTTACTCCATGTTTCCCACGGGAGCCCCCGGCATCGCTCTGCTGATGCTTAGATTCTCCCTGGCGGCAACGATTTTAGACAAGGGCTCCCCCAGCATGAAAGCGGCGCCTTCTCTTATATATCTCGCGGTAGTTCAGTGCCTTCTCTTGTGTCTCGGCTTCCTGACGCCTTTCGTGGCCAGTTCCGTTTGCCTGCTTGAGCTGACTGCTTTTCTCGTTCCAGGCCACACGGAATGGCGCTTCATTGAGCTGCCCAGCGCGAACGCCGCGGCGCTTGCGTTACTCGGGCCGGGCGCGTACTCTCTGGATGCCCGGCGGTTCGGGCGCCGTGTAGTCGTCTTCCGTCCAACTCGCGGCAAGTAAGACCTAAGAAAGGGAGAGTAGGAAATGGCTGCAAACGCAGCTTGGGCATTTGAAGCACCCGCCGCCAGCCTTGAAATCGAGGACGCCACGCCGGCGAAAACCGTGCTCGATATCGCCGAACTCCGCGGCTTACCCGGGACTGTCGGCAACAGCGACGCTCTCCGGCGAGTGCTTCGTCTGGTGCGCATGGTGGCTCCCACCGGCGCCACGGTGTCGATCCAGGGGGAGACGGGAACTGGCAAGGAACCGATCGCGGAAGCCATTCATAAGTGCATTGATCGATCGGGCGGCCCGTTTGTGAAAGTGAATTGCGCCGATGTCGCGGACGGAGGCACGCATCGAACGCTCAAAGAGACAGAACGTGCGCATATTCTCGCCGTGTTGAAAGAAACCAGGTGGGTTCTCTCCGAGCCAATGGGCGCGGCGGCGAGCCTGGGTCTCAACCGCTCGACCCTCCAGTTCCGCATGAAAAAGTTGGGAATCGTCCGTCCGTGCAGTTGAGTTGCATCACTATGAAAGCCTTGGCTCGATGTACACATCGCGCGCATTGCCGGCTCAACGGTGGCGGCATGCTCGAACGCCGCGATTTCTTGATAACAGGCGGAGCCTTTGCGCTCGCCTTAACGCCACTGGCCGCAAAGGCCGGTCCAGGAGCAGTTATGCAAACAAACCATACCGACTCGTTTTGGCCAGATGGCGCACGCCTGGTCGTCTCCGTTTCCATGCAGATGGAAGCCGGCGCGCAGCCCCAGAGCGGCGCCGAGAGCCCCCTGCCCAAAATAGATCCCCAATACCCGGACATCGCCGCCACCAAGTGGTACGAATACGGATTCAAGGAAGGCCTTCCCCGGCTGTTGGATATGTTCGACCGCCGCAATGTGAAGGTGACCTCACACATGGTGGGCGCCGCCGTCGAAAAGCATCCCGCGCTCGCGAAAGAGATCGTGCAACGGGGCCACGAGCCCTCAGGTCATGGGCAGACCTGGGCGCCGCAGTATTCCATGACGCCGGAACAAGAGCGCAAGAGCTACGCCGACTCGGCTGCCACTATCGAGCGAGTTACCGGCGTACGGCCCGTTGGCTTCAATGCCTTCTGGTTGCGGGGGACACCGTACACGCTCGAAATCCTGCAGGACCTTGGTTACACCTATTACATCGACGATGTCAGCCGCGACGAGCCTTTCCTGGTCAACGTTCGAAGCAAGCCCTTCGCCGTCGTGCCTTATACGCTCCACACGAACGACATCGTGAACTACGAGACTCGCTACTTCGGCACGGAAGCTTACGCAGCCGACCTGAAACGCGAGTTCGACGTCTTGTACGAAGAAGGCGCGCATCGCCGTCGCATGATGTCGGTCAGCGCACACGACCGTATTGCAGGCCGGCCTGCGCGTATGCGCGTGCTTGAAGAATTCATACAGTATGCCCAATCGCACCCGGGCGTCAGCTTCATGCGCAAGGTGGATATCGCGAACTACGCGATCGCCAGCCCGCGCACCGTCCGCGAGGACATCTAGGAGCCAAATGAATGGAAGGTTCGATTCGTATCCCAGCCTGCGCCTCCGTAACGGAGCCGGCGCAGACGAATCCGCTTTGATTCGTAAGATCGTCGGCGGCCGGCGAGACCTCTTCGGCGACCTGATCGCTCCGCACCTAGCGGCGTTGTCACGCATAGTCCGGGCAACCATGGGCGGTCGCCCAGAGGTCGAGGACATCGTCCAAGAGACCGCTCTTAAGGCATTCACGCATCTCGCCCAGTTTCGGTTCGAAGCCGCTTTCCGGACATGGTTGATCCGAATTGGACTCAATGAGGCCCGGCAATGGCGGCGAAAATACG
>Ga0302326_10003669_pt1 | contig 36062 bp, 30 predicted proteins | sample Palsa_T0_3_FD_202264 | JGI IMG/M metagenome (GOLD analysis project Ga0302326, IMG submission 202264) | Peat permafrost microbial communities from Stordalen Mire near Abisko, Sweden - Palsa_T0_3 | ecosystem: Environmental > Terrestrial > Soil > Palsa > Peat permafrost | place: Sweden: Abisko... | reverse complement strand
GATCACGACGACCGACTCGCGACACCATCTGCCGGTTTACCCGAACCTGGCCCGCGCCTTCACACCAACGGCCGTCAACCAGCTTTGGGTCGCCGACATCACTTACATTCGCCTGCGTGCCGAGTCGTGTATCTGGCTGTAGTGCTGGATGCCTTCTCGCGCCGCGTGATCGGATGGGCCCTGGGCCGGACGCTGGAAGCCTAATTCACCCTGGCTGCCCTGCGGATGGCTTTGCGCGAACGCTGGCCGCCGCCTGGCTGGATGCACCATTCCGATCGGGGCGTGCAGTGCGCCTCCGGCGCGTATGTCGCGACGCTCTTGCAATACCATGCGATGATCAGCATGAGTCGCAAAGGGACCCCTACGACAACGCCGCCTGTGAGTCGTTTATGAAGACGTTGAAATACGAGGAGGTCTATCGTAACGAGTACCGCGACCTGCCAGAGGCGCGCGCGTCTATCGGCCAGTTCCTGGAACAGGTTTATAACCAAAAGCGGCTACACTCCGCTCTCGGCTATGTGCCGCCAGCGGAATTCGAGCAACAGGGAGGCGGTGCATGATCCGATCACTGCACGCCCTGCTGCGTTGGGGGCTCTGCCCCCAAACCCCCGGGACTACCGCCTTCCGGCCAGAATGTCTCATCTTTTCGGAGGCGGCCCAGGCCGCCTCCGCGCCATTCCGGCTGCCGGGTCGGCGCTCGGGTTGCGTCCCCGCATAGCCCTATCCTCCGCCCGGGTACTCCCAGGGTGGACGACCGCAACCTCGCCGTGCAATAATTCTTCAGCGGACGGCGATTACCCCCCTTAACTTTGTGTCTCGCCCCAGGGGTTCACTTCACCCCCCGATGAACCCGGTCGTGCAGGTCCCGTAGCCGGTCCTCCACTCCCTGCTCATACATTTTCCAGGTCACCTGATCCACGCCTGCCGCCGCGCCCCGTTTGATGTTGTAGAAGCATTCTCGCAACAGATCGATGCTCAGATGATGCAGTAGTGCAGTGAACTTTTCTTGCTTCCTTTCCTTTGCTGCTCGACGCACGCCCTCCAGCCCCTGGGACATGCCTAGGTCGCCCTGTGTCGGTCGCATGTGTGGCTCTCGGACGTTCTCCTTGGTCTTAGGCCTTCCCTCCAAGCTCTCCGCGGTTGGTTGTCCTCCCTTGTTCGAACCCTTCATCGGTACTACGCCCAAGTCCGACTCCTGGCCCGCGTGCCTGTGGGTCTTCTGGCCTTGGCCTTCTCCCACCGGTCTGCCGCCGGACTGCGCCGCAGATGCGGACCAGGTATCCCGGTTCTCGTGCATGATGTTTCCGCACGTGCGCGTGGTCTCTGACTGCGCAGGGTCGCGCGGGGGGCTTCGTGTTGGCGCCCCCATTCGTGTGGTCTTCGCCGTTCGTTATCGGATCGACACCCTGGACTTTTTCTTTCACAGCTCCATACCCGGCCTGTCCGTGCCCCTGTCTACGCTTCGCCCCCAGCCTCTCGACTGACGGTGCAAGACTCGGGGTCAGGATGGGTCACTACTCTTTCCCGTAAGACTCTTTCATTCTCTACATCATGCCGGTTTATCCCGGCGCACAACGAACCCAATTCCCAGCCTGAGACATCGCCGCGTAGGCCCGCCTAAACCAACGCCGCCGTCCGGCGATTTTGCACCACAAGATCTGTTACTATGTTCAGGCAACGAGGTTCGAGATGAAACTGCATCCGATCGATGTCGCGATCATCGTGATCTACGTCGCCACCTCCGTCCTCCTGGGCTATTGGGTTTCGAAACGCGCCTCGCGCGACACCAAAGCTTATTTCCTGGGCGGCAATACCCTGCCCTGGTATTTCCTGGGCGTGTCCAACGCCTCCGGCATGTTCGATATCGCGGGGACCATGTGGCTGGTCTACCTGATGTTCATTTATGGTTTGAAGAGCGTCTGGATCCCCTGGCTCTGGCCGGTCTTCAACCAGATCTTTCTGATGGTCTATCTGTCCACCTGGCTGCGCCGCTCCAATGTCACCACGGGCGCCGAGTGGATCCGCACGCGCTTCGGCACGGGCCGCGGCGCGCAGCTCTCGCACATGATTGTGGTGATCTACGCGCTCGTCAGCGTCATCGGTTTTCTCACCTATGGCTTCAAGGGCATCGGCAAATTCGCCGTCGATTTTCTGCCCTGGCATTTCTCCGCCAACCAATACGCGCTCATCTTGATGGGCATCACTACCTTCTATGTGGTGAAGGGCGGCATGTTCAGCGTAGTAATCACTGAGGTGCTGCAGTTCTGCATCCTTTCCGTAGCGTCGCTGGCCATTGGCATCATCGCCATCGCTCGCGTCTCGCCGGAGGCCCTGCGCCGCGTGATCCCCGCGGGCTGGGAGCAGATCTTCTTCGGCTGGCATCTGAACCTGGATTGGTCGGGATTGATCGCCGCCGTGAACACGAAAATCGCCGAGGACGGCTACACCATCTTCGGCGCTTTCTTCATGATGATGCTCTTCAAGGGCATCCTCATCAGCATGGCGGGGCCTGCGCCCAACTACGATATGCAGCGTATTCTTTCCACCAAGAATCCGCGCGAAGCTTCCATGATGAGCGCCATGGTGAACGTGGTGTTGAACGTGCCTCGCTATTTCATGATTACCGGACTGACTATCCTCGCGCTGGTGTTCTATAGCGATAAGATCCGCGCCATGGGACAGGCTATGGATTTCGAAATGGTGCTGCCCGATGCGCTCAGTCAGTTTGTCCCGGCCGGTCTGCTGGGCCTCCTGGTGGCAGGCTTGCTGGCCGCCTTCATGTCCAACTTCGCCGCCACGGTGAACGCCGCGCCGCCTTACATCGTGAACGACCTATACCGGAAGTATCTGAACCCGAACGCCAGTGAGCGGACTTGCGTGCGCCTCAGCTACGTCGCGTCCTTCGGCGTGGTGGTCCTGGGCATTTCCTTCGGATGGTTTGTAACCTCTATCAATACCGTGATCCAGTGGATCGTTTCGGCGCTCTGGGGAGGTTACACGGCGTCAAACGTACTGAAGTGGTATTGGTGGCGATTCAACGGCTACGGTTATTTCTGGGGCATGGTCACGGGCATCGCCGGGTCGCTGATCATACCGTGGACGCTGCCCAGCGTGTCCCCGCTCAATTCGTTTCCCATCATCGTGGGTATCTCACTGATAGGTTGCATCGTAGGAACGTTACAGACTAAGCCTGAGGATGATGCCGTGCTGAAAGATTTCTACCGGCGGGTGCGGCCGTGGGGCTTCTGGGGACCTATCCGCGACAAGGTAATGCGGGAAGATCCGTCGTTCCGGCCGAACCCGGATTTCCTGCGCGATATGTTCAACATCGTGGTGGGCATCGCCTGGCAAACCAGTCTGATCGCATTCCCGGTCTATATCGTGATCCGCCGCTACCAGATTGCAGGGTGGGCGATTGCTGTGGTGGTAGTGACTTCCGTCATTCTGAAGTTCACCTGGTATGACCATCTGAAGAAGATGGGGGTCGAGCCGGCCTATGCGCCCGTCGCCCAGCCGGTGCGGACATAAATAAGGACGCTCTTGTGGGGCAGGCTCGTAGCCTGCAGCGGCCTCGTAGGCCGCACCGACTAACCCGCCAGTATCCCGTCGATCCGCTGCAGCTCTTCCGGTGCAAACGCGAGGTTGTTCACCGCACCGACGCACTGCTCGATCTGCTCCACCTGGCTGGCGCCAACCAGCGCGCTCGTCATCGCGCCCTGCCGCAGCACCCAGGCGAGCGCCATCCGCGCTAGAGTCTGGCCGCGTCGCCCGGCGATCTCGTTCAGCGCGCGCACCTGCCCCAGGCGCGCCTCGGTGACGTCCGTCTTCTTCAGGAACGTGCCCCGCTTCGAGGCGCGCGAGCCCTCCGGAATGCCCCGCACGTAGCGGTCTGTCAGCAGGCCTTGCGCCAGCGGCGAGAACGCGATGCCTCCAATTCCTTCGGCTGCCAACCGCTCGAAAAGGCCGTTCTCGGCGGTGCGCACGAACATCGAATACTTCATCTGGTGGATCAGGCAAGGCGTGCCGAGCTGCCGCAGGGCTGCCGCCGCGCGCGCCGTCTGTTCGGGGTTGTAGTTTGAGATGCCGGCATAAAGCGCCTTGCCGGCGCGCACGGCGCTATCGAGCGCCGACATGGTTTCCTCCACCGGCGTGTCCGGATCGGGGCGGTGCGAATAGAAGATGTCCACATAGTCGAGGCCCATCCGCCGCAGGCTTTGGTCCAGACTGGCCAGCAGATATTTGCGCGAACCCCATTCGCCATAGGGGCCCGGCCACATCAGGTAGCCCGCCTTGGTGGAGACGATCAGTTCATCGCGCCATGCGCCCAGGTCCGCGCGCAGAGCCCGGCCGAAATTCTCCTCGGCCGATCCCGGCGGAGGCCCGTAGTTGTTCGCCAGATCGAAATGCGTGATGCCCAGATCGAAGGCCCGGCATAGCATGGCGCGCATGTTCTCGAACGCATCCACGCCGCCGAAATTGTGCCAAAGGCCCAGCGAGATGGCCGGCAGGCGCAGGCCGCTCGAGCCGCAGCGGCGGTACAGCGTCTTGTCGTAGCGTTGGTCGTCGGGAAGGTACACGGGGGCATCTCCTCAGTACCACTGTACAAGGCTTCGCCCCCATCCGATGCGGATAGCCTAATGCGCGGGCAGCGCTTGCGGCTGGCCGGATGGCCGGCGCTGGCTCGGCTGAGATGCCGCTTGGGAAGCGCTCGCTGGAGCGTATTCCCCCACGGCGAACACATCGCGGTCCGGAGCCGCGAAGAACTCCCGGTGTAAAGCTTCCATGGCCGGCTGCAGATCCACTTCGCGTATCGCAAACCCGAGGCTCAATGAGGAAGATCCCTGCGAGGTCAGCCGCACGCCGGTGAGCTGCAAAACGGTGCAGGCGCGCGCCAGTGTGGAAGCAGCATTTCCGCCCTTACCGATCTTGGCAAAGCCGGCAATGCCTTCGCCGACCAGCCAGATCGCCGCACGGTCCTCCTCCACGGTGATGTCCACACTCTCATCCACTCTTCGCAGCACGTCCGAAAGCCCCGGCCAGTTCTCCACGGCGAACGAAATGCCCTTCTCGTGCGCCTGAATCAAATCGACCGGGATCTGCTCCTGCGCGAATAGGTCCGCCAGCCCGTCCGTAATGCTGGACAGCATTCCCCGGTTCTTGACCCGCAGATGCACCACGGCCATCCCCTTCGAGGTCAGGCATTTCACGATCGCGGGCGCGGTCTGCACGCTCGAAACCACGCGCGTACCCTCCACTTCCGGGCGCCGCGAATTCCGGATGACAATCGGAATCCTCTGCCGCAGGGCCGGCGCGATCGAAGCCGGCTGCAGTACCTTCGCTCCAAAGCGAGCCATCTCCTGCGCCTCCTGGTACGAGATCTCCCGCAGACGGTAGCCGCCCGCCAGAACGCGCGGATCCGAGGTCAGCATCCCGTCCACATCCGTCCATATCTGGATCTCATCAGCCGAAATCCCCGCGCCCACCAGCGATGCCGTCAAGTCTGAACCGCCGCGGCCAAGCGTAGTGGTGGCGCCGCCCGAAGTCGCGCCGATGAATCCCCCCATCACCACCACGCGGTCGCGCGCCAGCAGCCCGACGGTCCGCCGCAGGCGCGCGTAGGTGTCCCAATACCAGGGCACTGCGTGCGTGAACTGGTCGCCGGTGACAATCACTTTACGCGCGTCTACCTGCGCGGCATTGATACCCAGGTGGCGGAAAGCCTCGGCTACGATCAAGCTGGAAATCCGCTCGCCGTAGCTCAGCACCTGGTCCTGCGTCTCCGGCGTAAACGGCCGCCCCTCGCTCAGTTCCACCAGCAGCTCGTGCAATTCGCGAAACATGGGAGCGATGCTGTCGCGCCAAAACGGTTCCGCGCGCTGGCCCAACACGCCGCGGGTTTCGGTAAAGTGCATGCGGCGAAGGGCTTCTGTCTGCTGCCGTGCGGAGTACGAATCGCCGCGCGCGGCCGCGCGGACCGCGTCCAGCAACCGGTCGGTGGTCTTCCCCATGGCTGATACGACCACCACCGGCTGCCGATCCCCATGCGCTTTAACGATGGAGGCTGCTTGCTCAATTGCGCCGGCGGACTCAAGCGACGAGCCGCCGAATTTCATGACTATCATGCCCCCATGTTATCCGGCGTGCGATAAGGAACCCATAAGACCCCGCTAAGGAAGTTATCAGGGAAACCTTTGGCCATGTTTGGCAATGGTAACGTGGGGCAGGCTTTCAGCCTGCGCGGGACTCCCAGTCCCGCCCGGAGCCCTTCGCCATCTTCCGCTCATAAGCCCAATCCTCAATCCGCAAATAAGCGCGGATAGCATGCGCCGCCACACTGCGCAGCGGCTCCGGCGGCCACGGGATAACCCGTCGGTTCACGAACGGGCATGCCGTGTTTTCCGTCTTGCGCTCCAGCAGCAGGTCCGCCAGCGTAATCGCGTTCTGGTGCGTAGTGGAAACGCCGTGACCCATGCAGCCGAGGCTATAGACCGCGCGCGGGTCGCCTAGAAACCCAAGCGCCGGCGTCAGATCCAGCGTTACGGAAAACGGGCCGCCCCAGCGATGCGTGACCTTCACATCCTTCAGCGCGGGAAAGAGCAGACGGGTATGTTCTTCCAAATGGCGCCACGCGGATGCGCTCGAATCCACATCCATGTTCCCGCCCGAGCTAAGACCCACCGGCCCGCCGCCCATGGCCAGCCGATTGTCCGGCGTGATGCGGTAATAGTGAATCAGGTTGCGTGCGTCCTCCACGCCGTTGCGCTCCTGCCACCGTATGTGGGCGAAGTGCCGGTCGCTGAGCGGCTCGGTGGCAATCATGTAAGTCCATGCGGGCGCCTGCCGGTTCTTCAATTCGGGAATCAGATGCGAGTAGGCGTTGGTGGCGAGCACCATCTTATCGGCGGTGACTGTGCCGCCGGGAGTCCGCAGTCTGAACTTCGCGCCGCGCTGGATTTCGGCCACGGGCGTCTGTTCGTAGACCAGCGCCCCGCGCGCTATGGCCAGCCGTTTCTCCTCGCGCACCAGCTTGGCGGGATTGACCAGGCCCAACCGCGGCTCCCACCAGGCGCCCAGGTACAGCTCGGAATCGACCTTGGCGCGCGCGGCATCCTGGTCCAGCCACTCGATGCCCTGTATACCCAACTGATGCGCCAGGTCGATATCGTGCCGGAGGCGCTTCACATAGCCCGGCGTGGTGGCCATGCGCAGAAAGCCCGGCCGGGTGTAATCGCATTGAAGCTGGTTGTCCCGGATCAGTGACTCCAGTCCGTCCACCGCGCGCTCCATGTAGGCGTGCGCCTCGCGCACGAACGGCTTGCCTTTTAGCATGGCCGTTGGCCCGATGGCCAGGCCCACCACCGTCATGGAGAAGGAGCCATTGCGGCCGCTCGCGCCATAGCCGGCATACTTATGCTCCAACACGGCTACGCGCATGCCCGGCTCTTGTTTCAGCAAGGTGTGAGCGGTGGCGATACCGGTGAAGCCGCCGCCCACGATGGCCACATCCACGGTGGCATCGCCCCGGAGGGGCGGACCAGGTTCATAAGGGCCGTATTCCGCCAGCCAGAGTGACAGCGGCGATCGGGGAAGTGAGTGAGTCATTTGAGCTGAAACCGCGCCACCGCCTTGCCAAAATGAATCTCGTCGCCAGGCTCCAGCTTCGTCCCGCGCGCCGTGCGATGCACTTCCTGGCTCAGTCCGTCGCGCACGATCCGGATGCCGCAGTCTGCGGTACCGCCTGGGTCCCGCTTGTACCAGCGGTCGTTGAACAGGCGGTATTCGCCCGCAGCCTTGTCGTGCATGATGTGCGCATGCTCGCGCGAAACCGTACGGTTAATTTCGGTGTCTTCGGTAAATGCAAGATCGTTGCGCCGGATCATGCCTTCGGAACGGTACACATCCACGGTGCGGCCGATGTTCGTGCGGGATTTGGAAAGCGTGATCTCCGCCGCGTTGGCCCGGCCTTCCACGATGACCAGCCTCGCCGGACGACGCGGCGCGGCCGCGGTGCGCTCCTGTGACTCCGCCTCCACCCGCACCCACCGTTCGCCGGGAGCGGGAAGCTCGCGCGTCACGTGCACGGTCACCTGCAGGTCCTCCGGATAGCGGCATTCATTCCGGTCCAGGCTGCCGCGGAGTTCCTGCTCGAAATATGTGCGGAAGAACTTGCCGGTGAAAGTGGCAGCTCGGCTGTCTTCGATGCCGCGCAGGTGAATGTGGACCACGTTGAACGGGAAAACTTTCTTGCCGCCCAGGCGGTAGCTTTTCTCGCGAACCTGATCCAAAATGGCGAGCCGGATCTCGGCCACTTCGGGCGGCTCGTCGCCTTGTCCCTGCGTGAACGGGCCTTCAAAAACCGTCCGCCCGAATTTCTCGATAAAGTCAGCCAGGTTCACGGTACCAGTCCCAAGTTCTTTGCAGCCTCCATGATCTCACGCGCGATGGGCGCAGCGACCTGGCCGCCATAGCCGCCATGTTCCACCAGTACCGCGAACGCGATGCGGTGCCCGGCGTCTCCGTCATACGGCGCGAAGCCCGCGAACCAGGCGTGCGGCTCGCCGGCGCCGAGTTGCGCGGTGCCGGTCTTGCCGGCCAGGTTGACGGGGGTTTCCGCCATGGCCTGCCGCGCCGTGCCGTCGGTCACCACCAGCCGCATGGCGCCGCCGATAAACCTGGCCGGTTCCGCCGCCACGATGGTGCGCGGGGCATCCTGGCGCGCATTGCTTTCGTCCATCACCCAGCGGCCCTGCGGCATCGCACCGCCCGCGGCAATAGTGGCCGCTACCCGCGCCATCTTGAACGGCGTGATCAGCAGCGGCCCCTGGCCGTATGACGCGAAGGGTAGGGCCGCCTTCAACTCCGCTTCGTCGCCCGACGGAATGTCCAGCAAATCGGCGGTCTGCCGCAGCGCCTGCCATCCTACCCGGTAAGTTCCGAGCTGCGCGAAATAGGCATTGCAGGAAACCTCAATGGCGCGTTGCATGGCCAGCGTGCCATGCGGTTTGTCTTTGATGTCATCGCGTATGGGCCTGCGCCAGCCTTCCACCATGTCGCCGGCGCGTCCGTCCGGCAACCGGCGGCAGGTGAACGTTTGATTCCTCGAGTTCGCGTCCAACCGCAGGGCCGCCATGGCCGTCACCAGCTTGAAGGTCGAGCCCGGCGGATACTGCCCGTAGCGTGCGCGGTCGAGCAATTCATCGTCCGTAGGCGGTCGATTGCGGGCGACAGGCGGCGCCGCTTCGGGCATGCTGACCATCGCCAGCACATCGCCGGAATTCGCATCCATCACTACAGCCGCGCCTTTCTCCTTATTCGCCCGCTTCAGGTGTTGGCGCAGGATCTCCGCCGCGCGCATCTGCAGCCGGATATCCAGCGTGGTGCGCACGTCGCGGTTGCGCGCGAGCAGGCTGCGCAGCGCCGGATTTCCGGGCCGATGGCGATGGCGCACCAGCGCCACCAGTTCGGAATACTGGTAGCCTTGCAGCCGCGCATTGGAATCGTGCTCGACCAACGAGGCGTTCGCCGCATGGAAATTCTCGCCCGTGCGCAGGTCGCCCAGAAAATGCGCGGTCACCGGGCCGAACGGATAATGGCGCGAGTCCAGACGCGAACACGCCTGATCGATGGTCACGCCCAGTGCCTGATACTGCGCGCGCCGGTCAATCAGTTCCTTCCAGTTGCTGGTGGCCAGCAGCACGCCGTTACGATCGAAGATGTCGCCGCGGGGAATCTCGCGGGCAATCGAGTTGATGCGCGGATTGTGCTGCGCGCGCTTCACGCCGTCGTCTTCGAATACGTGGGCGTCGCGGGCCAGATATTCACGGTCGTCGACAACCTGGTAGCGCGCCGCGAACGAAAGCAACACCATCGCGCAGGCCGCCAGCGCCGCGCCGGCGAAGCGCATCGGTGCGCGGAACAGCGTGCGCGCCCCCTGCGGCGCGGCGTTGCCCCTTGGCCTGCCCTTCGATATCGCCAGTAGCAGCGCGAAGATGAAGAAGTTCGCCAGCATGGCCGTATTCCCGGAGCTAAGAAATGGCGAAACCACTCCCGAGAGCGGCAGCGCTCCCAGCACGCCCGCGGAAATCAGCAGCATCTCGAAAGCCAGCAGCGACGCCAGCCCCAGCGCCAGGAAGAAGGCGTAATCCCCCACCGCCCGCAGCGAAATGCGAAAGGCGCGGTAGATCAGAAACCCAAACAGCAGCGCCACGGTCGCAACACCCGCGAAGCCCCACTCTTCGCCGATGGCCGGCAATACCAGGTCCGTGCTCCCCGCCGGAATCATGCCGGGGTCGCCGTAGCCAGGTCCGGAGCCCCACACGCCGCCCGTCGAGAACGCCCACAGCGCATGCGCCAGTTGGTTGCCTCCGTGCACGTCGTTGTCCCAAGGCGAGAGCCACATGTCGATGCGCTCCACCACCGTGCGCGGCTGTCCGAAATGGTGGCCGACGAACACCGCCGCCACCAGAATCGCAATCCCCAAAACCGCCAGTCCGGCCCGCCCATGCGCCACCGAGAACATGGTCAGAAACAGGAAAAACAGGACCAGCGCCGGTCCCAGATCCTTCAGCACGAAGAACAGCAGGATGGCGGCCGCAACGGCGCAAGCCACCGGCATCAGGTGCGCCAGGCGCGGCACGCCCAGCCGTACGCCCATGCCCCGCAGACCCTTCTGGCGCAGATCCCGAAGCCTCTCCCAATTGCGCGCGAAGTATCCGGCCAGGAACAGGACCACCAGGATCTTGATCGCTTCGACCGGCTGAAACGGCCCCAGGTTGACCTTGTTGTCGCTCGATCCCGGACCCGTGCCGAAGCGCAGCAGCAGGGCGAACAGCGCGAACGCGGCCAGCAGCGGCGTGTAGATCCAGTCCGCCAGCCGCCGGTAATCGAGCGCCCGCACCAGCGGCAGCAGCAGCAGCAGGCAGCCCAGAAAAACACCCAGCGCGAACTTGCGGAATTCGAGCGTATCGCGCAGAGGGTCGCGCAGGCTTACCATCAGGATCAGGCCGATGCCTGAGAGCAAATGCAGCGCCGGCAGAATCGCGGAGTCGCCCGCAAAGCGGCGCGCGCGCCAAGCGAACCAGACCAGGTGGAAGCCGCTCAGGTAGATAGCCGACCAGGTCAGGTACGCGTTGCGAAATTCGCCGGGAGTGCGCACCACCCACAAAGGCTTCAGCCTGGACACCGGCAGCAGCGGCTTGCGATTTTGGCGTAGCCGCGCCAGCGTGCCGACATTGGGCAATGGTTTGTGCAGCGACTGGGCCGCGCGCAGAAACGCAAACAGCTTATCGGCATCCGCCTCGCGCTCCGCCTGGTCCTGAATCACGTCCAGAAAAGGCAGGAGTTGACCGGCGCTTGACACCGTATTCAGATTCAACAGATCGCCATGCCGCAGCCGCTCGGAAACATCGGGAAAGTTTTGCGTTTTGGCCGCATACACGAAGGCCAGCCCGCCAACCACCAGGACCGATGCGCCGGCCAGCCAATTCATCGCGGGGCGGGACTCCAGTCCTGCGTACGGCGCCCACGCCGGCCTGCGCGAGAGCCGGTCCTGGCGGACACCGGCAGACCTGCAGGCGCTCCCCACCCGTTGTCCGGAACATGGGCGGCTGTGAAATCCTCGCGCGCCGCCGTCACATTTCCAGCTTGCAGTTCCTCAAAGCCGCGCAACCGGTGGGCCGCGGCCATCTGCTCCAGTTCCCGCGGACCGAGCCGGTACCCCAGCCGCCCGGCGGCGGCCAATTCCTCCAGCGCGTCGCCGGGCAGCGATGCCAGCAGGTCGACCCGCGCCAGCCCCAGATGCGGAAGGGGCGATTGCGGCAAGTCGCGCGCGGCATCCTGAAAACGGGCCCGCGCGTCGTCGGGCTTGCTCCGCCCGAGCGCGGAGTATCCGCGCGCCAACGCCAGCTTGCCGGCCATCTCCCGGCCGCCCGCCCCCAGATCCGTGGCCCGCGTCAGGAAGAGCTCCGCCTTTCCCCAATCGCCGTCCGCGAGCGCCTGGGCGCCGGTCTTTTCATACGCGGTACGGAGCGGCGGCCGCAAATACTCCACCGGCGAAAACCTGCCCAGGAAGGCGAACTGGTCCCGCAGGTTCGTATACAAGGACCAATCGGCGGTGGCGCGAATCTGCCGGCTAGCCCTCCAATAGCGCGAACAGTAGCTGGTCCCTATAAAAAGCAACATCCCGGCCAGCACCCAGCCGAGCGCACTCGCGATGCGCCCCGCCATCCGCAGCGCTTTGTGGGAACGCCGCGCGCGCCGCGGCTTGGATGCCTGCCCCGATTCGACGGTGGGATTCGGTTTCCACGCGCTGCGCTTTTCCTTGCCCGCCACCGTCTCCGCGCCTTCCAGGAACGCTTTCAGATCGCCGCCAAATGCCGCGGCCGACTTATATCGCCGCTCCGCGGCGGGTGCCAGCGCTTTGCCGATCACGGACTTCAGCGGAGCCGGGCAGCTCGCCGGCAGCGCCCGCGGCGGCCGTCCCGATTGAATCAGCCTTTCCAGCTTGCGGGTGTCTTCGGCCTGGTAGGGCGGCGCACCCGCCACCATCTCGTACAGCGTCACGCCCACCGCCCACAGATCCGCTTGCTGATCGACTTGCGAGCGGCCCAGGCGCTCCGGCGAGCAATAGCTGGGACTTCCGAAATTGTGGAAAGTGAAATCGCGATCCGGCCGCAGCGTTTTGGCGATTCCGAAATCCAGCAGCCGAACAGTTTCGTTCAGACCCAGATGAATGTTCGAAGGCTTAATGTCGCCATGCACCACCGATGAGGCCGCGCCGTCGCCCGGGCGGAACGCATGGAACTTCTCAAGCTGCCCGCAGACTTCCATCGCCACGCGCGCCGCCCGATACGCTCCCATGCGCCCGTCACTCTTCAGCACCTCGGCCAGGCTGCGGCCTTCCACGTACTGCATGGCGACGTAGAAATAGCCGTCCAGGTCGCCAAAATCGTAGACCTCGATCACGCGCGGGTCCAGCGTGCGCAACCCCTGCTGAATGGCTGCGCCGCGGCGCTCGGCTTCCAGCAGCAACTGCGAAGCGGCATCCGGCCCGGACTTGATCAGCTTCAGCGCTGCCTGCCGGTCCTCGCGCGTGTCCCGCGCCAGGTACACATCGTTCATGCTCTTGCCCAGGCGGCGGATGATCTCGTACGGTCCGAAACGCGTGGCGGGCGGCATGGTCAACCTTTCAGCGCGTGCAGCGCTCCCCCCAGAAGGACACCCAGCAGGATGCCCAACAGCACTCCATAAAAGAGAAAGGCGACGCGGCCGGTAAAGAATCGCCGGAGCAAGCCGGGCGCGGCCGCCGGCTCCAGGCGCATACGCGTGGTGGCATGCCGCGCGCGCGCCTCCCGCATGCCCGGCTGGAACTCACTGCCGGCAATGAACAGCGCCGTAATATTGTCCTTCCCGCCGGCCTCATTAGCCGCCTCCACCAGTTCGCGCGCCACCTCCGTAGGGTCGCCCTGGTAGCGTTCGACGATGTCCTTGATCGCGCCCGATGGCAGCACGTCGCTCAGTCCGTCGCTGCACAACAGGAAAGCCGCCTCCGGTTTGAAATGGCAGCGCCGGATCTCGATAAAACCATCGTCGCCCGCCGCGTGCGGCTGCGTCCCAACGTCCCGGAAAACCTCGTTGCGCCGCGGATGCAGCATGGCCTGTTCCTCAGTCAGCTCGCCGGCGTCTTCCTCCTCGCCCACCGGCGAATGATCCGGCGTAAGCTTGCGAATGGCGCCGTTCCAGATCAGGTAAAGCCGCGAGTCTCCCACATGGCCGATCACCATCTCCGTGGAATCGACCAGAGCCAGGGTCAGCACGCAAGCCATACCCCGCAGCTCGTCGGAATCTCGCGCGATGGCATAGATCTGGTTGTTGGCCGCGGCAATCGCCCGCCGCACGCGCTCCTCCGCGCTGCCGCCGCTGTTCCCGTTAGCCGCCCAAAGTTCTTCGCGGATCGCCTCGACCGCCGTCTCCGCGGCAGTCTCTCCGGCCGCCCGCCCACCCACGCCGTCCACTACCAGAAAAACCCCGCTGTCGTTGTCGATCCAGTAGCGGTCTTCGTTGGACGCGCGCACCAGCCCCGTATCGCTAGCCACTCCCGAGCGCCATTCGACCGCAGCCGCCATACCTATTTCTTCACTTCGAACGACAGCGTAATCACATCGGCTACCTGTATCCGTGCGCGGTCCGGCAGCGGTTCTTCGGCTCCTCGCGCCAGCTTGCGGCCGTTCAGCCAGGTGCCGTTGCGGCTGTGATCGGCGACGGTAAAATCGCCGGTGGCCGGGTCCCGCCGCAGACGCAGATGCTCGCGCGACACTTCATCGTTGGTGTACAGCGGCAGATCCACGGAGAGATCCTGGCCGCCCCGGCCGATCGAAATCTCATTCTGCGTGACGAAATAGCTTTGCGGTCCGGAATCGTCTTCGTAGCGGATCTCGGCGAAAACCTGGTCCGCCCGCCGCCGGGTCAGCGTGCGGTCGCGCTCCACACGCGTCGACGTGACGGAAGTCTCGCGCTCGATCAGGGTGGTCTTGATGCCTCGGTATCCGGGCTGCGGAACGTCGTTCAACTCGGAATGGATCTCCACGTCGCCCGCCGGCACCACGTCCTCGCTGTCGGCAAACAACTCGATCCACCAGTCGTGGCGCGCGATGCGGTAGAGCTTCTGCTTCTTGCCGCGCTTGAATAGCGGCTGCCTGCCGTTCCATTCCGCCAGACGGGCGGCAAGCGCGCGGGTGGCATCTTCCTTGATCAGATCCTGGATGCTGGCCAGGCGCTTGTGATCGTCGGGATGTAGATAGATGCTGAAGATGCACGGCACCAGGACGCTGTAGCCCATTTCGAACTGCCCCAGCTCCATGTTGTGCACAAGCTGGTTGATGATGATCTGGCCGTTGATGCGCGCCTGCTGAGGTTTCACTGTCACGGAGAAAACCAAATCCATAGACGCCCGGACCGGTACCGCCGGTTTCGTGGGCGCCAATTAACCTATTCTAAGACGTACCGGGCGGCAGCGGATAAAATGGGGAAGGCATGCCGGCCGATCTCCAGGGCTGGGAATGGCTGGTGCGCCAGTACCGCCCGCCGCAGGCGTCGAGCGCATGCCGAACGAGCGCACCCGGAGGTGGGTAGGGGCGGTTCTCCTTGACCATGGCCCTTATGACTTCTCTCGGCGACATTGGCGTTCTTCGACCCAACTAAGAAGAGGGAGCGAGACGAAAGCGTCTGCTTCCTTTATGCCTTAACTGATTGTTGCTCCCTCTGGCGCAAGCCTTGCAGAAGTGTACCATACGTGCCGCCGTTCTGCGGGTGGGAGTTTGGTGGGTTGCGCGCTTCGAAGCCGACCTCACGATGCGCGTCTCGGCGTTGCTCCCGCGTGAAAGGCGCAGGACCGCCGACGCGGCGCGCACTCGGCAGGCCACCAACAACGATGGCCTGCCCTACTATTGCCACAGCCACCTGATATTCTCGACGTGGGCCGTGAGAGAGTCTTGGGCAAAATGACGCTTTCATTGGTGAGAGCGGCGAATCAATCGCGCTCCGACTGAAGAATGAGTAGAAAGGAGTTCAATATGGCAGTTAACGCTTATCTGTATGTCGACGGAATTCAGGGGCCAAGCACCAGCAAGGCGAATCACATCGATGTCCTTTCGTTTTCCTGGGGTGTGAGTCAAACGGCGGTCTATGGAGCCGGCGCTTCCGGCAAAGAGGCCAAGGCGGGGCGGGCGGATTTCTCGAACCTGACAATTATGAAGGTCCTGGACAAGACATCGCCGTTGCTTTGCGACCACTGCGCCACGGGCAACATTCTGGCGAAGGTCTACCTGGTGTACGACAAACCCGTCGGTGACAAGCAGGCTGACTATTTCCGTGTTTGGATCAAGGATGCGCTGGTCACTTCCGTGCAGATGTCCGGGAGCAACGAGAACCCGACCGAGTCGGTGAGCTTCGCATTCCAGCGCGTGGAGGTCGCGTACAAGCCCGAGAAAGACGACGGGACTCTGGACGCGGCGATTCCAAAGGGCTATGACCTGGGGTTGCTGACGGCCGACTTCGCCGCGGATACGGGCCTGTAAGCAGGCTTAAGCGAGCTGAAGAACGGAGGCCTTGGGCCAAGCGCTGTTCCGCTGTAAGAGCGGCCGAGTTGGTGGCAGTTCTATCGAGGCACACGAGGCTACCGCTACGAACCTGCCCCGCCCTCCCGGCCCGCACCACTCGTCTAGCGCTGGCTCGCCTCGCCGGCACTTACCCGCCGGTTGAACTCCCAGGACTTGCCGCGCGGCACGCTCAGCGAACGCCACTCGGTATGCCGATAGTGTTTGGCCAGCAGCACAATCTGTCCCACGTGACAAGCGTAATGCGCGAGCTGCCGGTTGACGGCCTGCATTACTGAGTGTGCTTCGCCGCGAATCGTGACGCGGCGGGTCACATCCGAATCCGACAGCGGCTCCAGCGCGCTGAAAAGACACTCCCAGCCCGCCTCCCAAAGCGCCATCAGGGCCTCGCGCGTGGCCGGCGGATCCTCGAACTCGGTGTCGCGATGGCGGTCCGGCTTCTCGCCATCGCTGGTCAGGAAGTCCGTCCAGCGCGAGCGCATATTCCCGACTATGTGTTTCACCACGACGGCAATCGAATTTGCTTCAGCGTCGAGCGCCGCGAAAAGCTGCTCGTCGGTGACCTGCTCCATGGCGCCCTCCGCCATTTTTTTGTAATAGCGAAACAAAGTCAGCGAGTCTTCCAGGTATGAAGTCGTGAATTTCAAGGCCATAGCTTAATGTTACCTGTCGCGCAGGTGCGCGTTGGCGGGCTGCGAGGCCGCTACACCCCCGCGAGCCTGCCCCACGAGCCACCAGTGTGTGCGATTTGAGGCATCATAGAAACGATGACCACCGCGCGATTGTCTTTCCTTCTCACGGCCATGACAGCCGTGACTGCGGGCCTGCCTTTGTCCGGGCAGACCTATAAAGACCCCCAGCAGCCGCTCGACAAGCGCGTGGACGATCTGCTCTCACGCATGACTCTCGAGGAGAAGGCGTCGCAGTTGCTGAGCGCCTCGCCGGCGATCGACCGGCTTGGGGTCCCAGCCTATGACTGGTGGAACGAGTGTCTGCACGGTGTCGCCCGCGCGGGCCGGGCCACGGTGTTTCCGGAGACCATCGGCGTGGCTGCCACCTGGGACACCAATCTGGTGTTTCGCATGGCCACGGCCATCTCCGACGAAGCGCGCGCCAAGCACCACGAGTTCGTGCGGCGCGGCAAGCGCGGCATCTACCAGGGGCTGACGTTCTGGACTCCCAACATCAACCTGTTCCGCGATCCGCGCTGGGGCCGGGGCATGGAGACTTATGGCGAGGACCCCTACCTGACCTCGCGCATGGCCGTCGAGTTCATCCATGGCCTGGAAGGCAACGATCCCAAATACCTGAAGACGGTCGCGACGGCTAAGCATTACGCGGTTCACAGCGGGCCCGAATCCTCACGCCACGTGTTCGACGCGCGTGTTTCCGAGGCCGACCTGCGCGATAGCTACCTGCCGCATTTCGAAGCGGCCATCAAGGAGGGCGGCGCGTTCTCGGTGATGTGCGCGTACAACAGCGTGGACGGCCTGCCCGCCTGCGCAAATCCGCGCCTGCTGGGCGACATCCTGCGCGGCGAGTGGGGCTTTCCCGGCTATGTTGTTTCCGATTGCGGCGCGATCGGCGATATTTACCAGGGACACAAGGCGGCACGCACCGCGGCCGAAGGAGTGGCCATGGCGGTGAAGGCCGGCACGGATCTGGACTGCGGCCTGGAATACGAAAACGTGGCGCCGGCGGTGCGTCAGGGCTTGCTGACGGAGAAGGATGTGGACACGGCCCTGCGCCGGCTGCTGACGGCCCGCTTCAAGCTGGGCATGCTCGATCCGCCGGAGATGGTGCATTGGGCGCAGATCCCATACAGCGTGAACGATAGCCCGGATCACCAGAAACTCGCGCTGGAGGTGGCACGCAAATCCATCGTGCTGCTGAAAAACGAAGGCGGCGTGCTGCCGCTGAGCCGCAACACGAAGACCATTGCAGTGATCGGACCGAACGCGGATTCGGTGGAGGTGCTGCTGGGGAACTACAACGGCCAGCCTTCGCACCCGGTGACTCCGCTCGCGGGAATCCGGCAGAAGGCGGCGCCGGGCACACGTGTGCTATATGCCCGGGGCTCGGACCTGGCGGAGGGCATGCCGCTGTTCGAAACGGTACCGGCTAGCGCCCTGTTCACATCCAACAGCGGTGACCGCCACGCGGGGCTGCAGGCGGAATATTTCAATACCGCCGCCTTCAATGGCCGCGCCTATTTCAGCCAGGCGTTCGTCTCGCTGGCCATGCGCAAGGCGGCGGTGATTCCAGCGAATCCACAGCCGCTATTCACGCGCATCGACCGCCAGGTGGAGTTCGACTGGCAGGACGCCGCGCCGCGACAGGACATGGACGACGACAACTTCGGCGTACGCTGGACCGGCTATCTCGCGCCGCCCGCGAGCGGAGAATATCAATTGGGCGCCACCGGTCTGAATGCTTTCGAAGTGTACCTTGACGGCAAGCGGCTGGTGGCGCGCGACAACGTCCACGAGCGCGGCTACGAGTACGAAACGGTGGAATTGCAGGCGGGCAAACTGTATCCCATCCGGGTGGATTTCCACGAGGTGCACGGAGATGCGGATATCCGGCTGGTGTGGGCGCCTCCACATGCGAGCTACGAAGACGAGGCCTTGAAAGTGGCACGCCAGGCGGATGTGGTGCTGATGTTTCTGGGGCTGTCGCCGCGTCTGGAAGGCGAGGAGATGAAGGTGCGGGTGGAGGGTTTCAGCGGCGGCGACCGCGTACGCCTGGGCATCCCGCGGGTGCAGGAAGCGCTGCTGCAGCGCGTGTCGGCGCTGGGCAAGCCGGTGGTGCTGGTGCTGTTGAATGGCAGCGCGGTAGCGGTGAATTGGGCGCGCGAGCATGTGCCGGCGATTGTGGAGCTGTGGTATCCGGGACAGGCCGGCGGTACCGCGCTGGCAGATGTCTTGTTCGGCGACTATAATCCGGCGGGCCGTCTGCCGGTCACATTCTATAAGTCGGAAGATCAATTGCCGGCTTTCGACGACTACAACATGAAAGGCCGGACCTACCGGTATTTCGAAGGCGAGCCGCTCTATGCGTTCGGCTATGGGCTGAGTTACACGACATTCAACTACCGGAATCTGCGAGCGCCGGACGAAGCGCGGGCGGGCAGCCCGGTGAAGGTTTCGGTGGAAGTCGAAAACTCCGGCAAGCGCGAGGGCGAAGACGTAGTGCAGTTGTATGTCAAACATGCCGGCGTGGTGCGGGAGTTGGAGGGATTCGAGCGGGTGGCGCTGCGCGCGGGAGAAAAGAAGACAGTTGAGTTTACGGTTACGCGCGCCACGGCGGGCGAGATCGCGCTTTCGGTGGGGGCGCTCAGCCGGAGCTGCCGGATTACGCGGTAGATTTCTGCTATACTTCCGCTCTTGCCCTCTGCCATGCCAGCCTTTGAGTCCGCGGGCGCCTCGCGCGCAGACCTGGAACGGACTCTCGCCGGCTACTTCAGGCGAATCGCCGCCGGCGATCAGGGCGCGCTGGCGGCACTTTACGACGCCACGAACCGCCTGATCTACGGAATGGCTGTGCGCATTCTGCGCAACCCGGAAGATGCAGAAGAAGCGACATTGGATATCTACACGCAGGTTTGGCGCAGTGCCGCGAACTTCGATGAGCGGCGAGGTTCGGCGATCGCCTGGCTGACGGCTATGGCACGCAGCCGCGCGATCGACAAGCTTCGCGGCAGCGCCAATCGAAACCGGCGGGAAGAAGCGCTGATGGACATCGATGGCGCGGCGCCCGCGACATCATCCATGCTTGCCGGCGGCGCGGGCGAAGTACGGGCCGCTTTGAGGGCACTAGCACCCGAGCAGCGCGAGGCCATCGAACTGGCATACTGGTACGGTTACAGCCATGCGAAGTTGGCCGCGCGGCTGGGCCAACCGCTGGGCACCGTGAAGACCCGCATTCGAATGGGTATGATAAAATTACGTTCGCAGCTGGGGGCACTGTCATGACGGAACATCAAGCCGCCCATCAAACGACCGACGAAGAGGTCCGCGAACTGGCCAGCCTGTTCGCCACAGGCGCCCTCCCGCCGGACGAAGGGGCGGAGTTCCAGGAGCATGTGAAAACGTGCGACGTGTGCGCCGGCGAATCGCGCGCCTTCGGGGATGCCGTAAGCTGGCTACCGTTCTCCTCCGATGGCGTGCCTGCTCCGCCGCATTTGCGCGAGAAACTGCTGTCGCGTTTGCGGCGACCCGGGCCGCCGCCGGGCATTCAGGTCACACGCGCAAACGAAGGAGCCTGGTATCCCCTGGTGCCCGGCGTCAGCGCCAAGCGTCTGTATGCGGGGTCTCCGGACGGCAGCGTGGCCCTGCTAGTGCGCATGGAGCCGGGCGCCAAATATCCGCCGCACTCCCACGCGGATGTGGAGCATTGCTATGTCCTGGAGGGTGAGTTGCATTTCGGCGACTTGGTGCTCTATCCAGGCGATTACCAATGTGCCATGGCCTCTACCGATCATCGTGACAGTCACACCATTAATGGCTGCATGTTGTTGATCGTCGCTTCCCAGCAGAACGCCATGCTGCCATGGACCCGCTGACCTTCCTTTGCCTCGCCAGCTACGAAAAGGGTCACGAATTCATGCGCGAAGCCAAGCGCCAGGGCGCCCGCGTCTTCCTGATCACGTCTTTGAGCCTTCAGCACAAAGCGCAGTGGCCGCGTGAAAGCATCGACGATATCTTTTACATGCCGGACCAGGATAAATCCTGGAACCGCAACGATACCCTGCTGGCAATCAGCCACCTGGCGCGCACAGAGGCCATCGACCGAGTGGTGGCGCTGGACGATTTCGACCTGGAGATGGCCGCCGCGCTCCGCGAACACCTGCGCATTCCGGGCATGGGCGAGACCACCACGCGCTACTTTCGCGACAAGCTGGCGATGCGCATGCAGGCCATCGAGGCGGGCCTGCACGTACCGGAATTCGTACACCTGCTGAACGACGAGAAGGTGCGCGAGTTTGCCGGCCGCGTGCCGCCGCCGTGGGTGCTGAAGCCGCGCGGGATGGCGGGCGCCATCGGCATCCAGGTGCTCGATTCGCTTGACGATCTGCGCGCGGCCGACCACGCCCTCGGCGATCGGCGCTCATTCTTCCTGGTGGAGCGGTACATTGCGGGCGACGTCTGTCACGTGGACTCCATCGTCTACGAGAACCGCATCCTTTTCGCCGTCGCGAGCCAATATGGCTGTCCACCGCTGGATGTTTCGCACCGCGGCGGGATCTTCACCACGCGCCTGCTGGAACGCGGCTCCCCGGATGCCGAGGCGCTGCTGGCAGGCAATCGTCGCGTGCTGGCGGCTATGGGGCTGCTGCGCGGCGTCTCCCACACAGAGTTCATCAGGGGCGAGGACGGCGTACTCTATTTCCTGGAAACTTCGGCCCGCGTGGGCGGCGCGCACATCGCGGAACTGGTGGAAGCCGCCACGGGTTTGAATCTGTGGGGCGAGTGGGCCAAGGTGGAGATCGCCGGCGGCAAGCTGCCGTACGCGCCTCCGCCGCCCGCGAACGACTATGCCGCGCTGCTGGTGTCGCTCGCCCGGCAGGAGCATCCGGACACCTCGGCCTATGACGATCCGGAGATCGTGTGGCGCATGCAACTGCCGCATCACGTGGGCATGATCGTGAAGTCCGCGCGCCGCGAGCGAGTTGCGGAGTTGCTCGAACAGTACGTCGAGCGCGTCAAGCGGGACTTCGCCACGGTTGCGCCGCCGCGCGACAGGCCCACCAACTAATCTATGACCACTCCACCCGCCGCCCGCACTAAGTTGTCAGGGTCGCAATGGGCCGTGCTTCTCTTACTGGTCGTTTCCATCTTCATCAACTATATCGATCGCGGCAACCTTTCGATCGCCGGACCGCTGCTTATGGCTTCGCCTGAGAAAGGCGGCTTGGGTCTGGACCCGGCGCGCCTGGGGCAGCTGCTCTCCGCGTTCTTCTGGACCTATGCGCTGTTCCAGTTGCTCGGCGTCGTGGGGTTTCTGCTGGACCGCTTCGATGTCGCCTTGGTCTATGCCAGCGCCTACCTGGCGTGGTCGGCGGCCACCGCAGCCACCGGCCTGGCCAACAGTTTCGTGGTGCTGTTCGGATTGCGCCTGCTGCTGGGTATTGGGGAATCGGCGGCCTATCCGTCATATTCCAAGATCTTCGCGACGCATTTCCCGGAGCACCATCGCGGCCTCGCCAATGCGTTGATCGACGCCGGATCGAAATTCGGGCCGGCGCTCGGAACACTGCTCGGCGGGTTGCTGATGGCGCGCTTCGGGTGGCGGCCCTTTTTCTTCGTGCTGGGCGCCGTCAGCCTGGCTTGGCTAATTCCGTGGATGAAGTGGATGCCGCGCGGACCAGGCATCATTGCCGCGCACGCAACGCATCGGCCACCCGGCGTCTGGCATATCCTCGCGCAGCGCTCGGCGTGGGGCTCTTTCGGGGGATTGTTCTGCGGCAACTACTTCTGGTATTTCCTGCTCACCTGGCTGCCCTCGTATATGGTGATGGAGCGCCATTTCTCGATGGATCGCATGGCCAGCATGGGCGCGCTGGCATTTCTGGCGATCGGGGTCTCGTCGGCGCTATGCGGGTGGCTCTCCGACCATTGGATCGCGGCGGGCGCCACCCCCACGCGAGTGCGCAAGACTTTCACAGTCGGCGGCCTGCTGCTATCCACGATCATCCTGCCCGTAGTGATGGTGGATAGCAAGGAACTGTCCATGGCCTTGTTGTTCCTGGCCTGCATCTTTTTCGGAATGTGGAGTTCCAACCATTGGGCGCTCATCCAGACGCTGGCCGGGCCGCCCGCCGCAGGCAAATGGACCGCGGTGCAGAACGGCGTAGGGAATCTGGCGGGAGTGGCGGCGCCAGCGCTCACCGGCCTGGTGGTACAGCGCACTGGCCAGTTTTTCTGGGCTTTTGCGGTGGCTACCGGCATCGTGGTGGTGGGAGCGTTTTTCTATATGTTCGTGATCGGGCGCATCGAGCAGGTGGATTGGAGCAGGCGTTAGCCGGAGTGTTGCGGGTGGGGTAAGTTCGCCCTCACGCGGCGTCTTCGAACGTCACCACAATGCGCTTGCCCAGTGCCGCCAGCGCGGCCTGGATTTTTTCGGGTTTGGTATCGTGCTTCGGGTTCAACATACGGCGGACCACTGTCTCGCTCACGCCCAGGCGCCTGGCAAGCTCGGTGTCGGTACGCGGCGGTTCATGCATTACAAGATTTGGCAAGATATAACGCCAGTTCGACGGCATCCCGTAGAAGCGCTTGACGGAAATCGGGGTCCCGTTGCGCCCGTGCTCGGATGGTTTCCTTGAAATCGTGGGTCAGGGGCATTTCATTGAATCTCCTGTTTCTCTCTTCGTTTGTATGCGGCCCAGCATCCATGCGCCGCCTCGGTGTCCTGTTGTTGCTGTATCTTCGTGCCGCCCCCCAATCAAAATCACGAGGCTGTCGCCATCCTTGCCGAAGGAGATTCGATAGCCGGGGCCGAAATCGATCTTGTACTCGAAGACGCCGGACCCCGACGCTCTTTACTTTGGATAAGTTTCCTTGCTCCATGCGCGCCAGCGCGATGGTCACTTTTGGCGGCTGCCGCCGCGTCGAGCCCTTCAAGCCATTGGCGAACCGTTTGTTTCCGCCTTCGTCAATATAGTCGCGGATCTCGATCATCCGCTACAATGGTAACGATTTCGTTACCACTTGACAACGCGACTACCCGCCTTCACCCACCCCCATAGACTGTCCTGGGCTCTCGCCAATCTCGCCGCCGATAGCGGAGGGACCCGCATCGGCAGCCTGGCACCTTTACCGGCACGGCGACTTAAAGGTATGGCCACCACGGCAGCCACTCTGCCAGGACGGGTCTAGCGGCCTTGTAGGACAAAACACCGATGTACGTGCCGAGCGTGTTGGTGATCAGGTCCGTGATGCCGGAGTCTCGCGTGGGAAGGAACGCCTGAAGCACTTCAATCGTGAGGCTGACGGCGAACCCTAGAGCGGCGGTTGCCAGTGCCGCTCGTTTGGTTCGACGGACAAAACCGAAATACACGTAGAAGCAACAACCGAAAGGGACGAAACCCACGATGTTCTTAACAATCGCACGCCAATAACCATTGTACCTTCTGAATTCGTTGGATGGACTCTCTAGAAAGATTTGCCCTAAGACAGCGTACTTTTCCGGAATATACAGGTCGGCACCCGACCCGCTCTTGCTGTGGATGATTCGTCCCGAGTGCTCGTCAAAAAGGTATAGTGCAACATTGCCTTCGTCGGCAGCTATCTGGGGCCGACCTGTGTGCGTCCAGGTTTCATAGTGCTCGAGAACCCGGGATACCGTAAGTTCTCGATTATAAATCGAAAGGCCCAGGAACTGCCCCGACCAGCTATCTGCCTGCCCTGCGGAGTCGCCGAGCACTAGCCGGCCGGCGAATGCCTGCGTCGAAAGCCGAATCTGGGGCGCGTTCTTGGCTACAACCCCGTCTACGTACACCGTAGTTGCCGATGCACCCGAGGTGACCGTGATGAATGCTGGACCAGTCTTCGGAAAGGCATCAACCACATAGACGCTCTCTAATCCGGTACGATTCTGGCCGTCCTGAATCGCGGCCTGCAGCAAGAGGCTGGTTTGCGCCTGGCGCAGCAAGAACCGTGGTGGATTCCCGGGAACGTAGAACGTCAGAACGGTGGCAAAGTCCCAGATATGTCCCGGCTGCAGCCATATCTCCAGGCTGCCGGATCCCTGGTGCTGGGCAGGTGTGATCCGGAATTTGCTTGCGCTGAACACGGTGCCAGACCTGCCAAAGTGCAGTCCGTTGCGATTTCCCAGCCAGGAGACGTCGTTTCTGGGCGCATGAAATGGCCAGAGGCCTAATGCCAGAACGATACACAACACCGCTGCGCAGACTACCGTTATGAGCCACGAGATCATGCCGCGCTCAGACACTCGGGATTTCTGTAAAGCGTTGCGTAAGCTCAACGGCATTTTCATGCCAGCGGATTTGTCGGTTCAGAGAGTTGAAGTTTCAGCCCCACCTACCGCGCGCGGCCACCAGATGCCAAGAGCTTGGCCCGGCGAAAGCCGTTGCCAACCAGTTCATCCGCAATTGGTGGTGCCTTGGGAGTTGTTGTTCCGGTCGAGGCTCAACTCCTACTACCGCCTCAACGTACGGGCTCTAGAATTCTCATGGAAGGCCTGGCGGAATGCCGGCTTGTCCTGCTGTGCTGCCTCCAGTGGTATCCAAAGTCTGTTCGTCAGAGCAGATAATGCCGTTGGGGGACGACAACGTTGAGGACACTGCCACGTTACCCTGACTGGAGAAATTCGACAACGTACCCGTGAAAGCGCGAGGCGGTGTCAAAGGCCCTAACGATTTTTCAAACAGCCGGCTCGCGCTACTTCCATTAACAATCCAGGCCCGCCATGTGGCTGCGGTAGTGATGCCTACATCAAAGTTGATCGTGAGCGCGCTATTCGCAAAACTGAGACTCAGCCCGATGCCGCAGGCGGTTGCGCGGGCGATGTTGCCGGCGTCGTTTTCCACCAGCCACAGCGCCCCGTCCGGTCCAGTCGTAATTCCGGTCGGGAAACTGCTGGCGCTCGGCAGGGGATACTCGGTGACGACGCCGGAAGTAGTGATGCGACCGACGGAGTTGAATACACCGCCTGTAAACCACAGCGCTCCATCCGGCCCCGCAGTGATCTGACCGTTGGCTCCGTCAGGTGAAAGAATAAACGACGTTACCACTCCGGCAGTAGTGATGCGGCCGATCCTGGCCGCGGGGAGTGATAACTCGGTAAACCACAATGCACCATCCGGCCCCGCCGTGATCCAATTGGGAGACACCAGGGTGTTGCCGACGGCAAACTCCTCGATCACGCCCTTCGTGGTGATGCGGCCAATCTTGTTGCCAATGCTTTCCGTAAACCACAACGCACCATCTGGCCCGGCCGCTATACCTATGGGATAACTGTTGGGGGTGGGGATCGGATATTCCTCGATCACTCCAGCGGTCGTGATGCGGCCGATCTTGTCAGCACCACTCTCCGTAAACCACATCGCGCCATCCGACCCGGCGGTAATTGATTGTGGAAAACTGTCGACTGTTGGCGTCGGATATTGCGTGACATTTCCCTTCGGAGTGACGCGCCCTATACTGCCGACCGAGGCATCGGACCCGGTGAACCACAGCGCATCGTCCGGCCCTACTGCGATGCCACCTTCGGGCGTGAACGACACGGGATAATAAGAAAAAGCGCCAGAAGTCGTGATGCGTCCGATGATGTACCCGGCGGTGAACCATAGTGCGCCATCCGGTCCGTTCGCGATCCCGTTCGGACAACACCCCTGCGATAACGGATATTCGGATATCGTATCGCTCTGGGCCTGTAACATCGCTACTGGGCTCGGCAGCAGCACGAAGAACACCAGGACTCTTCCTCTATTCACATTTATCTCCTAAAGTAAATGAGCCATGTGCGCTATGCGGTATACGCTCCGGGGAGTATTTCGGGCGCCACTCGCGTGCGGAACTCGACGCATAAACAGGACGCTCAGCTACGCTGACCAAAGAAGCAGATTCGACGCGAGTCGCGTTGGCCCGCCCGAATTATCTTACAGCTACTGTAACCGGCGGGCTGGTCGCCTCGCCGATGCTGAGTAGAACCGTCACCGACTTCCCGGCCGCGATCTGCGGCGGCACCTGGCAGTCCACTTGCAATGTACCCGAAATCATGCCGGGCGCCGCACCCGCGTACAAGATCTCTGCAGGCGCGCCACCAATCTGGACTGAGACCGGGAGAAGCGGTTTGGGAAGCACCGCGGTCGGGATCAGGCCATCAGTGCCCGGCGGATTGGTCTGCCCCGCCCCGGTCGCGTAAATAACAATAATCGATCCCCTTGCTGCAGGATTGTCCGGCGAGTTCACCGTCGAATCCTGATTCAAAATGGCGCCACGCCCCGAACCGCTGCCACTTAGCGTGAAAATACCGGGCGCAGACGCAGCGACTGGAAGAGAAATCTCCGTCGAGGTGCCAGCTGCATTGATGGCATTCAGCGTCGTTGTACTGTGGCCTGAGATGCCGAAGGGAACGACAGCGTTCACCTGATCGGACGACACGTAGGTCAGAGGAGCGGCATGACCGTCGAATGTAATACCGGCCACGCCGGCGGCTGAGCCGATTGCCGAGCCCATAATAGCTAATAACTCTCCTGGCGCAACGGGTCCGGGAAGAAGGCTTGCTCCGTTCAACACGCCTTGCGGCACTACTGCAGCGTTAAACAAAGATTCCACGGTCAGAGTGCCGTCGGACGTGGACACTGGCACAGACTGACCATCCGGGCCGGTTGCAAGTGCGGTTTCAAAATGGATGCGGTAGGTCCCGGGCGTACCGGCGGGCGCGACATTAACGAACAAGTTCACGACAGTGCCGTCTGGAATCTGACCCTGGTTGAATTCCCAGACCAAAAAGCGTGTCCGGTTAGGCGCCAGCGTCGCGACGTAAAGCGCTTTCCCAGAACTTCTCGCGGCGCTTCCTATGACGGTCGAAAGGGTCAAGGTCGCGTCGTCAAAGGACACATCAAACTGCAAACCACTGATCGGGGGGCCATCGTTTCCTAATACAATGGTTACGGGAACACTGCCGCCCGGACCGGCGACGAAACCCGGGATGGAAATATCTACGCACAACCCAAGGCGAGCTCCCGCAAGCCCTATCAGCGCAACCCCCAACAAGGCTCTTGCGGAGTAAAACATCCATAGAGTATACCAGCAAAACAAAAAGCGCGTTACGCCCGGGCACGCATCGCTACCTCACCGCGCTTCTCGTCCAGGTCCGATGCTGGCGAGTCTGCGACCGCTACACTTATCGGCGGATAGCCGCGAAGCACCAGGTACGCGGTAACCACCTCCAGATCCGCCTCGCTAACGACGACCACGGTCCCGTCCCGAGTTTCAACCCTGAATGTCATCCTCATCCCACCCTTTACCGCTGAAGCGCATACTCCTCCGCCTATCCGACCGCAACTAGGTAACGCTCCCATCTCCGCAGGAGCCAAACCAACGGTATCAGAACAGCGAACCCCACCAGGGAAAACAGCAGGCCGCCACGCCGGTGAAGGTTGCCTGCAAGAAAGCCTCGATCCACATAGACTCCAAGTACTGAGATGCACACAATTCGTACCGCATTTCTGAAGATTCCTATGGGTCCGACGCACAATATTGTTAACGATCTCGCCCAACCTGTCCGAAGTATTACGCGGGTCAGCACCGCACCTACGATAAACAAACCCATAGTCGAACGGATACCGCTACATTCTGGAGCAACCTCGATATCTACGCCTGGCAGCGACATCACCATACCGTGCCGCAAGACCGGAATACCCGCCACCCGAAAAAGCAAATAAGATATCTCAGCCGATCCTGTCTGCAGCCACACGACCACTCTATCGAGGACGGTACTCGGGATTGGGACGATCAAAAGAAGAAACACAAACGGAAAACTGGCCTCTTTGAAAGACTTCACGCCATAGCAGAGATTAAACGCCCCAATCCAAAGGAGCACCAAAACGCCCGCTGCAACGCTCACGTTTTCCGACGCCGATAAACAGATCCTGCTCACGAACCACACAACGAGGCCAAGCAAAATCAAGGGAATACCGACCGCAGGGCAGTAGCGTGATGCGCGAAATATCCGCGCCTTTTCCAAATAGAGAAAGGCCGCACTTACGATAGGTACTGCCAGAATATAAGTATAGCGCTCATCGTGCAGGGACAACACTAGCAGCGCTTTGAGCGGGGCCGATAAGATTATTATCGCCGAAACGCACAAAACTGCGAAAAGCTGGTATCTAAGACCGGATCTGACCAATACGTTCGATGGCCTCATCGTGAATTACATGTCAAAAACGTTGGGCAGTGGTTTTCTGGCCGTCGGCTGGATAAATCAGGACGTGGGTTCGCCCTCGGGTCTTATCTAAGCGCGACAGGTATCTGGCTAGGAGTGAAAATGAGGCCAATTTGGGCGCGGTAATAAGTACGATTCAGCGCTTGCGGACCATTGTAGTCCACAGGCAGGACACCAAAACGACCGACCGCCTGCACACTGGGCCGAATCAAACGACTGAAGGAAACCCCTATCGTATTTCCCGTATACGATGTGGTGGCGCCGAGTTCTGCCATTGTGTTTCGGCCCGCGTCGATCGACACTGTCCAGTGTTTCGCGCCAGAATACTGAAGCCCCGCGGTCAATGCCACCTGTCTCGACGCAAGCACGAGACCGTTACCCGGCGAGATTCCTCTTAGGTAGTCCAGATCCGCAGAGACGCCATGCCACCGCTTTGTGACTCGAGCGTTCATCGTGGGAGTGTTGATGGCACGATCAGAAACCTGAATTACCGTGGTTTCTCCGAGAAGAGCGGCAAGCACTGGATCGATTGGCACGACAACGAGGCCCAGCGTATTGCTGTGGGCCATGCCTCCCTCCAACGCAAGGTCAACACTCTTGGTTGCCCGCCATGAGTATTCCACGCCAGCGTTCTCTACATCTGTGGACCCGAAGGTCGTGTAGCTAAAATGATTGAAACTATAGGCCAGGCCGATCGTAGCGCGACTGCTCAGGCGGTAGTTCACGTCGGCGCGTACGATACCGATATTCGTTCCCACGATAAGCGTAGAATCCTCACGCACGAGAGAACCCTCAATAGTGCCGCTGAATGACAAACGCCGTGTCTTCTGATAAGTAAGGGTGGCTACCGAGTCAATCAGCTTCATTCCATTGCTGAAAGGTTCGTTGGTGGGCACGGTGGAGGAGGTCTCCAAGAATTCCGGCTGAATCAGAAGGTCTCCGATGTCTTGCTTCAGTATGCCTCCGGTTTGGCGAATTGACAGAACCAGGTGACGTTTCAGTTGCGAGACGGCCGTCGCTGTGAGAAACTGATTCAGCCCGTTTTCAGCGCTCGGCCCGGTGTAGTCGCGGTAGCTGCCAGTGTATTCAACGCTTAATGTTATCCTCTTCCAACGGTGCGTTTCCCTCAGACCGAAGCCCAGGTCAACTCCTGACTGCAGTGCGTTGGGAGCGGCGCCGGTTACCACGCCACTCAAGCCGGTGCCGTAGACGCGATTCACGTTTAGAAATGGCTGGATCGTATCGGCGACAACAGCGTTCGCTACCGGTTGGTCGCCCCGGCTAAGCACCGCTGGTCCGCTGTAACCTGAAGGCGCCCCCACATCAGCACTGGGAGTTCCAGCCGCCTCGGGGGGATCTTGCTGTGCAGCGAGGGGCCACACTAGGAGCAGGAGGCACGACATCGGAAAAACTTTTGGGCACAGCGCCCTCATGATGCGGAACCCGACAAGTATTGAAGGCGGTATAGTAACTGTCATGATAACCTCCCCAGCTCGTGTGTGAGCTCGATGCGGCCAGGGTTGAGAACTGATCTGCCTAAACGAGGGCGCGTAAGACCCGGGCCGCATCACCAAGTGCGAACGGACGGCCGACAGGTGTTGTGCAATTCAGATTGGTGAAGCGCATTACTTCGCCGCGTCACTCCGCCCATTGGAGGCTGTCGAGGCCGGCTCGCCATAGCGTCCGTAGTACTTCGAATAGACTCGGTTAAGACCCTCAACGCCGTTGAGAATAATGCCAATAATATGTTTAGGCCCGATAAGGGTGCATGCTTCCGTTACAGCTTGCTTAGGCGTGTGTCCCGCCCGCACAACCAACAACGTGGCGTCTGCGGTCCGTGCTAACGAGAGTGCGTCGCTTACGGCAGCGACTGGTGGGGAGTCGATGATTATCCAATCGAAGTGTTGGGAAAGCTTCGCCATAACGGCGGACAGCCGGTCGGACTGCAGCAGTTCAGTCGGGTTGCCGTCAGGGGCACCGCCCGGCAGCAGGTACCATCCCAACGGATCGAGACGCCGGAGTGCCGATGCTGGATCCAAGCCACCTTCCAGACACTCAGCCAAGCCCGGACGCACTGGAATTCCCAGGTTCTCAGAAATGGTCGCGTGATATAGATCGGCTTCCAGCAACAGAACGTTTCGCTTTCCTCGTTCCGCGAGTGTAGTCGCAAGGTTCACCGCGACAGTGGACTTTCCGTCCTCCGGCAACGGGCTGGTCACCAGAATAGTCTTGAGCTTTCCTGTAGCTGCGCGTTCCCGGAGCCGCAGTCGCAAAAATCTGAAACGGTCGGCGGCCAAGCCGCGCGGATCGGAATGAACCACTACCCTACTTCCAGAATCGAGATGGATTTGCTCGATTGGGACTTGCCGCAGTTCCAACGGCGCTTCGCCGTTTTGCGAAGCCGCGGTAACAGGCGGCTCATCAGAGCTGGAGACGTGCAGTTTCGGACTAATACTAAGGAATTGACTCATGGACTTTTCTCGCGAAACATATTCGGCTCGGTGAAGGAGTGCAACAATATCCTCAGATGTCGCACCCAAGTGCGCGAGTTCCGCTAGCCATGCCGATAGATGTAGAACTCAGCGACACACATGACTGCTACCACTATACATCCAGCCAGCGCTTCAAAGGCCCACCTCCAACCTTGCATTCGACGTTGAACGGGGGTAAGAAGTAGCGGCAGACCCACCACCAGGGGCGACGGAAACTGTTGGCCCAGCTCCTTCTCCGTATAAAAAGGACGATTCCGCATATCCACCAGGAAAGCCAAGGCCAGTCCCAGGAAAAGACCCGCTGCGGCACCAGCCAGGCTGATTTTGAGACGCTTCGGGCTTGACGGTATGGTGGGGAGACTGGCCGGGTCCACCACACGGAATTGCTGACCTTCCTGGTGCTTCTCAAGACTCACTGCCAGCCCCGACTCCTGCTGTTTTTTCAACAAATCCGCATAATTCAGTTTAAGCAGCTCGTAGTCGCGGAGCATTCCGGCGAGTTGCTGCTCCCGTACGGGGGTGGCGTTTAAGCGTTCCTGGTATCGGGCAATTTTTTCCTTTAGCTGGTTGGCGTCTTTTGTCAGGTTCTCCACCTCAGCCCGGTTCGCTTCCAACTGACTCTTGACCTGAGCCGTAGGCGCGCTCTCTCTTCTCCGAGGCAAAACAGCCGTGCTCCCGGTCTTCTGAGGCACTGGATCTCGCGGCAGCGATTGGGCCTGCGCTAGTAACACTGCCGCCTTCGCAATCTCGGCGTCTTTTCTCACTACGTCCGGATGGTCGGCAGTATACTTGCTCAACAAAGCGGTCCTCTCGGTTTGCAGATGGGCGAGCTGCTGTTCCATTGCGACAATCGGATCGGCGGTGGGGTCAACACCGACGCCGGCCGCACTGGAATCGACCGCGGTACCCGAGTCGCGTGCCGCAGCATCCTGGTATCCACGAAGCAACGACTCCAAGTAAACCTTCTGCTCCTGAGCTCTGCTTAGGGAAGCCGCCGTGTTTTGGAGTTGTGCCGACAAGCTTGCCAGGATCTGGCCATTGCCCTGCTCTTGCTCCGGCAGCTCACCGAGGTGCTGCAGTTTATAGCTCTGCACTACTGCTTCCTGGTCCGTGAGTTTTTTCTTAACTGCTTCCAGCTGTTCTTCCAAAAAATCCTTGGTCACGCTGGCTTGACGCTGTCGCATCTTGACATTGTCTTCGATGAAGAACGAAGTCAGTCTCTCTGCGACTTCCTGGGCGCGCTGGGCGGTGTCGGCTGAGAAGGAAATCTTGAAAGCATTCACGTTTCTCCGATCCGGGCTGCTTTCCAGCGGCTGGATGTCAATGTCGCGCCGCATGCGTTCGACGAGTTGTTCCGGTGGCATATGATTCCTCTCATTTGCGTAGAGGCCGACTGAATCTACAATGGAAAGCAGACGAGATCGAGATAGCACTTCCTGCGTCATACCCTGAAGCGCGTCGCCAACGTCCGTAGTTGTTGTTGGCGCCACATACCGTTCCGGAACTTGCTGTTGAATCACTAGAACCGTGGCCTCAGAACTGTACCGATTGGGCAACAGGCGCGCCACAGCCACGGTGGCTAGGGCGGTGATGCAGGCCGTTAGTAGAATCCACCACCGTCGCCTGCGAAGGAACTGGAAAACCTGTGAAACACTAAGAGTTTGACCTTCTTCGGGTTCTGGCATAGTTTTTACCCAGGACTACATGCCGAGAAGCGGCTAAAGTGCCTAAATGCACAAGCGAAAGCCGGGGGTTGACACTGCCAACCTTCGCCCATTAGCCACATTATAGCGCGCGGGGAGACAGCCGCAGCACTCCATCACCAGCGATTGTGCCTGCAGTCGGGCATCGAGCATCATGGCTTCGCTCGCTCAACTTTGGTACTCGCTATGTATCGTTCACGTTGCGTGACTGGCAGTAACATTCCGAGATTATTCCAGCGTTCGGTCGCCGCCTCGTCCAGCGTGGCGTCCACTCCGGGGAAGCGTGCGAATCATAACCATCGGAGTTCCGGCGACGCGAAGGTTGGCGCTGTGGGGATTCCGAATGCGTATTTATCCGCACCATGCGAGGAGTACTTCTTCTGCAGCCGGTACTCCGGGACGGTGTGATGGATTTCGCCGCCGGCGATTTAAAGCAACGAGCTAACCTACACCGACCGTGCCCACTGCACGAAGTTTGCGGTACGGCGGGGATATCAACGGCAGTCCGTCGCGGTGAGGGCGAGCACGGCGTAGGCCGTCGCTGCATCGTTCATGAACCGGCCTGTGCCTGAAGAAGGATCCCGCCGGTTGACCATAGAATAACCAGGCCACTGGCCTTCGCTCTGGTTCTGGTTGCGAACCAACCAGGACCGTCCACGCTGCATATGAGCGTCCGCGTTGGGGACACCCGCCTGTTCGAGGACGAACACGATCAGTCCCGTGGCGTACCCGTCGCTCTTCGCGGCCATCGGTGTGTCATTAGATCGGATCCATAGGTTCACGAGTGAGCGGAGATTCGATCCCATCCATGTCCAGCCCAGGGAAGACAGACTCCAACCGCCATCAGGCTGCTGCTTGTCAAGAATATTATCGACGATGGTCTTTTGTTGTGTTGGCGCGAGGAGGCCGCGCCACCCTGTGGAAGCCCATAGAGAGACTACCTGATGGATGAGGGGCTGGCGGTCGCATTCGCGGCGCATATAATCGCCAAGGAGCATGAGCGCACTCCGGAGCTTCGGCGCTGTGCGATAGTTCTCCGGAGCCGTGCCCACTGCGACGGCCGCAAGAGACGCTCCATAATACTGCGAGTCGGCCGCCTCAAAAGGCTCGTTTCCGAAATTCAGCCAGGCCCACGCACCCCTTTGATCTCCGGTCTTATTCTGCAGCTCCCACATATGGTCGAACGCAGCCCGCGTATTGTCGCTCAGTTTGCCGCTTCGGGCATCCGTGCTGGCCAGGATCAGCGCATTGAGAATGGACTCCGTCCCGCGGGACTGAAGGGTTTTGCCTGCCCCGCTGGATTCGGTATAAAACGGCGCGGCCGTCTGCCACAGGCGTACGCGGAGGGTTACATTATCGAGCAGTTTGCGTTCGTTCTCCGACGGGGATACTTCCCCAAGCGCTGCGCGCAGGGCGGGCCGCGCGAGCGCGTACGGCACTGCTGTATGGCAGGAGACACAGAAGGTGCCGTGATCGCGCGTGGCCGGCGGCCAAGCCATCCACCAGCTTTCTCGTCGATCAAGGTATGCGGCGGCGGCCTGCGGATTCCAGGCAGCGGAGGCCCGCGGCTCGGAATGGGAACCAGCCGCGAATAGGCTCGCACCGAACCATGCCGCCAGAATCCCTATTCCCGGCTTGCGCGCTTTGATGAGGATCGGCTTCATAGGAAGAACGCGCGTAGCGCTTCTTGCAATTTTACCGCGATCGGCTGATCCCACATAGACTATCCGGCTCGCCAAAACTAGTGAAGCTATCTATGGGGCCCCGGCAAGCGTATCCGAAATTGGCTGCGGGGCAGCGCCATCGAAAGCACCCGTGGCGAGGCCCGCGTGCAACCAGCAAGGTGGCGGAAAGAAGTCTCCCGGCTGAAATGGGCAACAAGCATTGCCATCCATCCTGGCGCGGTCTGTGACAAGAGTTAGGCCGGATCCTGATCCGCTGTTGGCGATGTCTATGAAGTTCCCACTGCGGCATTGCAGCTTTGTCTAACCGGACGCGTCCGTCTAATCACGTGTATCTCCTACTTCCAGAATAAGTCGGTAGTGTCACGTCGATTCGCCAAGGCCCCAAGAAATATGTCGCCGAACTCACTCGTCCCCTTCCTGTGGTAAGCTGTTCTGGGGAGATTGACTCATCAGTGGAACGCGATAACCGAAGGAAAAGTCAAGAGTCGGTCTGGTCCGGCGCCGGACTTTGCCAAGGCGCCGTCAGTACTCTCTCTACAGGTCAAACCAGGGAGGAGAAACGATGGACCTAGACACCGCAGGACTCGTAAAGGCCGATCAAGAGCACTTGATCCATCCGCTGCACCACCCAGTCGACCACCAGGAGCCAATCATCTACGTCCGGGGACGTGGCGCAACCGTCCAGGACATTGGCGGGCGTGAATATATCGACGGGCTTTCCGGGCTTTGGAACGTCAACGCAGGTCATGGCCGTGCCGAGCTGGCGGACGTCGCCGCGGCTCAGATGAAGGAACTCGCGTATTTCTCAGGCTACAGCGGATCGTCGAACATTCCGGCGATCATGCTCGCAAACCGCCTGGTCGAGCTTACACGCGGCGCCATGCAGGCCGTATTCTTCACATCGGGCGGCGCCGAGGCGAACGAGTCGGCCTTCAAGACCGCACGGTTTTTCTGGAAGGCGAACGGCAAGCCCGACAAGGTGAAGGTCGTCGCACGCCAGGAGGGATACCATGGAGTAACGCTGCAGGCAATGAGTGCCACCAAGATGGGCGCGTACTGGAAGATGTTCGAGCCGCGGGTCCCGGGTTTCGTTCACATCCAGACCTGCTATCCGTACCGATACGAGGGGGCAAGGCCGGGAGAGACAGTCGGCCA
>Ga0302326_10003668_pt1 | contig 36067 bp, 39 predicted proteins | sample Palsa_T0_3_FD_202264 | JGI IMG/M metagenome (GOLD analysis project Ga0302326, IMG submission 202264) | Peat permafrost microbial communities from Stordalen Mire near Abisko, Sweden - Palsa_T0_3 | ecosystem: Environmental > Terrestrial > Soil > Palsa > Peat permafrost | place: Sweden: Abisko... | reverse complement strand
GCTGACGTCGTTCGTTCTGGGGCTGTAGGCGACGTATCCTTCCCGCAGATCATGCGCCTCAAACGGGATGGCTTCCGTTACTCCGTCTTCCGAGATGCTCATGGTGCCGGTGATAGCGCTGGCAATGACCGGCGCCGCGCGATTCCAATAAATCTGCAACTGATGCGGCTCCGAATTCGCTCTCAAGCCGAGCACCGATTGGGAAGCGGCCGCCGACGTTGTGGCCTTGGAATTCCATAAGGCCTGGGTCACGATAATTCCTATGACGATGAGCGCCGCGGTTGGCCACAGCCGAGACCAGCGAATGCCCGCGGGTGGAGTAACCACGGACGCTTGGGGAGCCTGGCGGGGCGCCGGGCTCGGGGTTTCTGTTTCCTCGGCCTCCATCGGATCCGGAAAGCGCCAACCAGGATGCCCGCCGGCCAATTTTTTCGCATCAAACGGAAACCCAAAACCGAATTCGCGTGGCTTGGGCTGGCCGTCTTCCCAATAAAAGAGGGCGGCTTCACTGTCGCCGCGCCTTAGGACTCGAACGTATAACCCAATGCTTCCGTTTTCGTAAAACCATCGATCGAAGGTTTGCAAATCGCGCGGGCCCAGCTTCAGACTGCCGTCGCCCTGCGATCGGAAATAGCCAATGGCGCGCAGCTGGCGTCCGTCGTTTTCCGCGGCCTGGCGAGCGCTCTCGAAATCGTCGGATGGTGCAATCACCGCAAAATCGTCGGCCATCGTGGCGGCGAACGGCGTAGTGATAGAACGGCCCAGCAAGATTCCGCAAATTTCTCCGGACGCGGAGATTTGAGCCGACAAATCCCGAACCACATTCAAGCTGAGGTGGATGGAAAAGCCGTCCGGCGTCCGCCAGACGTAGTAGTTGGCGGGATCGTATCCGAGCTGTGTATTCATCGCGATAGTTCCTGATCGATGATCCTTCAATCCGGCGCAAGCTCGCATCGCCTGTTGGTACCGCAGGGTTCCAGTACTAGGCCTGAAACTGGAGTTTGGCGCGATTGGCGATACACTGATAACATCCATGGAACCTAAAGACTCTGCCCTGTCCCGCAGGGGCGTATTGGCGGGAGGCGTCGCGCTGGCCGCGCAAACCGGCGCCTTACTCGCGCAAACCAAACCTGTCGAATCCAAACCCGCCGCACCGGGCAGGAAATTTCGCGCATGGGTCTCGCGCGGCACTGGACCCGGCCGCACCACTCTGCAAGATCTGACGCTGCGTCCCATCGGCGGCCGTCAAATCGTAGTGCGCACCGAGGCAACCAACCTCTGCTATTCGAATTCGAGCGACGTGCTCGGACTTCCCATGCCGGGCTTCCCACCTCCTACGGCCAAAGACGCTCCTCCTCGAGAAGTGCCTCCCGCCTTTCTCGCAATGTCGCGCATGGCTTTGATTCAGGGCCACGGCGGCGTGGGAGTCGTGGAAGCTGTCGGTCCCGAGGTGCGGCGCGTTCAAGTGGGCGATCGCGTTTGCGTATCCGGAACTCCGCAATGCGGCGCGTGCTATCAATGCCTGCGGGGGCGCGCCGATATGTGCCAGTTTCTCGGCCGCCAGGGCCCCAGCGATCTGGTTCCCATCGCCGATATGCGCGACGGCACGCCTGTGTATGCGAATTCGCACATCGGCGGACTCGCCGAGCTGATGGTCACATTCGAGGAATGGGTGGTGCCGGTATTCACTAAAGCCTCGGCCGCCGACCTTGGCATGGTTTGTAGCTGCGTGGCCGTGGCCGGCCTGGGTTGCACCGCGTCGCAAGTTTTGGCGGACATCCAGATCGGGTCCATCGTTGCCGTGGTTGGATGCGGTCCCCTGGGATTGAGCGCGATTCAAGGCGCGCGAATTGCCGGCGCATCCAGAATCATCGCCATCGATCCCATTCGCGTGCGCCGCGAAGTAGCGCTGAAAGTCGGCGCGACAGACGTATTGGATCCGAATGTCGAAGGCGACAAGCTAGTGGGGAAGGTGCGCGCGCTCTCGAACGGTCCGAACAATCGTCTCTGGGCCGGCGGACGCGATTCCGGCGGACTCCTGGGCGGCGCCGGCGCGGACTTCGTGGTCGAGGCCGTGGGCGCCGATCGCGCCAAACCCAAGTTCGAAGCCGGTCCCGATCCAACCGGCATTCTCCCCATCCAGCAGGCGTACATGATGTGCGCCCCGGGCGGCCACATCGTCACTACCAGCCTTCCCACCGGGACCCTCACCCTGCCGGCGGTGATATTCACCATCGGCGGACGCACCCATCACGCCGGTCAATACGGCGGCGCCAATCCGATGCGCGACATTCCGCGCTTCGTGGAACTGTTGGACAAAGGGCAGTTCGATGCGAAATCCCTGGCCACCACGGTGGTGCCAATCGATGGGATGCTGGACGCGTACCAGCAGGTGATCGAGCGCAGCACCGTAACGGCGATCATGACCGCGTAACGGCACATCCTTGTAACCAAATATTAAGCAAACTGAAATACTTGCAGGGTTATAGTGGGCAGGTCGAAGGAGAACTATGGCCGCTGCAGCACCCGCACCCCCAGTACATCAGAAAATGTCGCGAAACCCCGGAAAGATCGGCATTGCCGTCTTCGGGGGAGCTCTCGTCGTCGGTCTCATTTACACTATCATCAGCGTCGCGAAGGATTTGCAGGTAGAACGCGGCACGTCGGCCTACCCATACATCCTGCTGGGCGTCGCCCTGCTGGTCGCGCTCGGCTTTGAGTTCGTGAATGGCTTTCACGATACAGCCAACGCCGTTGCAACCGTCATCTATACCCACACCATGGAGCCCCACTTGGCCGTGGCCTGGTCCGGCTTTTGCAACTTCATTGGTGTCTTGACTTCCACCGGCCTGGTCGCATTCACCATCATCACGTTGCTGCCGGTGGAATTGATCCTGCAAGTGGGCAGCGGGTCGGGCTTCGCGATGGTCTTTGCGCTGTTGATCGCCGCCATCCTTTGGAACGTCGGCACGTGGTACTTCGGGCTGCCGGCTTCGAGTTCGCACACCATGGTCGGCTCCATCATCGGCGTCGGCATCGCGAATCAGCTGATGAATCCCCGGCAAGGCACCAGCGGAGTCGATTGGGGCCAGGCGTCACAGGTCGGCAAATCCCTGCTGCTTTCGCCCCTGGTGGGGTTCGGCATCGCGTGGTTACTGCTATTGATCTGCAAAGCGGTTATCAAAGATAAGAGGCTATATGAAGCGCCGGTGGGCACCGAGCCGCCGCCCTTCTGGATTCGCGTGCTGCTTTTCGGGACTTGTTCGGGCGTCAGCTTCTTCCACGGTTCCAATGACGGACAGAAGGGCATGGGGCTCATCATGCTGATCCTGATCGGAACCGTGCCCACAACCTACGCCCTGAATCGCGCCGTCACGCCGGCCCAAACCCAGGACTTCCTTGCCGTATCGCAACAAACCGTCCAGGTTCTCAACAAGTACGTCGATCCATCGGCCCAAGTGGCCAACCCGGCCGACGATTTAACCGCCTACATCCGCACCAGGGATTTCAACGCCAACACCATGCTGGCCCTGCGCTCCGTGGTCAGCGATATCGGCAACGAGACGGCCATTTATAAAGAGCTCAAGAACGTGCCGCCGGATATGACCCGCAACTTCCGCAACGACATGTATGTGGTCAGCGAGGCCATCCGGTTGATCCAGAAGTCCGGCAAACCGGTGTTCACCCCCGACGAGGAGAGTATTCTGGCCAATTACAAGAAGCACATCGATCTGGCCACCAAGTTCATTCCGCTATGGGTCAAGGTCGCCGTGGCGATGGCGCTGGGGATGGGAACCATGATCGGTTGGAAGCGCATCGTGGTAACGGTCGGCGAAAAGATCGGCAAGGACCACCTCACCTACGGGCAAGGCGCAGCGGCTGAAATCACTGCCATGATGACGATCGGCATGGCCGATCATTACGGTCTGCCGGTCAGTACAACTCACGTACTTTCGTCCGGCATCGCCGGCACCATGGCCGCCAACCACACTGGGCTCCAGTGGGGCACGGTTCGCAACATCGCACTGGCCTGGGTGCTGACGCTTCCCGCCGCCATGATCCTATCGGGGTTCCTGTTTTGGGCCCTGAAGAACGTGTTCTAAGACCATGGAAAATTCAGAGCTGGACAAACTGAGATCGAACTATAAGGCGGCGGTAGAGCGTTGGATCGCCGCCATTCGCTTCGAGGAAAACCTCGCGACGCCCGATCATTCCATGATCGCCGTGGAAGACTGGGAGAAGGCGGACTTCGCGGAGGAAGAATCGAGAACTCTGGCGAAGGCTGCGCGGAAGGAATATCAGGACGCGCTCCGCGAAGTCCTTTTCAATTTTTGAAGCGTGCCATAATGAACCTGATATGGCGCAGTTCGCCGACCGTTTAACCCAACAGATCCTGGCGAAAGACAGCCGCTGTATCGTCGGCCTGGATCCGCGCGTCGATCAGATGCCGGCTTTTGTCCTTGGACACGGCGCTTACGCCGCCATCACGGCATTCCACGAATTAGTGATCGATGCGGTGGCCGACCTGGTCCCGGCCGTGAAGCCGCAGCTGGCATTCTACGAGCAATACGGTGTCGCGGGGATGCAGGCCTTTGAGAACACCGTGCGCGCCGCCCGGCAGCGCGGCCTGTTGGTGATTGCCGACGGCAAACGCAACGACATTTCGTCCACAGCGGAAGCCTACGCGAATGCATATTTAGGCCCCGCCGGGGTTGATGGCGATGCCGCGTTCGATTGCGACGCGCTCACCGTGACGCCGTACCTGGGCCGCGACAGTCTGGCGCCGTTTGTCGAAGCCTGCAAGAAGCACGGCAAGGGCATGTTTGTCGTTTTGAAAACCTCGAACCCGGGTTCCAGGGATTTTCAGGACCAAAGGCTCGAAACCACTGGCCGTCCGCTCTATGAATCCATCGCGAGCGCGCTGCATGAATTGGGTGAGGAGTTGGTTGGCGAGTCCGGCTATAGCTCGATTGGCGCGGTGATCGGCGCGACGTTTCCCGAAGAAGGGCGCCGGCTGCGCGAATTGATGCCTCGGGCGCCCATTCTTGTTCCGGGATATGGCGCCCAAGGCGGAAGCGCCCAGGCTGCGGCCGAGTGCTTCAATGACGATGGTCTGGGCGCGATCGTGAGCTCATCGCGCGGCGCTACGTATGCGTTTGGCGATCCCAATATCTCACGCGACGCTTTCGTGCGCGCCGTCCGGGAAAAAACTGAGCGCATGATCGCCGACGTGAACGCCGCGGTGAAGACGGCTACTGCTGCACTGCGGTAAAGAGCGTCTGCGCGCTGGCTACGCCGCTCAGGTTGAACGTCAGCGGCACCGGATCGCTGCTCGCGACTGCCGGAACGGCGATATCGAACTGATATACGCCGACCTCGGACGGAGCCAACCCAAAGTAGGACAATTTTGCCGACTTCTTTCCGAATAAAATCTGCAAAGATGCCGAAAGTTGATTGTCTTCGGTAACGATTTCGCCGGCGGGTATGTTGGGAATCACGGAACCGAAGCCGACTCCATAAATCACGATCGTCTCGCCGGGCTGCGCCAGACTGGAAGTGACGCCCGCGATTGCTCCAGTGGGAAGAACGTAAGTTCCATCCAGATGTTGCGCCACTACGTATTGATTGGCGCCCACCTTGAAGCTGGATGGCGCCAGCAGCCCCGCTTCGGTGGTATTCACCATCACGTTCACCGGCGCGCTGGTCTGTGCCGATTGTATACTAACCTCGCAAGCCCGCGAACGCCTCTTCGATCTCCTGCTTTGCCGCGGGCGTAGGAATCGGAAGCGGCAGCCGCGGCGGGCCCCCGTAGTACCCGGCCAGATCCATCGCATACTTCAGCCCGCCGATGCCATATTTCGTAGTTACCAGCTTGGCCGCGCGGCCAATGCGGTTCTGCCAATCCAGCGCGGCCTCGGGCTCGCGCGTGCGATGCGCCTCCCAAATGGAAATGGTCGCGTAGGGCGCCGGATTTGCAAAGGCCAGGATGCCGCCGCTGCAGCCAATGGCGAGCGACGGAGCCAGCGTGGTGGCCGACCCGGTCAGCACCTGAAATCCCTTTTTCGATTCGCGCACCATCTGCAGCAACTTTTCAACATTGCCGGAGCTTTCCTTGATCCCGACGATGTTGGGGTGATGCGAGAGCTCGGCTACGGCCTCGGCCGCGAGATCCACGCCGGTGTTCTGCGGAAAATTGTAGAGCAGCACCGGGATCTTGGCTTGATCGGCCACCGCGCGGAAGAAGAGCATCTGCGTGGCGGGATGGCTGAACTGATTCTTGAAGAACGACGGCGTTTTTACTAGCGCCAGCTTGTAGCCGATCTCGGCCGCGCGATTCGTCAGCACCACGGTTTGGTGTACGCTATCCATGCCAGTTCCCGCGATCAGCAATTTGTCAGACGATGCCCACTGTCCCACCCATTCCCAGAGCTGGATTTTTTCGTCCGTGCCCAGCATCACGCTCTCGCCCGTAGACGCGGTGACCACATAGCCCGCGAGTCCGGTGGCGTTCCACTTTTCAACGTTGTGCTGGACTTTGACTTTCCAGATTTCGCCTTCGTGGTTGAACGGCGTGGTGATGGGGCTGAAGATGCCTTGGAGTTTCATGGAGGGGGGGCAGTCTTGGAGGACCGCCCCGGACAAAATGCAGTTTTACTTCGCGATAAAGGTCACGATCAACGCGTACAGCGTGAGAGATTCAATGAGTGCCAATCCCAGAAGCAAAGAGAATCGGATCCCGGCGGCAGCGCCAGGGTTTCGGGCCATCGCCTCGCAGGCAGCCGCGGTGGCTTTTCCTTGTCCGAGGCCGCACAGGCCAGCGGAGATTCCCAGCGCCAGGTAAGCAGCGGGTAAGTTCAAAGTACCGGTGAGGCCGCCCCCTGCGGGCGTCTGCGCGAAGATCGGGCTGGCCAGCGTCATCAACGCGGCTCCCGCATAAATCAGTTTACGTTTCATTCGAGTGTTTCTCCTTATGCCAAGAAATTGTTCGCGAGGAGGTGGTTCCAAACCTGTCCTGGGGGACGGCCGGCTCACGCTCGGAACGGATAATGCCTAGTGTTCTTCGTGTGCCACTGCCCCAGCGATGTAAATGGTGCTGAGCAGCATGAATATGAATGCTTGTAAGAATGCAACGAACACGTGCAGCCCCATGAAGATGACTGGCACTGCGAAATACGTGAGGGCAAGAAACGTTAGGGTCACCTTCTCGCCGGCGAACATGTTTCCGAACAGGCGGACTGTCAAAGAAAGCGGTCTTGAGAGGTGACTGATAATTTCAATCGGGATCATTAGCCAGGCGAGGTACCACACCGGACCCGCGAAGTGCGCCAGGTACTTCCCGACGCCCTGTTCCCGGACTCCCATGTAGTTGTAATACAAAAAGACTGAAACAGCGATGCCACAGGGGACCGCTGGGGTCATAGTCGGCGATTCAAACCCTGGAATGATCCCGATGAGGTTCATGAAAAGTATGAAGATGAACAGCGTTCCAATGAACGGAAGGTATTTGCTCGACCCATGCTCGAGTGCATCATGTGCCTGGCCGGAAAGAAACTTGTAGACGGCTTCGAAGGTCAACTGTAGCTTTCCAGGGCTTTCCACCACCAGGCGCGATCGCAGAATAGCGAACAGCACCATGATGATGGCCACCACCAGAATCTCCATGGTCAGCCAGTTTTCCCAGGGATGCGCCGGATCCGCCGCGGGCTTGCCGATGGCGTTCAAGAATGTATCCAGCGGCCCCGCCAAAAAGCGGTTGAAAAGCGCGGTACTCCACAGTTCTTGTTCAGCTTGCATAGATCAGTTCGTAAATAATTTCCAGAATGATTGCCGCTGTCGCGACAAATAGACCTATCGCCCCGGCCACTGCGTTTGGTCCAAGAAACTTGATTATAACCCACGCCGCGCCCAATAGGATGAAGTTGCGAGCGACGAATAGCCAGGCAAATCGCGTCTGGCCACCTGGGCCGATGGCGCCGGTCAAGCGTCGCCACCCGAAGAAACTGACGTAGGAGACGGCGGCGCCGATCAGAAACGCCAACCCAGACCGGAATCCACGAAGGGAGACGGCTGCGATTGACCCAAGCAAACCCAAGCCGAGGGTGAGCCAGGAAATGCGCCGGATGGCTCGCTCGTAAAAATGGGAGTCACTTTCCGGCATCGTCCTCGGACAACTCGCGAACCAGTTCAATGATGCCGGAGGCTATGCCCAGTAGCAAGAATACAACCTTGAGGAAAGCGGTGTGGAACAATTTGTCGAGTCCATATCCGATCCCGTATCCCACCAGCATCGATACCGGCAGCAAGAATGCCAGCCCATAGTATTTGCCAAATTGTTGGTAGAGATTGCCTGCTTTTTTAGGCATGAGTTCCACGCTTGCGTTCGAGAATCGCCCGTGCTTGCTCGGCGGTCTCCTTTACCAGGAAGCCCATTTTGGGATGGCTGGGCGTGATGTCGGCCGCGAGTCCGTACTCCTCCAGCGTCTCCGTGGTAGTGGGACCGATGGACGCGATCACCATGCGCCGCAAGGCTTGCTGCATCGGGTCATGCAACCGCTCCTCGGTTGCTATACGGAACAAATGCGGCAATTGAATCGAGGTAGTGAACATGGCGACATCAGCGTGGCCTTCGGCAATCCGATGCACCGCCTCGCGCAGCGGGGCGACATCTTCCGGCAAATCCCATTGATAGACGCGCACGGCCGTCACTTCGGCGCCTCGTGAACGAAGACCGTCCAGCAGTTCGACATTCGATTTGCCGTATTCCTGCACTGCGATCCTCCGCTCACGCCGGCCTTCCAGAGCGGCCAACAGTTCGCGCCAGGTGTTCGGCTCCGGCGCGGTTACCGTTACCGGGACCTGCATCTCGCGCAATACGGCCAAGGGTTTCGGACCGCGCGCGGCCACCGTGATTTTGCGCAGCGCCTCGGCGAAGTTCCCGGCCGGCCAGCGCGACGCCAGCACTTTATCCAGCGCCCGCGTGCCGACGCCGGTGAGGAAGATTATTAGATCGAAGTCGCCCGCGAACAACCGTTCCGCGAATGCGAATGCTTCCGGATTGTTCTCGATGGGCGCCTCGCGCATGGAAGGCGCGATGAACGGATCGCCGCCCTGCCTCCGAATTAATTCGCCCATCTCGGTGGCGCGGCGGCTCTCGAACGAGATCACGCGCAGGCCATCGAACGGCATCACCTCAGAGTAGCAGCCTGCTCTTTTTCGTATTGCTTCAAGACGCGCTTTACGTACTGTATGGTCTCGGCGTAGGGCGGGACGCCGTCATATTTGTCGACGGCTGCCGGACCGGCGTTGTAAGCGGCCAGGGCCTTGGATACCTGGTGCGGATCGTTCTCGTATTTCTGTAGCAGGTCGCGCAGGTACCTGGCGCCGGCCTCGGCATTCTGCGCGGGATCATGCGGATCGGCGTCGAGTTCCGCGGCAGTCTTTGGCATCAACTGCATCAACCCGATGGCGCCCTTCGGTGAAACGGCATCCTGCCGATAACCCGATTCGGCTCGAGCGACGCTCTGTACGAAGGCGGGCGGCAAGCCGGCGTGAAGGGCAGCTTGCGTGATCAGTTCCCGGGGTGTCAGATCCGCCTTGGGAGCGAGCGGCACGGGCGCGGTCGCCGCCACAGCCGGGGGTGGACTGTACTCTTCCTGCTCGAATGCCGCCACGCTGCTAGCCTGAATTTCGATCACGCCGTGATTGGTCTGGAGCCGTATCACGAGTCCGTCGGAGGAGTGGCTGTCGGCATGGATACGAAAGCCGTTGGACAGCACAACAAATTCCCCGGCCTGCGCGGCAAGCGCAACCGTAAGAGAACACAGCAACAGCTTTATGAGGCGGAGAGCCACTCAACCATTGTGACGCAGTTCGGGCCCGCCGCGTGCAAGGCAAACAGCCTCTCTCAGGGTTGCGGGTCAGTCGGAGACCGCTAACTCACCCGGCAGGATCGGCCGGGTTCTCGGCAACGCCCCGTGGCGCGCCAGCCATCCGAAGAGCGCCAAAATCCCGGAGAACACCACCAGCTTCAGCATGTCCGCCGAGCGCGTATGCGGCAGCAGTTTCCACAGTATCCCCAGCACCGGCTGCGCGACGCAGGATGCCCAGACCGCGCCATAGAAATAGCGGCGCTCGTGTCCTTCGCCCTTAGTGGACGCCTTGACGCGCGGAAGCAGGCCCGCCGCACCCAGGGCCCAGATCGCCCCGGCGACCGGAAAATACCCGTATTGATAAATCTGCTTCAACCGCCACGTGCCGGTAGCTACGGCCACCGCGAGCCCGGCGAAATTCAACACCGCGAAGGTAATCACGATGCTCCAGGCGAAGGTGTAGCAGATGCGGCGATACAACGGGTTCGGTTTGTCTTCGACGAAGCGGATGATGTAGGGCCGCGGCTCCACGCCGGGCAATTGACCGCGCAGCGCTGCCAGGCCGGTTCCGAGCATCACGATAGCCAGCCACACCAGCTTGCGACGGTCGAAGCCGCGCTCGAACAGATCGAAGGTTGTTGGCCCCGGCGCGATGAAGAAAACGAAAATCCAGATCGGCCAATGGGCCAGCCGGTATGCGGGCTTGTTGCGATCGCGGAGCTTCCGGCCGCTTGCAAGCTCTACTCGCACGAAGCAATCACGACCGGCCCTACTGACCGGCGGGCTTCGCTGGAGCGGGCTTCGGGGCAGCCGGCGTTGCCGCGGGAGGCTTGGGCGCGGAGGTACTGGGAGCCGGAGCGCTCGCGGACGCCTTGTCGTACAGCTCGATCACTTCCTTCGTGATTTCGACGCTGGGCGAAGCGTAAATCACCGGAGTGTTGGGATTCCCGACATCCACCACCATCGTGTAGCCGTTATCGCGCGCGTAACGCTCGATCACCGCGACAATCTTTTGCCCCAGCTGTTGCATTAATTTATTCTGGTCGGCTTCGAGATCGGCCTGTGCATCTTCCACTTCGCGCTGCAGCGTCTTTTTCTTGGCCTCGATGTTTTTGTACAGATCGGACTTCGCCGCTTCGCTCATGGTGTTTTGGCCCTTGTTGAGCTGGTCCTGCATGGCATTGATATCGTTCTGCCGCTGCTCCAGTTCCCGCTTCTTGGGCTGCATCTTGGAGTTCAACTCGGCGGCCGCCTTCTGGCCATCCTTGGTTCCGATAATGGCGGCCTGGATGTTGATTGCCGCTACCTTGGTCTGGGCTTGAACAGTCAGCGTAGCGGCCAATGCTAGCACTGGCCACAGAAATACCTTTTTCACAATGAAGCTCCTAACTCGAAAATCATCTTATTCTATCTAATTGTTAGAACGTCCGCCCTACCGTGAAGCGGAACATAGCCGAGCGCTCGACGCTATAAGGGAGCACCGCACCAATGGAGCTGATGGCGGCGTTGTACGTGGTGGCGTTCGGGAAGTATGATCTGTCGGCAACGATGGGCGCCAGCAGGGTGCCTTCAAAGCGCGTAGGGTTATAGGCCCAATAGACGCGAAATGGCGCGTTCACCACCGGCATCAATACCTGGAGCTCCACCCCGGTGGAAGTGCGAATCTTTTGGGACCCGGGCTGGATGTAGGCTTCGCCCGTGAAGCCGGCCTGCGGAAACTCCTGATTCAGTTGCGCAATTCGTCCCGGGTTCTGCTTGAGCTGCCCGGGGAACAGCAGCCGGTCCATGCCGGCGTCGGCAAAAAGCGCGAGCGTGACGGGCCCCACGATTGGGATGCGGTATTCGAAATTACCCACCACATTCGTGTCGCCGCCGGGGAAGGTGACCTGATAGGAGGGAACCGTCATGGTCAACGGGACGCCCTTCTGGGTGCGCTGCGTGCCGTCGTTGTTATAAACCACGATGGTCGCAACATCGCTGGGCAGGTACACGATGGGGCTGATGGTCCAGATATTGAAGCCGCGGACGTCGTTCTCGCCGCCCATGAAATAGCGCGTGAAGGGAGGCGCCACCTTGCCGCCGTAGCCGGTCAGGAGGCGCGCCGAGAGATGCATGCCGATGACGTGGCCTTTTTTCAAACCCGGCCGAAAATACTTGACGTCGATGGTGGGCTGAATGGTGTTGACGTTCCCGCCCAGTTCGCTACCCGAAAATGCCAGCGCAAAGTACACCGATCGGCCACCCGACGGATTAATGGGATTGTTGATGCTGTTGTAGGTATACGACGGGGTGACGGTGCTAGTGCGGATTCCGGTCAATTGATTCGGGCCGCCCACGCCCTCGAAATCGAGGTAATCGAAGTAATTGGTGGCCGCGGTCGTCAGCGTCTTGAGATTGGAAATGTTGTAGCCGTAGCTAATCCCCAGGCGGGCGAAGCTGCGCTTCAGCGGATACGCCGCAAAGATCGTTCCGCCGTAGCCATTCTGAATGTAGTTCAGCAGGTTCTGCGTGCCCAGAGAATTGTAATAGGAAATCAGGTTGGTCCCGGCCAGAATAGATGCTTCTTGCGCCTGGTTGTAGTTGTACCGTTGAATATACAGCGTGAATCCGGTCTGGATGGCGTGGTCCAGGAAGTAGGGTTCCGTGAATCCGAACCGAACCTCGCGCAGGCGCGTGCCCAATTGCGAGCTTAGGCTTAAAGTCTCGCCCAAACCGAGAAAATTGTTGGTGGAGTACGACGCGCCGATAAAGCTGCCCGCGATGCCGGATACGCCACCGTTCAGTTGGATGGAGTTCTTGCCGCGTTCCTTCACCTTCAGCGTGATGTCCACGGTGTTGGTCTTGGTGTCGCGCTTGATGTCGGCCGCGTCTTCGGCCTTTAACGGCTCAAAGTAACCGAGTTGGTTCAGACGCAGGATACTGAGTTCCCACAGGCGATTGTTGAAGATCTGGCCTTCGTCGATGAGCAGCTGCCGGCGGATAATTTTGTCGCGGGTAGTCAAGTTGCCCGAAAAATCGATGCGCCGGACGAAGAATTGGTGGCCTTCGTCCACCGACAGCGACATATCCATCAGCCCGCTGTTGGGCATGGGATCGAACGACGGCTCGGCCACGAAATCGATGAAGCCGAAGTCGCCGTACAGCTTGCGCATGTTCTCCAGGCCTTTGCGCAATTTCGCGGTCGAGAACACATCGCCCTTCGCCATCTGGAACAGCGGCGTCATCAACGCCTCCGGGGTGCGGAAAAACTTAACGCCGGTGAAGGTGATGTTATTCAAGTGGTAGAGCTTGCCTTCTTCAATATCCACGGTGATGTCGGCGGCCGTGCCGGGCTTGTTGGGATGGATCAGGGGAATGTGCATGCCCTGCCCGCCGGTCTGGACCATGGTCACCATGGAGTCCGTCACGCGCGCCGTGAAATAGCCGTGTTCCTGGTAGAAAACCTGGACGCGGCTCTTGTCTTCATCGAGCTTGCTCGGATCGTAGGTCTTAGCGAACAAATCCTCAAAAAATATGGAATACGGAATGCCGAAAGGATGCAGGTTCTTCATCGCGCGGATCACTTCCTTATCGGTGAACGCCGTATTGCCCTCGATATCGATGTCGCCCACTTTCACCTTCGGGCCCTCATCGATTTTGAAAGTGAGCTCGAGCGACGACGGAGGAACGCGCCGCAGTTGGGGATCCACTTTAGCGGAAAGGTGCCCATGCGCCGCCAGAAGTTCGAGCAGAACGTTCTTGGCGCGCTGCACTCGGTTGGGATCGTATTGCGACTCCACCACCAGGCCGACTTTCTTGTCCTTGAAGGCGTCCAGGATATCGGACACGCTGATGGATTTGTTGCCCTCGTACTTGATGGTCCGCACCACCGGCCGCTCCACCACGATAAAGCGAATGATCCAGCCTTCCTTGCCGGGCTCGCGCTCGATCCGAAGATCGTCGAAGCGGCCGCTATTCCATAGCGCCATGAAGTCGCGGTGCAACGCCTCTTCGTCCAGCCGGTCGCCCTTTTTCGAAAAGATCAGGGCCTGCAGAGTGTCCTGGCGGACGCGGCGCGCGCCGCGGAACTCGATGGCTTCGATGACGTTTTGCTGCGGTTGGCCGGGTCGCGTGACTCGAGGTGCTTCGGGCGTGGCTGCAGCGGGCGGAGGCGCGGGCTGGGCCGGCTTGGGGGCCTCCTCCTTCTGCTGCGGCACGGTCTCAAAAGGATTCGGGGGCTTCGGCGGCTGTTGCTGGGTTGGCTGTTGCTGCGCTGGCGGTTGCTGTTGAGGGCTGGGTTGATTTTGCGCCGCAGCCTGGCGTGCGCCAACCATGGGGAGCAGAACGACGGAGCAAAGCAACCAGGCTCGCAGGCCGCTCAGCCTGTTAGAAATCATTTAAGCGGTGTTACCTTTCCACTCTGCGCGCATCTTTCCTGAGATCGAATGTCCTATTCTAGCTGAAGTCGGCGGGGCGAACCAGTGGGCTAGATGGGCGACACAGGGCGGGTTTCGCACAGGCGGCGTTTGTAATCGCGGATACAGTCAAACCTGCTCGCGCCGTCCTCCATTGGCGATGATTCCGAGCACGTTATTCTGGCCGAGCCATTGAATCGCCCGGCCCATCGCTTCCACTTTCGTTCGGCCCAGGCGGGCCACCAGCAGCGTTCCGTCCACCAACGTCGCGAGCAGACTGGCGTCGGACGCCGCAAGCAGCGATGGGCTATCCAGAATCACGCTGCGGAACTGGAGGGATAGGATTTCCAGCAGCCGGCGGGTCCGCTCCAAGTGGAGCAATCCAAGCCGGTTCACCACCGGCTCGCCTGCTGTCATCACGAACAGGCTGCTTTCCCCGATTCGCTGGATCGTTTCGGAAAGGCCGGCTTGGCCCTGCAAATAATCGCTGATGCCCGGGCTGCGATCGATCTGAAAACTACGATGCAGGCTGGGCCGCCGTAAATCGAAATCGCACAGCAGCGTGGGATTGTCCGCCAGTTGCGCCTCGGCCAGTGCCAGATTCGCCGCTGTAAAGGATTTTCCTTCCCCGGGCGACGAGCTGGTGACCAGCACCGTTCGAATGCCCCGCTCCGCTTTCAAGTGCGCGAGCTTTGTTCGCAAGGTCCCGAACTCCTCGCTGAGCGTCTCCGAGGGACGCAGGGGATCGAGAAGGACGGCGTCCGGCGCGGGCCGAAACGCAGCCGTCCGTAGCGAATCGAGATTCAGTTCCAGCGCAGTGCCTGTGGCGGTATTTTGAGTCACGATGTCTCTCTTTCCGAGCCGCGCGCGCAAACTGAGCCGCGCGTGAGCAAGCGGTCTACAATTTCGTCGCGTAGTAATACGCCACCGAGCTGAACATGATCATCACGCCCGCCACGCCACCTCCGGACCAGCTCAACCAGGCCGCGCGCCGCCGCCGTTGCACTGTTTCGGCGCGTTCAAACAACCCGATGCTTCCGAGAACGGCAATCTGCGAGTACGCGCGAATCTCCTTCACGTTGTGGATGGCCCGGTTACGCGTTTCCTTCCAGCCCATCAGGCACAGACCCAGAAGCAAGCCGGCGCTGCTTCCGACGGCGACAATGAGCGGACGTTTCGGCTGCGACGGCGTTTGCGGCAGGGACGGCGGATCCAGTTGCTCCAGCCGCTCTCCTTGCTGGCGATTCTGAAGCGCGGTGGACATCTGGGAGCTGTTCAAGCGCCGGTCCAGATCTTCGTAGTCTTTCTTGGCCAGGTCCCGATCCCGAATCAACTCGTCGTATTCCCGGATGCCGACCGGCGTGCTCTCGATGCGCGCCTCATAGTTCCGGATGATCCCGTCCACCTCCGCACTCTGTTTGCGGTAGTCTTCCAGCTCGAGGTCCTTGGCCTGAATCAGCCCTTGCGTCCTTTGGGATTCCGCTTCCAGGTCGCGCTGTTCCCGCAGGAATTGCGCGCTCGCCGTTCGTGGGGCTGGATTCTCGGGATGTGGGGGGCCCGGCTTCAGCATGCTCTGACGTTGACTCTTGGCCGCCGCCAAGAGGTTCACCAGCCTTTGCACATCGGGATAGTTCTCCTTATAGCGCTCCCGCGCGGTGGCGAGCGAATCCTCGTACTCCGCGATTTCGTGGTCTTTGTCCGTTAACTTATCGTCGCGCCGCTCCGCCGCCTGCTCAGGCGCGTTCCCCTCCTTGAGCGAAACCAGTTGACCGCGATAAATCCGCAATTGGTTGTCATACAGCAGCCGCTCCTGGTTCACCCGGTTCATCGACATGTTCAGGTTTAATTTCTGCGCCTGCAGGGCCGTGAGTTGCTGGTAGTTGTTCTGCTGCTCCTCGGGCAGCCGGCCCATGTTCCGCGCGCGGAAGACGCTCAACTGCTGCTCCAGCTCGTTCAACTTCTTCTTCGATTCTTCCCACCGGTCCTCGAGAAATTGCGTGGTGGAGACGGCTTGCTGCGAGACCTCGCGCACGTTCTCTTCTAAGAACCGGGCCACCAGGTCGGTGGTGACTTTTTGCGCCGTGAAGCGCTCGCTATAGGCGAAGCGGATCTCGAAGGTTGGGTACTGTTCGGTGTCGCGCTGGACGGCGTTCAAGCTCTGCCGCACCGGCGCCACCTGGACGTCGTTCAGCTTCATCTCCTCGATCACGTCGTCCATGGGCATCCGCGCCAGCTTCTTTTTGTAGAGGCCGTGCGTATTGATAATGTTGGTCAGCGTGGCGCGATCCAGAATCAATTGGACCAGCGCGTTTACGCGGCCCTGCAGGTCCTGCGTGGTATTGGCGGGAACGAAACTTTCCGGCACTTGCGGCGGCGCCACTCGTATGGTGGCCACCGAAACATAGGTGTCCGGCCAGAGGTAAGCGATCACCACCGAGGCCACCAGCGCCACGAACAAGGGCGTCAGAATCCAGGCGATGTTGCGCCTTAGAATGTCCGCGTAATCGTCGGCGTCGAGTTGCCTTCGCGTGGGGGATGTTTCTTCAAGCTGCATGAGCTTTCTCTCACGGCACAATGATGTGGTCGCCGCTCTCTACCGCGATGTTCTGCTCCAGACGCTTGCCGTTGGTCACTTCCTTGTAGTTGAAGTGGTGGATCTGGCCGCCGCGTAAAACCCGGATCTTTTTGCTGTTCGCGAATTCGCGAAAACCGCCGCTGCGGCTGAGCGCCTCCAGCACCGTGGTAGGCGTCACCAGCGCGAAGGATCCGGGGCGGTTCACCTCGCCATCGATATAAAACTTCTTGCTGCGGACTTCGGTGACGAACACGCTTACGTCCGGGTTGTTCAGATACTCGGTGAGCAGCAGCTTCAGCGCCGCGGTGAGCTGCAGGGGACTCTGTCCGGCCGCCCGCACTTCGCCGATCAGCGGCATGGTGATCTTGCCGTCCGGACGCACCGCCACCGCCAGCGTGAAATCCGGTTCTCGCCACACGCGGATGAACAGCAAATCTTCCGGGCCGATCTGGTACTTTTCCTGATCGACCGCAAGGGGGGGCGGCGCCTCCAGAACCTTCGTGGGCTCAGCTGCGATCGCGCTGAAAGCAGCGCCCGCAGCCCAGGAAATACCAGCCGCCAAGACGAGAATCGCGAGCCTCACTTTCCGCTTGCTCCCTTCCTACAGGTCTCTTACAGTAAGTAAGGTTCATTCCGATGAGATACTTTCTCGCAAAAACTGACCCCGAGACATACTCCATCGATCAATTGGAGAAGGAAAAGAGAACGACCTGGGACGGCGTGAACAATCCGCAGGCCGTGCGCGCCATCCGCGAGATGCAGCCCGGCGACAAAGTGTTCATCTATCATAGCGGTGGAAACTCGGCCGTGGTCGGCCTCGCCAAGGTGGTGGCGGAGGGTCGGCCCCACCCGAAGAATCCGAAATCCGCGGTGGCCGACTTCGAGTTCCTGGGCCGCATCGAGCCCCCGGTGACGCTGGCCGAGATCAAGCAATCGAAGCTGTTTGACGACTGGGCGCTAGTGCGCCAAGGCCGTCTGTCCACCATGCTCGCGCCGCCGGAATTCGTTGAGTGGATGCGGAAGAAGAACCCGAAATCCAAAATCTAGACGGCTCGCAACGCCCGCACTGTAGCAACCGCCGCACCCAGCAGCGCTCCCGCGTGGACAGCGGCTTTCCTGAAAGACCAGGGCTGATCCCATGCGGCTTTTCTGGCTCCCGCGACATGTTCCGGCTGGATGCCGATCCCGACCACGCGCCCCATCACGCGCTGCAATCCCGGCACGTACGACATAGCCTTCACCTGCCACGGAACCTGGAAGGGGCCGCTGGTTTGGAACACTCGCGCAAACAGTTTGTGACCGTTTACCTGCAGCGCCTGAGTCACGCGCGTAGGAAACTCCCGCCGCTGTTGCACTCGCGCCAGCTGCGCGTCGGTCACCGGTCCATCTCGAAACGATTCGGCCAGGATATTGGCCGTTGCCACTGCATCCTGGATCGCCAAATTGATTCCGACGCCTCCAGCCGGCGACATGGCATGCGCCGCATCGCCAATGCACAGAAGTCCCGGCCGATGCCACTTCCGCAGACGATTGATCTGCACCGTGAGCAGCTTAATTTGCTCCCAATCCTGCAACTCGTTCACGCGATCGCCAAGATAGGGCGCGATGCGCCATATCAGGTCCTGAAACGCATTCAGCCCGATCTGTTGAATGCTCTCGAAGGAACCCTTGGGGATAATCAATCCGCCTTGAAAATAATCGCCGCGATTGATCAGGATCAACACCCTGCCGTAATTCACATTTCCCAGCACTTGTTCCGGATCGCCTGCCCGCCGTGAAATGCGGAACCACAACACATCGATCGGCACGCCGAACTCCTGGACTTCGAACCCAGCCGCGTCCCGTGTCGTCGCATGCCGCCCGTCGCAGCCAACCACTAAGTCCGCCAGGATTTCCACCGGTCCCTCGGGCGTCTGGGCTTGCACTCCCACGATTGTTTGACCGGCTCGAATCAGGTCCACGGCCTCGTATTGCATCCGAAGTTGAAAGCTTGGGAACCGCTTGGCACGATCCGACAGAAAATTCAGAAAATCCCATTGCGGCATCAACGCGACGAACTTGCAATGCGCCGGCACATGCTGAAAATTGGCGGCGTCCAGGCGGTAACCGCCGATCAACGCGCCGGCGGACGTGAGCTGCTGATGCGGCAGTTTCAGGAATTCTTCCAACAACCCCAGCTCATACATCACATCGAGCGTCGACGGATGCACCGTGTCGCCGCGAAAATCCCGGTTGAAGTCGGCGTGCTTTTCGAGCACCATCACCGGCACGCCCTTTCGCGCCAGCAGGTACCCCAGCATTACGCCCGCCGGTCCTCCGCCCACCACGCAGCAGGTTGTTCGCAATTGGTCAGTTACCGCCAAGCGTTAACTAGCGCGCGTTGTCGTGATGTTCCTGGTTGACGTAATGGCCGGCGTCGTTGTCCACGCATGCTGGCGCTGCCTCCAGCGTGTCCATCTGAAGCGTCAAGATGCGGGAGATGGTCCATGGTTTCGCGAGGACGTCGGGATCCTCAGCCGTCATCTGGTACTGAATCGTATCTCCGACGCGCCGCAGGCGTTCCACCACGTGCAATTTCTTGCTGTGAAACAGTCCATTGTCGGCCAGCCAGTTATCGTCGTTCAATCGGGTCACATCCACAACCAGCGTGTCTCCATCCCAATGCCCAACCGAGTCGCCGTTGTCGGTAGAGTCCGTTTCCGGATCGGTGCTGTGAGCGCGGCCATCCAACGGAATCACTCGCCATTCATTGCCGGTTGAATCGGCGTAAAGAAAAACCATCTGCTTCGCGGTCTGGATGATCTGGTGCGGAGGCCCAATGCGAGGTACTCCCGGATTCATACAGTGCAAAGCATGGTCTTCTTTCACCTGATTGTCGTTAAAGAACTTTACTTTTGTTACGTACTGGGCCTTGTACTCGGGTAGCGGATCGGGCCGCGGGCGTGGCGGAGGCGGACCTCCAGCCGATGCGTTTGCCGGTCGCGGCGCCCCCCCGAAACCGAGCGCAAAGGACCCGTCGCCCACCGGATGTACCAGCTCTCCAAAAAAGTGATGCCACACGCCGTTCAGATCGGGATGTCCGTCCGCCGTTTTAGGCGTCGGCTTCGATGCGGCGTCCGGATACTTTAGGGCTTCCGCGACGTAGGAGGATGCCGGGGGACCATAATTCAGGTCCTGGCCGAAAACGCTTACGGTGACCATCAGGGTCGCCGCCAGCCCAAGTTGGAGTTTCATATATTCACCTCGCTGCTATTTTGCCGGACTCGGCGGTGCCGGAGCAGGAGCGTTTCCCCCGCCGAGGTTATAGAAATGACCATCCGGATAGGCCAGCTTCAGCAAAAAACCGAAGGCGTCGGTCCCATCTTTCGCCGGATACGCTGTAACCGTCGTCTCGGCGCCGTCGAGCAACTTCTCTTTTGTGAGGCCACTGCCTTTCATGAACATCGGAGGCACCGACTGCAGCCTCCACGTTGTGATCTTTCCGCTGTCGTCCTTCACATCTAAGTAAATGAAAATGTGCGGATTTACCCAGTCCACCTTGGATACAGTGCCCTTTAAGGTAATGACCTTCCCCGAGTCGAACTCGGCCGACACGGCGTGATGCGCAACCAGCGGCAGTGCGGCGGCGAGCGCTGCTACCGCGGCGAGCGCCAGACGTTTCTTTGTTCTCACGTCGATCTCCTTTGTCGATCCTTAGCTTATAACTTTCAGCGCGAACCGTGTCAAGCCCCACCCCGGCGCCGCGTCACCCACCGCCCACCCGTGCTACCTTCAGCTTTTGAATCTCACGCAGCTTTTCGATCTCTCTTTCCACGCCCGGCGCGCTCACACCGCGCTCGAGTTCCAGGGCGCCAGCTACACCTTCGGCGACATTGACGCACGCAGCAATCGGCTGGCCCGGTTGCTTGCTTACCGCGGCCTAAGAACGGGCGACCGCCTGTGCATCTATCTTGCGAATTGCCTCGAAATGGTCGACCTTTATCTGGCCTGCGTCAAGCTCGGGGTGATCTTCGTTCCCATCAACATCCTCTATCGCGAGCGCGAGCTCACCCACATCCTGACCGATGCCGAACCTGCGGCCGTCGTCTCCGCCACGCCCCTCCCGAGCGCCGCGCCGGTCTGGAGTCCAACGGATCTCTCGCGCGAAGCCGCCGCTTTCACGAACGAACGGCCAGCGGTCGCCATCGACGGCGATACGCCCGCCGGCATCATCTATACGTCCGGCACTACCGGCGTCTCCAAGGGCGCGATCCTCACCCACAACAACTTCGCCGCGAACGCGCTGAATCTTCTTACCTGCTGGCAAATTTCGAGCGCCGATCGTTTCCTGCTCACGCTGCCCTTATTCCATGTCCACGGCCTGGGCAACGGACTGCATTGCTGGCTCATCAGCGGCTGCCGCATGCGCCTGCTGGAACGGTTCGAGCATCAAAGAGCCGCGGCCGAGTTCCTCGAGTTCCGGCCGACGCTGTTCTTCGGCGTCCCAGCCATGTACGTCCGCCTTCTCGACATAGCGCCCGATCAAGCGCGCGAGATTGGCGGCTTTGTGCGGCTCTTCGTCTCCGGCTCGGCGCCGCTTCCCGCGCACATCTTTGAAGAATTTCGCGAGCGCTTCGGACACGCGGTTCTGGAGCGCTATGGCATGTCGGAAACACTGATGAATATCAGCAATCCCTACGCGGGCGAGCGCCGTCCCGGCAGCGTTGGCCTGCCGCTGCCCGGAGTTTCGGTGCGCCTGCTGGCTTCTGAAGGCCGCCCGGCGGCCGAAGGCGAGGCCGGTGAAGTGCATCTCAAAGGCCCCAACATCTTCGCGGGCTACTGGCGGCGCGACGATGCTACGCGCGCGGCTTTCGTAGGCGATTATTTCCGCACGGGCGACATCGCCACTCGATCGCCCGATGGCTACTACACTTTGTGCGGGCGCCAGAGCGATCTCATTATTTCGGGCGGCTTCAACATCTATCCCCGGGAGATCGAGGAATTCCTGCAGGAGCAGGCTGGCATCGCCGAGGCTGCGGTGGCGGCCGCGCCCGATCGCGTGCGTGGCGAGGTTCCGGTGGCTTACGTAGTGACAACTCATAGCATTGACCTCCGAGATCTCGAGACGGCATGCCGCGAGAAACTGGCTTCGTTCAAAGTTCCGCGATCCTTTATCCGAGTCGACAAACTGCCACGCAACGCGCTCGGCAAAGTCCAGAAGCACCTCTTGCCTAAAATAGAAGCTTGAACTCCCCCGATTCGCCGCGCAGCAGCACCTGGACTCCACTGCTGTTCACCTGGTTTCGCTGGCTCTGGATCGCGTCCGTGGTGTCCAACATCGGCACCTGGATGCAGAACGTCGGCGCAGCCTGGCTCATGACCGAGCTCGCGCCCTCGGCCCTGCTGGTGGCGCTCGTGCAAACCGCGACCAATCTACCGGTTTTCCTGCTGGGCGTGCCGGCCGGCGCTGCGGGCGATCTGTTCGACCGGCGCAAGTTGCTGCTGGTGACACAAGGCTTGATGCTGGCCGCTGCCGCTCTGCTTGGCGTGCTCACGCTCACCGGATCCACCGGCCCTTGGACGCTGCTCTGGCTGACCTTCGCGCTGGGGCTCGGCGCGACGATGAATGGTCCCACCTGGCAGGCCATCATGCCCGACTTGGTTCCCAATACCGAGCTGCCCGCCGCCATCGCGCTCAACTCCGTGGGATTCAATCTGGCGCGGGCCGTGGGTCCAGCCCTCGGAGGTGCGGTGGTAGCGGCAGTCGGCGCGGGCTCGGCATTCATCCTCAACGCCGTTTCCTTCGTCGGCGTCATGGTGGTTCTGTATTTGTGGCGCCGCACGCCCGATCAGCAGCCGCAGCCGCTCTCCACCGAGCGCGTTGGAGCGGCCATGCTGGCGGGAATCCGCTACGTCCGCTTTGCGCCACCCATCCACTCGGTATTGCTGCGATCCGGCAGCTTCATCATTTCGGCTAGCGCGCTATGGTCGCTGCTGCCGCTGGTGGCGAAAGTAGAGCTGCATCGTGGAAGCACCGGCTATGGAGTGCTGCTCGGCTGCCTGGGCGTCGGATCCATCCTGGGCGCGTTGATGCTCCATCGGCTGCGGCAAATCTTTTCAACCGACGCGATGGTTACTTCGGCGGTGGCGCTGTTCGGCGCGGCCAATATTCTACTCGCGTATCTTGCAAGCTACGCCGCGGTAGCTCTCACGCTGATCGTCACCGGCGTCGCCTGGATGACCATCAACTCCACGCTCACCACAGCGACGCAAACGTCCGTGCCGGCCTGGGTCCGCGCTCGTGCGCTGGCTGTTTATTTGATCGTCTTCCAGGGCGCGATGGCCGTGGGCAGCGTGCTTTGGGGAGCGGTGGCCACGCGCATCGGATTGCGAACCACTCTGCTCTCGGCCGGGATCGCCCTGCTGGTGGCGGCCGCCGCTACCTTCCGCCTGCGCCTGGCCGGCTTCCGCGAGCTAGACACGCGCCCTTCCGGACACTGGCCCGAGCCGATCCTGGTGATCGAGCGGGTGATTGACCGGCCCGACGACCACGGGCCGGTGCTGGTCACCGTCGAATACTCCATCGATCCCGCGCGCGGCCGCGACTTCTCACGCGCCATGCGATTCATGCGCAGGCTTCGGCGCCGGGACGGGGCCATTCGCTGGGGACTTTTCGAGGACGCCGCAACCCCGGGCCGCTTCATCGAGACCTTCGTGGTGGAAAGCTGGGCTGAACACCTCCGCCAGCATGAGCGCGTCACGATGGCCGATCGCGAAATGGAAATTCAAGCCCACGCCTTCCACCAAGGCTCCGAGCCACCCAAGGTCACGCACTGGATCGCCTCCGGGGAATGATCCGGCTTACTCCAGCTGGCCCGGCAGCAGTTCCTCGTTTTGATTCAGCTTGCGCCATTCCTTGGCGGTGATGAATCCGATCTTTTGCCGTCTGGAATCGGCTTCCAGCACCCACGCGATCTCCTTCATCGCCCATAGCGCCGGCTGCGCGCGATCCACGTAGCGATTGCATTCGGTCACTCGAATTGCAATCGTTTTTTGCATCACCGAGCAATACACATACTCCTCGCTCTCGGCCGGACCGCGCATCACCACGCCGTCGGAGCAGGAATCGCACAAACGCGGCGCATCCACGGATCGAGTTCCTTGAAAGATTTTTAGTTTGGTCATAGTTACTCCTGCGCACTGCCGACCTTGAAAACTTTGAACGCGGGAAAACTAACGAACGGGGAAGGTCGAAAGGCCACCCGCGGAAGTTTCGAATCGATTTCGATCGTCACCGATAGTTTGCAAGCGGGCGCCTCCTTTCGAGAGGGTGGGGACCCAATCAAAATAACATGCAGATTCGGGCTTCGCCAAGAAATTTTTGATTAATCTTATTAACCACCCTCGGGGAGTGGCTGTCTGCGCGCGACAATCTTGCGGCGCATCGTGAGCACCGTCTCCTGGCGCTGGTTTACACCGCGGTGTTCGATGGCAATCACGCCACGGCCGTCTTCGAGCGTGCTCTTTGCGACTATGGTCGATTCCGCATAGATCGTGTCGCCATGAAACACCGGGCCGGCGTGACGCACTTCGGAGTATTCCAGCGTTTCCAGAGCGCTGCCGCCGATGTCGGCCTGGCTCATCCCGATCACGAGACTGATGACGATGGGGCCTTCCACCAGTCTTCTACCGTGCTGCGTTCCCGCCGCAAAATGCTCGTCAATATGCAGCGGATGCTGGTTCATGCTCAGGAGACTGAACAGCGTATCGTCGAATTCGGTGATGGTGCGGCCGGGCCAGTGGCGGAAAGTTTGCCCCGGCTCCAGTTCTTCGAAATAACGGCCGTAACTCATAGGCTAGCGGACAACTTTCAGCCGCTTAAAGAAGTACGCCGGATAAACCTGCGTCACCATCGGGCGCGGGGCCATGTCGGGCGTGCCGCGCTCTTCGTTCTTGTAGATGTAGGGAACCACGGCAACCAACTCCCAGCCTTCTCCGGCCAAAGTTTGGACCTCGCGCGCCTCCACCTGCTTGTATTGCGCGGGAGAAGTTTCGCGCGGCATCAGCGATGTCACTTCGTAGGCAGGATGGTCGCCGGGCCGATCCCGTTGCCCCCACAGCAAAGGCGCCGCCGCGGTGCAGAAGGCGATCAAAAGGACGCTGCGTCTCATTGAAATCCCTGACGCCGGGGCGGTCGCAACCGTGCAAAAGTTTTAGCGACGCTCTGGGCCCCGCCGTGGCGGGTCCTCGGCCTGCAATTTCTTCCACTGATCCTGAGTGAGCACGCCGCGGAATCCCAGCAGCATGCGCGCGTTGGCCTTCTCGAGTTCGGCGCGCGCCTGGGCCACGCGATCGATCTGCGCCAGCACTTGCGATTCGTCGGGCCGGTCGGCTTCCACCAACGGCTCCATGACGGCTTCTTCCTTCTGCAAAGCCGCGCTCAAGTCAATCAGCTTCAACCGGCTTTGCTGAAAGAGGGTGTCAATGCGTTTCTGTTGGTCGGCGGTGAGGCCCAGCTTTTGTACTAATGCGGGATCCATCCACCATCGTCCTGGCGGACCATGGAAAGCACGCTCCATCGGAGGACGGTTGGACCGCGTCGGCGGAGGCGGACCTTCTTGCGCCCAAAGAGCGCCAGCGGCAAAGATCGCGGCAAAGCCGGCGGCAAGGAATATGAGAAGGCGTCGGATCGTCATTATTCCTGCACCATTATTCCTGCACTACCAGTTTCATCAGAGGCTCCATGGAACTAGGGACGGCCCGCGACACCTCGGCATCCACCTGGTTGAGTAACACGGCGTCGCTGGCCGGCGCAGCGCTTTCTCCTCCGTGCCAGACGATGCTCGTAAGGATGCACACTGCCGCCAGCAGCAGAGCCAGCGCGAGCTGATGCGAAGCGATCCAGGAATGCGATTCGGGCGGACGGGAATCAATGGCCAGCGCCGCTTGCGCCTGGCTTTCGCTCCACGAGCGGACCGCACCACGAAACTCGCCCAGCGCTTCGCGAAGATTCCCAAGCTCAGCGCGGCAGGCCGGACATCGCTCGATATGCTGTGCGATCCATGCATCCGGCTCGCCCAAAATACACTCGGATAGCCGATCGGAACTCAGATGTTCTTCTATTGATGGACGCCTCATGCGGTCCCTCCCAATCGCGTCCGCACCGCGCGCATCGCGCGGAACAGATGAGTTTTCACCGTGCCTTCCTTCATTCCGGTGGCATAGGCGATTTCCAGCAAATCCATGTCTTCCACGAAGCGCAGCAGGAAGACCGTCCGCTGGCGTTCGGGGAGCTTGGCCGCAGCCTCCCAAACCGCCGCCACTCGTTCATTTAATAATGCCTGAGCTTCCGGAGAACGCGCGCCATCCGCGATCCTGTGACCCGCCACATCCACTGGCTCGGACGTCAGGCTGGCCCGTCTCCAGAACTGAAAGCGCCGATTGCGAATTTGATCCCGAATCAGATTTACGGCAATCTGCATCAACCAGGTCTGCATGCCGCAATCCTGCCGGAAGCCAACGCGCGCGTGATAGGCGCGCAGGAAGCAATCCTGGGTAACGCTTTCGGCCGCGTCCAGGTCGCGCAACGAGACTAAGGCGAAGCGAAAGACTTTAGGACGATACAAACGCACTAGCGCTTCGAAGTCCCCGGCGAGCGCGGCAACATCCGGACGAATGGCTCGCTCCAGCTCGGATGTTGCCGACAGTTCCATGGCTGATTTCAAAGGTGCGAGTTAGTGAGTTCCGTGCGGTCCAGGTCCGCCGGGTCCGCCCGGTCCGCCAAACCCTCCGCCCAGCGGCCCCAGCGTTTCGTACTTGGTCTGCTGTTCCTGGCTCAGGATAGCGTAGAATGCGGCACTCGCCGTGGCTTCCGCCTCCACTTCTTTCGTCGTCAGGCTTCCAATGGTCCCTGCCTGGGTGGCGATATCGGTGGTGTTGCCACTCTTGATGTCAGCCTGGATCGCGGTCCGGGCAGTATGCATCGCAGTTCGGACGGATGCCAGAGTGGTTTGCTCAGTGGTGAAGTACTCAGTGGCCTCCGTCTGCTGCATAGCGTTCAAGTCCAGCAGCTTGGTGAGCCGGGCCACATGGTCTGCGACAATCTGCGCCGTTGTGGGGGGTGTATGCGCTGTGCCTTGCGCGTTAGCGAGCAGGGACGAAAAGGCCAGGAGAACGGTTGAGGCAAGAAATCGTGTTTGCATGCACCTGTAGACGCGTTTCTCGCGGCGCGGGTTTACACTGAACATGTATGGAACTTTTTCAAGGCGATATCGCGCTCGTTAGTGGCGCAAACAAAGGAATTGGCTATGAGATCGCGCGCGGGTTGGGCGCGAAAAAGATCACCGTACTGGTAGGAGCGCGAGATGAAGCGCGTGGCCAGGCAGCGGCTGAGAAGTTGAAGGCGGAGGGTTTTGACACGCGTTTTGTGAAGCTCGACGTTACCGATCACGGGACCATCCGTTGCGCCGCGGAGTGGATCGACAAGGAATTCGGGCGGCTGGATATTCTGATCAATAATGCGGGCATCGGCGAATGGGGCGTCACGCCGAGCAACGTGGATCTTGCTAAAGTGCGCGAGGTGTACGAAACGAATTTTTTCGGTCCGGTAACGCTGATCCAGGGCATGCTGCCGCTGCTGCGGAAATCCAAGCACGGCCGCATCGTAAATGTGTCCAGCAGCCTGGGGTCGCTCACGCTTTCCAGCGATCTGAATTCGCCGTTCGCCGATTTCCTGTCGCTGGGTTACAACACGTCGAAATCGGCGCTGAATAGCATGACCATTCAATTCGCCAAAGAGCTCAAGGACACGCCCATCAAGGTGAACGCGATCTGCCCCGGCTACTGCGCCACCGATATCAACGGCAACAGCGGTCCGCGTAGCGCCGCGCAGGGAGCCGTTGCGGCCATCGAATACGCCACCATCGGCGCGGACGGTCCCACCGGCGGGTTTTTCAACGATGAAGGACGACTGCCCTGGTAGGGGCCACGAACACCATGCAATATACATTATTAGGCAAGACCGGAATCACGGTGTCTCGCATTTGTTTGGGATGCATGAGCTATGGCGGCGGCGAGCTGCCGGATTGGGCGCTGGGCACGCGCGGCTGGCATGTCAACAAGGAGGACGCGCGCGAGCATTTCAAGATCGCCATCGATGCCGGGATCAATTTCTTCGACACTGCGGATGTTTATTCGGCGGGCCAGAGCGAAGAGATCACCGGCGTGTATCTCAAGGAAATGGCTTCGCGCGACGAAATCATTGTCGCGACCAAAGTGTGCGGCGCGATGGGCCACAGTCCCAACAAGAAGGGACTCAGCCGCAAGCACATTATCGAGGGCTGCGACAATTCGCTGCGCCGTCTGGGGATGGACTTCATCGACCTGTATCAAATCCATCGCTGGGATTTCAATACGCCGATTGAAGAGACGCTGGAGGCGCTGGACTCGCTGGTGCGCTCGGGCAAGGTGCGCTATCTGGGCGCGAGCAGCATGGCTGCGTGGCAGTTTTCGAAAGCAATGTATCTCGCCAAGGAGCACGACTGGCACCGCTTCATCGCCATGCAGAATCACTACAATCTGGTTTATCGCGAGGAAGAACGCGAGATGATTCCTCTGTGCATCGATCAAGGCGTGGGCGTAATTCCGTGGAGCCCGTTAGCGCGCGGATTTCTCACCGGCACCAGGAAGCGCGACGGCGGTTCCACTGCGCGCTCGCAAGTGGACACTTTTGCCAAAGACATGTACTACAGCGAGGACGATTTCCTGGTTGCCGATTCCGTTGCCGAAGTCGCCAAACAACGCGGAGTTTCCGCGGCCCAGATCGCGTGCGCCTGGGTATTGCAAGCGCCGGGCGTAACCGCGCCCATCATCGGCGCAACCAAGACGCAGCATCTGAAAGAGCTGATCGCGTCGGTGGATCTAAAGCTCAGCGCGGAGGAAGTTACGGCGCTCGAAAAGCCCTACCGGCCGCACAAAGTGCTCGGCCACGCGCAGCCGGCCGCAAAAGCCATGCACGCGTAGCGCTTACTGAACCGCGACCGTAAGGGAGCCGGACTTCAGCTGTTGTTCCAACCGGTCGAGAACGCGCATGGCCGAAATGGTTTGCGCGACGCTGGCATTCGGCTCGCGGCCTTCCTGAAGGGCGGCGAAGAATTCCCGATCCTGCAGCTCGATGCCGTTCATCGAAACGTCCACTTTGCTGAGATCGATGGGTTTTTGTTCGCCATCCACCAGGTCGTCGTAATAGGCCACGTAGGTGCCGTTGTCGCAAATGTAACGGAAGAACGTCCCCTGCGGGCCCTTGTTGTTGAACGAGAGCGAGAGTGTGCAAATGGCGCCCGACGGGACCTTCAAGCCGATACCCATGTCCATGGCAATCTTCAATTCAGGATGATGCGGGCCTTCCAGCGCGAAGCACTCGGAAATGTTTTCGCCCGCCTGATATGCGAACAGATCCACGGTATGGCAGGCGTGGTGCCACAGCAAATGATCCGTCCAACTGCGGGGCTTGCCCGCCGCATTCATGTTGGTGCGGCGGAAAAAATACGTCTGGACATTCATCTGCTGGACCTTTAATTCGCCGGCCAGGATGCGTTTGTGGATCCACTGATGGCTGGGATTGAAGCGGCGGGTGTGGCCTGCCATGACGATGAGGCCGGTCTCCTTTTGAACTTTCAGAATGCGCTCGGAATCAGCCAGCGAATCCGCCATAGGGATTTCGATTTGCACGTGCTTTCCGGCGCGCATGCACTGTTCGGCCTGATCGGCGTGCATTTGCGTGGGCGTAGCCAGGATCATTGCATCCAAACCAGGCTGCTTCAGGCTTTCGCCCAGATCGCCCGTCCAATGGGGAATGCCGAACTTCTTCGCGACTTCCTCGGTAGCGGCCTGATTGCCGCCAGTCAGCGTAATAACGTCGACGCCGGATATGTTCTTAATAGCCTCAATGTGCTTCACGCCGAAAGCGCCTTGCCCGGCGACACCAACCTTCATGGGTCCTGCCTCCTAACAAACTTCCATTGAACCACACGTGAATTCATTTTGTTACTCTGCTTGCTATGAAGATTGCGGCTGTGCTGCTGGCTTGCGCGAACCTGCTGCTCGCGCAGACAAACTCTTATGTCCTGAGAGCGGCCCGGATGTTTAATAGCGCCACCGGCCAGATAGCCTCGCCCGGATTGGTTGTGGTTTCAAATGGCGTGATTCAATCCGTCGGCGGCAGCGCGCCCTCGGGAACTACGGTGATCGATCTGGGCGATGCCACGCTGCTTCCCGGCTTCATCGACGCGCATACGCACCTATCCGATGAGTTCAACCCCGACTATAACGGCGATGCGCTGCTATCCCTGCAACGGCCCATTTCGGAGAAGGCGATTCGCGCCACCGCCAACGCGCGCAAGACCGTGATGGCGGGATTCACCACGGTGCGCGATGTCGGGTCGTCCAACTTCATCGACGTCGGGCTGCGCAATTCCATCAATGCCGGCTACGTTCCCGGGCCGCGCATGCTGGTTGCGGTTCACGCGCTCGGATCCACCGGCGGGCATTGCGATGACGGCGACGGCTTTCGATTCGGCTTGTTTGGCCGTGAGACTGGCCCCGAAGACGGCGTCATCAATTCGCCCGAACAAGCCCGCTTCGCGGTGCGGTTCAACATCAAGTACGGCGCGGACGTGATCAAGACCTGTGCCAGCGGCGGCGTGCTCTCGCCCACCGACGATGTGGACGTTCCCCAATTAACGCAGGCCGAGTTGGACGCGCTGGTGGATGAAGCGCACACGCTGCACCGCAAAACCGCCGCGCACTCTCACGGCGCCGAGTCCAGCAAGCGCGCGATTCGTGCTGGCATCGATTCCATCGAGCACGGAACATTTCTCGATGATGAAGCCATGCGAATGATGCACGATCGCGGGACGTTCCTGGTGCCGACGCTGACCACGCGAGTGGGACTAGCCGAAACGAAATTCCCGCCGCTGGTGCAGGCCAAAGCCACGGCCGCCGTGAAGCAGCAGGACAACATGGTGAGACGCGCGCTGGCGTTGGGCGTGAAGATTGCGCTGGGAACCGATGCCGCCGTTTATCCGCACGGCGACAATGCGCTCGAGTTCGCGTTCATGGCTGCCGACGGGATGACACCCGCTCAGTCGTTAATCGCCGGTACCGCGTCCGCCGCGGAGTTGCTCGGATTGAAGGACAAGATTGGCGCACTGAAGCCCGGAATGCTGGCCGACGTGGTGGCGGTGCCGGGAAATCCGGTCGAGAACATCAAGCTGACGCAGAGCGTGATCTTCGTGATGAAGGACGGCGTAATTCTCCGCAACGACCGCGCGGTCCCGAGGTAAGGGTGCGCGTGCCGCCGCTGGCCGGCTGGGCAATCGCGGCTGCCTGCTTCGTTGGGCTCCTCTATTACTTCGCCTACCGGTCCACTTACTATCCATCCAAATATCCCGAAGGCTTCTGGGACACGCAACATCTGGTAGGCGCATCGGACGTATGGATCGAGGCGTCGGACGGAGTGAAGCTGAATGCCTGGTGGGTTGAGCGCGATGGGTCGCCGTGGGTGACGTTGTTCCTGCATGGCAACGCCGGCAGCGTCACGAATCGCGCGCCTCGTATTCAGGAGATCGTCGCTGCCGGATCGTCGGTGTTGATGCTCGATTATCGCGGCTACGGCAAAAGCGGCGGGCGGCCGAGCGAACAGGGTCTGTACCGCGACAGCGAAGCTGCATTCGTGTATTTGCTCGGAAAAGGCTATCGGGCCGAGCAGATTATCCTGCACGGCGAATCGCTGGGAACGGCCGTAGCGATTGATCTGGCTTCGCGACGCCCTTGCGCGGCGTTGATTCTCGAAGCTCCGTTCACGTCGGGCAGCGATGTTGCGGGGACAGTGGCGCCATTTGTCGGGCCTCTTTTCGTCCGGAGCTACAATTCGCTACCCAAAATCCGCTGGATTCGCGTCCCCAAGTTTTTCATACACGGCGATCGCGACGAAGTGATCCCCCTGCGGCTGGGACAAGAACTGTTTGCCGCGGCGCAGGGATCGAAGACGCTTTGGATAATTCCCGGCGCCGGCCACAACGACATTCTGGAAACAGCCGGAGCCGAGTACCGGCACAGGTTAAGCGAGTTCTATGAAAGTTTGTTTCATACAATCAGACCACATTCATGAGCTTTCCCCGGCGAACCACCCACTCTTCGGTGCTGAACACCCGGGGGCCGACTTCAATCAGCCGCGGGAGCATATCGAACACCGATCCGGGAGTCCAGTTGTGGTTGTGGCGGGTACGGAAGCCGCGCCGGTTGAGCTCCTCGGCGGTCGCCGAAAGCGATTTGTCCTGGATAATCATTTCCAGCATGACAATCAGGGCTTCGCGCTCCAGCACATCCTGCTCGAGAGCCGTGCAATCTTCGGCGATCTTCAGTCCATAGGGTACCGGCTGGGTGATATCGGCGAGCGGGGGTCGATTGACATCCGATGGGTCATCGATTTCCCTCTCCCAAATTACGGCCACTGGTTTCCAACCCTGCCTGGCCCTGAGTTCGAGATCGGCGGCGGTCAACGGATTGGATAAGACTTCGCGCGTGCGTTGGAGTCTCGGCATAGCCTCACGAACAATGCAACTCGGCTGCCAACGGCCGCCGGCGTGAATTCAGTAAGTTTCGCGAACGGCCTTGTTCGTTCATGGGACTTGGTGCTGCAAACCGCGACAGTTTACTTGCGACTCGAATTGATTTGCACTAATTGTTCCCTGCCAGCGTGTTTTTGGGGTGGGGTCAGCAGCCCGCGCGGAAGTTTCGACAGATAAACCATGCGCTCAATCCAGGGAAGAAACCGGCGCACGGTTTTGCCGTGCAATAGAAGACTCCCGGCCACCAACAGCGAATGCGGGATAGTGGTGCAGCAGCGCGAACAGATGTCGATTTCGCCTGCACGGCCGGTTACATGCAGTGTGCGCATCCGCTGCATCTCGGCGGAATTCCAGATTTGATCGAGCGGCGTCTCCTCCAGATTGCCAACCGGGCTGCCGTCCATGGTGTAGCTTTGGCAACACGGATAGACGTCGCCGTTCTGCTTCACATACATGGGACCGCGCCAGAGATAGTGGCAAGGATGTTTCCAATCCTGCGCTGCATGGCCGGCTTCGGGCTGCAAAAGATTGGTTTCGTCTTCCTTGATGCGGACATGATCGACGCCCGGAACCGCGCTCCAGAATCGCATGAAATCGTCTACTTCCCTGGCGTTGCGTTCCATGCGGACCATCTGCACGACCACTTGCACCTTGGCTCGGCGTTCGTGCTTCATGCGAGCGAAGCGGACAAAGTTGTCACGCACTTTCTCGAAGTTCGCGCCCTTGCGGTAATACTCGTAGGACTCTTTGGTGGCTCCGTCGAAGCTCAGAGTAATGTGCTCGAGAGGCGTGTCGAGCAGGCGCGCGCAGGTCTTCTCGTCGAAGAAAGTACCGTTGGAGGAGAGCAGCGTGGAGATATTGTGGCGCTCGCAGTATTCAATACGGTCGAAGATCTTGCGATCCATCATCGGCTCACCCAGCCCGATGAGCATCATGTGCTCGGCGCTACGTCCGGATTCGCGGACCAGGCGCTCAAAAATCTCGTCGCTCATGTCGGCTTTGGGCTGCTTGTGGTTTTCGCGAGGACACATCGGGCAATAGAGATTGCACTTCGCGGTGGTCTCGACGATGTACTCCACCGGGAGCGCATTTAGTTTCGATTTTCGCCGCAGGTAGCCCCACAGCAAATTAGCCCGGTTCCAAGCTCGCATGGCAACAGACTTCATTGTAGCGGGAGGGGTACGATTCAGGGCAAAATGCCGGCGCCATCCGTCGCGCCGGGTTCGCCAACGCGGCGGCAAAAACAGAGCTGGCCGATGGTGTAGTATTTGTCGCGATCCAACCAGTCCAGATGCGTGCAGAGAATGGGCAAAAGAAAGCCGAAGGGGACGGCGAGAAACGGCCACAGCAGCACGCGCGGGAAACGTTCGAAGAACTCGAGGACATCAATAAATTTGCGGCCCATGAACCAGAAATAGCCGCCCAGCGGCCGGATTTGATCGACCGCGAACCCGGCATCGTGTAGCAGATTTTGCGCGCCGTAGCGCGTGAAGCGATAGTAATCGTGGGGCATCTGGTGCTCTTCCCACATGGTGGGAACGATGATCATCAGCCGGCCGCCGGGTTTCAATGCCCGTGCCATTTCGTGCAGCGTCTGGCGTGGATAGGGGGTGTGTTCGAGCACCGCGACGCTCAACATACCGTCGAAAGTTTCAGGCGGGAAAGGCAGGGCTTCGACGCGCGCCCACGCGTCGATTTTGCCGTAATTCCAATCGCCTTCGCCAACGCCGAGATCGATGGCGCGGTATTGATGGCCAGCGCGAGCGACTTCTGGCCGGTATTGCGCTTCGCCGGCGCCTGCGTCGAGAATGAGCGAGTTCGCCGGGAGCAGGGCCGAAAATTCTCGTACTGCATTCAGAACGAAGCGATCGAACGGATTGATTTGATCGAGCACGAAACGCGGGATGAGGGCGCGGCCGGCGGCCACCACTTTGCGATTTAGCATCCTTGGAGTACCCCGCTCCGCACCTTCCGCATGGCCTCGAAGCCACCCCAGTGCCACCACAGTTGTCCGACAAATAGGAGCGGGCTGAGCGCGATTGCATCCGGATTTTGCGGCAGATTGCGCGCGACCAGGTAGGCCGTGCCGGCAGCTGCGAGCGCGGGCAGCATACACAAGCGCGCCGCGGGACTGGTTGGGAATAAACGGGCCAGAGGCTCTTCGTCCCGCCAGCGGAGGAAGTATTGCGAAGTTCCGGTTCCATAGTGCCGCATCTTCGCCAGATATTCGGAGACTCGGTGAATGGCGGGGTAGTGCGTGACACGCGCCTGGGGCTCATAGCGCAGCCGAAAACCCAGTTTGCGCGCGCGGGTGGTGAAGTCGCGATCCTCGCACATGGCGAGCGTGGCGTCGAAGCAGCCGGTCTTTGCCACCACCTCGCGCCGCAGGATTAAGTTCGAAGTCGAAAGATGCCGCGCAGGGCCGGCCGTGAGAGCCGGCGACAAAACGGGGCCGTCGGTAGAGAGATATTCCAGCCTTGCGGCCAAGCCTGGCTGGCCTGGAGTGCGTGAGCCGCTGGCGAGGTCGGCAGCGCCTGAATGGAGCACGTTCCAGAGTACATCGGCCCAATCGGGCTCGGGAACGCAATCGTCATCCAGGAAATAGATCACGTCGCCACGAGCTTCGGCGAGGCCGCGATTGCGGGCATTTCCGTAACCCCGGCGCGGTTCTGGCACGTACCGCGCGGTGAAAGAAGACGCCACTCTTTCCGTGTCCGCTGTCGGGCCGTTGTCTATCACGATGACATCATCGATGGGACGCGACTGACGAGCGAGTCCGTCCAGGGTGCGCTGAAGGAGTGACGGACGGTCCAAAGTGATGATGATGAGCGAACTGGTCACGGCTGACACTTCATGGTTTACGACACCAGCAGAAATAGCCGAGCGTGTAGTCGCGGCGGCGATCCACCGGATCGAGGAAATAGCAGACCACCGGAATCGCGAAGCCGAAGATGGGAAGAAGCACAACGAAGATCAGCCAACGCCAGCTCTTTTGAAAAAAGCTCAAGATGGCCATCAAGCGGAACCCGATCAGCCAGAACAGGCCGCCGAGCGCCTCCACGCGGCTTTCCAGGCCCGCTTTGTCGAATAAATAGGTGAGGCCGTAGCGCGTGTAGCGGAAGAAATCGTTGGGGTGCTGGTGAATCTCCCAGCACTGCACTGTGGTTAGAATCAACTGGCCGCCGGGCTTGAGCACGCGCGCCATTTCGTTGATTCCGATACTGGGCTCCTTCAAATGTTCCAACACCTGGATGTTGATTACGGCATCGAAGGCGCCGTCGCAGAAGGGCAATTCGGAAATGTCGCCCAGCACTTCGATCTTGGAATAATCCCAGGCTTTGTCGCCGATGCCGCGATCCAGGCGGACATAGCGCGTATGGGCGAACAGGGGGGCGTGCGGACACTCCCCGGCGCCCGCATCCAAAACATGCGAACCAGGAGGCAGCTTGCGGGCGGCTGCGGTGAGGTGCTCGAGAAGCTCGGTGTGAAAGGGGTCGATCCAGCGCATGACGAAGGCCGGGACCAGGGGCTGGACCAGCTTCCGGAATTTCGGTTTATACACGAGTGGCGGCTCCCACACCGGCGCGGGTGGGTTGGGGGGTGGGCGCGCCCAAACCCGCG
>Ga0302326_10003667_pt1 | contig 36081 bp, 34 predicted proteins | sample Palsa_T0_3_FD_202264 | JGI IMG/M metagenome (GOLD analysis project Ga0302326, IMG submission 202264) | Peat permafrost microbial communities from Stordalen Mire near Abisko, Sweden - Palsa_T0_3 | ecosystem: Environmental > Terrestrial > Soil > Palsa > Peat permafrost | place: Sweden: Abisko... | reverse complement strand
GAACGCCGGGTCAGAGCCGGCAATCGCCAAAAAACCGGCATCCGGCGATAAGCGCTGCGAGCCGAGGAACTCGTCCGCATTCGTTCCTACGTAGTCGCTCGGCTCGATGCTCGTGACGATCCAATTGTGCTCGCCCGTCGTCACGTCGGCATTGCAGTGCTTGCAGTGGGCGGTTTCGTCGAGCGCGAGCGGAGCACCGCAGTTCGGACACTTCGCTGCGACGACGCCCCCCCGAAACGAGGGTTTTTGTCCCCGCCTTCCGGCTGAAGACCCAGGTCTCACCAGAGCGCCGGTCGTCACCGGCGACGAAAGGTTTGCCCGTCCGGTCGGCGAGCATTCGCTCGCGCGAGACCAAATCGAAATGCACGACGATCCGGTCGTTCGCGGTCCCATGGACGACCGACGGCACCTGCATCCCGCAAACGTTGAGATCGATCTGCGCCGGCTTCTGATGCTCTGCGAGCAACGACTGCACGGCCTGCGCACGCTCGTCGAAGACTTCGGGCGCGAGGTACGGCTGCATCGCCTGCGCGTCACGCCGTTGATAGGCGCGGTTCACGAAAAAATACGTCATCTCCGCGCGCTGTAAAAACGTCTCCGCTTCGAAATCCGGATCGTCAGCGTGAAGCGCCGCGACCACTTCGGCGACAAGGGGCGGATCCACCGCTTTTGGGACCGGCGCGGGCGCTGCCGAGTCGTCAAATTGCGCAGACTCGTAGTGCGGCTTCTCGCCGCTGGAAAACGCAGCCTTGATCAAGTAGTAGACGACGATTCCGACGATGACGACCACGATAATGGACGCACCGGAACCGACAAAGCCGCCACCGCCGGAACCGGTGATCAGCCGCTCGCGCGCGTCACAAGGCGACGTCCTCGGGTTGTTCGATTCGCGAGAGAACCCAATCGAATTTCCCGCTGGTCACCGCGGCCTTGCAATACGTGCATTCGCCGACCGCATTGACGTTGAGCGGCGCGCCGCAGTTCGGGCATTGCTTTTCGAGCGTGCCCGGCTTGCCCGTCGTCGCGACGCCGACGCCGCGCTGAAACGTCCAGTACTCCGCAAACGGCTCGGGGCGCTTGTCGCCGAAAGCGATCCGCCCGGTCGTCTCGTCGATTTCGTAGTCGGCGCAGGTCGCATCGATCTGCACCATCACGTCGTCGAAAACCCTGCCGTGCACGACGCCGACGGGTAAAAGGCCGTCGATGCGCAGCCCCTCGAGCACGTTCTTGCGATGCTGCTCCTTGAGCTGGTCGACTTGCGCGCTCCACGCAAAGTACAGTCCAGGGCTCATGAAGCCGCGCGCCGCTTCGAGATCGCGCGCCTGCCATGCGGTTTGAAGCGCGTCGAATGCGGATTCGACGCGCTTCAGGAATGCCTCCCTATCGAATGCCGGGTCGGCCGAAGCGATCGCTTGAAAGCCGGCCCCCGAAGATAGCCGCTGCGAGCCAAGGAACCCGTCGGCGCGCGCGCCTTCAAAGCGGCTCGGCTCGATAGCGGTGACGATCCAATCGCGATCGCCGGTCGTCACGTTCGCGTTGCAATGTTTGCAGTGACCGCTTTCGTCGAGCGCGAGCGGCGCGCCGCAATTCGGGCACTTCGCGGCAACGACGCCGCCCGACACGACCGTCTTCGCGCCGGCCTTGCGGCTAAAGGTCCAATTCTCTCCGGAGCGCTGATCGCTGCCCGTGTCGGAGATGATTTTCCCCGTTGCGGTGTCCAACATCCGTTCGCGCGAGACCAAGTCGAAGTGCACGACGATGCGATCGCCGTCGGGACCGTGCGCGACCGCAGGAACGTGCATCCCGCGGATGTTGAGATCGATCTGCGCCGGTTTGTGGTGCTCCGCGAGCAGCGTCTGGACCGCCTGCGAACGCTTGGCGAACAGGTCCGGCGCCAGATACGGCTGCAGCGCCGGGGCATCGAGATGTTGATAAGCGCGATTCACGAGAAAATACGTCATCTCCGCGCGCTGCAAAAACGTCTCCGCTTCAAAATCCGGATCGTCCGCGCGAAGTGCCGCGACCCCGTGAGTGACGGCGCTCGCAGCCGGTACTTCCCGGGGCGATGCGGCCTCGAGCGAGTCCTCCGATGGAAGAGATTCTAGCGCGCGCTTCTTCGCGGCGGCAGATGCGGACGTAATCAAATAGTAAAGGATGAATATGCCGATAACGACGAGGACTAAGAATCCGTCGGAATCGAAAAACCCGCCGCCGCCGCCGCCGCTGCCGCCGCCGAAGAAACCGCCATGCCCGCCGCCGCCACCGCCACCGCCGCCGCCGCCGTGTCCGCCGCCACCTCCGCGCGTGTACTGAAGGTGGTGGATGTGGCGCGGTTCGGGGACGACGACGTACGCCCCGTCTCGCAGCAAAGTCCGAATCTCCGCGCTCAGAGTGCGACGTCCTCCGGCTGCTCGATCCGCGAGAGAACCCAGTCGAATTTCCCGCTGGTCACCGCGGCCTTGCAATACGTGCATTCGCCGACCGCATTGACGTTGAGCGGCGCGCCGCAGTTCGGGCATTGCTTTTCGAGCGTTCCGGCTTTACCCGTGGTCGCGACGCCGACGCCGCGCTGGAACGTCCAGTATTCGGTAAACGGCTCGGGACGTTTGTCGCCGAAAGCGATCCGGCCGGTCGTCTCGTCGATCTCGTAGTCGGCGCAGGTCGCATCGATGCGCACCATGACGTCGTCGAAAACCGTGCCGTGTACGACGCCGACGGGCGAAATGCCGTCGATACGCAGCCCCTCGAGCACGTTCTTGCGATGCTGCTCCTTGAGCTGGTCGACCTGTGCGCTCCACGCAAAGTACAGTCCGGGGCTCATGAAGCCGCGCGCCGCTTCGAGGTCGCGCGCCTGCCATGCGGTTTGCAGCGCGTCGAATGCGGAGGCGCAACGTTTGAGAAACGCATCCGGCGCGAACGCAGGGTCCGCTGCCGCGATGGCCTGAAGGCCGGCTTGCGCCGATAGGCGTTGCGAGCCGAGAAACCCGTCTGCGGTCGCGCCCTCGAACCCGCTCGGCGCGATGCTGGTGACGACCCAATCCCGATCGCCGGTCGTCACGCTCGCGTTGCAGTGCCTGCAGTGACCGCTTTCGTCGAGCGCGAGCGGCGCGCCGCAATTCGGGCACTTTGCGGCAACGACGCCGCCCGACACGACCGTCTTCGCGCCGCCCTTGCGGCTGAAGGTCCAATTCTCACCCGAACGCTGGTCGTTCCCCGCATCGGAGATGAGCTTCCCGGTCCGGTCGTCGAGCATACGCTCGCGCGAGACCAAGTCGAAGTGCACGACGATGCGATCGCCGTCGGGACCATGCGCGACCGAGGGCACGTGCATCCCGCGAACGTTGAGGTCGAGCTGCGCCGGTTTGTGGTGCTCCGCGAGCAGCGTCTGCACCGCCTGCGAACGCTCGGCGTACAGGTCCGGCGCCAGATAGGGCTGCAGCGCCGGCGCATCGCGATGCTGATAGGCGCGGTTGACGAGAAAATACGTCATCTCCGCGCGCTGCAAAAACGTCTCTGCCTCGAAATCCGGGTCGTCGTTGCGCAAGGCTGCGACCGCCGCGCTGACGCCGTTGGACTGCGGGGCCGCAGGCGGCAGCCCTCCCATCCCCCGGCGCGCCAGCATCTCCGCAAATTCCGGCGGAATCTCCGAGGACGGCGGCCCGGCTGCGCGCCGCGTTGCGCGAAAGATCACGAACACGATGAAAAGCACGACTGCCAGGAAGAAAAAGAAAAACACGAGTGCGAAAATGCCGCCGGCGCTACTGCCGCCCCCGCCGGAGCCGTAATAGCTGCCGCCGTACGAGTGTCCGCCGCCGCCGCCGAACCCGCCGCTGTGCCCCCCGCCGCCGCCGCCGCCGCCATGGCCCCCACCACCGCCGCGCGTGAACTGGAGGTGATGGACGCGCAGCGGCTCGCGCACGGCGATCAGCGATTCGCGCATAGCGATCAGCCGAGCTTCGTGCCGCATCCGGCGCAAAATTTCGCGCCGGGGTCGGCCTGAATACCGCACGACGGGCAAGCCGCCGGAGCCGTGGCCAGCGCCGCACCACAACCGGCGCAGAATTTTGCGCCCGGCGCGTAACCCGCGCCGCACGCACTACAGTGCGCGGTCGCCGCGGCGGGCGCCGCCTGTGGTTGCTGAGCGGGTTGGGGTTGTGTCTGGCCCATCGCGCCGACCAAATTCCCGAGACCCACCCCCATCCCGAGGAACGCACTGTTGCCCGCGCCGCCGCCTTTCGCCGCTCCTTCGCCGAGGCCGATCATCGCCTCGCCCGCACCATATTGCTGGAACCCGCCGGCGAGCTTCGAGTAGGTCACGTCGCGGCGGTATTTCTTGAGCGTCTCTTCGTCAGTCTCGTTGATCGAGATCGTGAAATTACCCATCCGAACGATGTGCACGCCGTACGACGAAACGTGCGTCTCGACTTTCGCAAGCGTCTCGGCTTCGAGGTCGTCGGTGCGCGACGCGATGCCCAAGATCGGCCAGTTGTTCTGCACGATGTGGCTGACGACGTCGGTGCGGATCGTCTTGAGTACCATGTCGCGCATCCAATCCGTTATCAGCGCATTGTCGCTGGCATCGCGCGAGCCGACGAGATTGAGGATCAAGGCGGACGGGTCGACGATCTTGAGCGAATAATCGCCGAAGACGCGCAAGCCGATCGCGAGCTGCGTCTCCGGATCGACGACGTTGTCGACCACACCGCCGAACGGCAAATTCGGGAATTCGCGCGTCGAGACGAAGTAGACTTCGGCGCGGAAGAAGTTCCCGCCGGTTCCGGCGTCGATCAGGACGTCGAGAAACGGGATGTTCTTGCCCTCAAGTGTGACGAGGCCCGGCGGGACGATCCCGACCACCTTGCCTTCGCGCACGAAAACGGCGACTTCATCCGGCTCGACGGTCAGCTGCGCTGCCATCGGGACCGCCATGTCGGGCCACTTGTAGAGGATTTGATTCTTCGAGCCGTCCGGACGGGCAATGAACTGCCGTCGTAAGCCGCCGCCAAAAATATTCATTCACCGACTCCCAAAGGGCTCAGAGGTTTCTAACGAATTTCGCTCGCCGGGCTGCGCCCCTGCCGGGGCAGAGCACACCTTGGCAGTTTAGCGCTCCGCCGGGAGTCTCAGCGTTCGTCCAAGCGCAGGACGGCCATGAAGGCTTCCTGGGGCAGGTCGACCCGGCCGACGCGCTTCATCCGCTCCTTGCCGACCTTCTGTTTCTCGAGCAGCTTGCGTTTGCGCGTGATGTCGCCGCCGTAGCACTTCGCCAGCACGTTCTTGCGCATCGCCGAGACGGTCTCGCGCGCGACGATCTTCCCGCCGATCGCGGCTTGGATCGGAACGTCGAACATCTGGCGCGGGATCAGCTCTTTGAGTTTTTCGACCAGGCCCCGGCCCCGCGCCGGGGCCTTGTCGCGTGCGACGATCGAAGAGAGCGCGTCGACCGGTTCTGCATTGAGGAGGATTTCGAGCTTCACGAGATCTCCTTCGCGATAGCCGATCGGCTCGTAGTCGAGCGAGGCGTAGCCTTTCGTGCTCGACTTGAGGCGGTCGAAATAATCGATGATCAGCTCGATCAGCGGCATCTCGTAGGTCAGAATCACGCGGCCGTCGGCGATATATTCCATGTTTGAAAGCGTTCCGCGCCGGTTCTGGGTGATTTCCATGATCGCGCCGACGTAGTCGGGCGGCGTGATGATCGTCGCTTTGACGTACGGCTCTTCCATCAGCGCGATCCGGTCGCGCGCCGGCAGCTTGGCCGGATTGTCGATGTTTTCGACCGTCCCGTCGCTTAAGGTCACGCGAAAGACGACCGACGGCGACGTCGCGATCAGGTCGAGCGCGTAGTTGCGCTCGAGCCGCTCCTGCACGATCTCCATGTGCAAGAGGCCCAGGAACCCGCAGCGGAACCCAAAGCCGAGCGCAATCGAACTCTCCGGCTCGTAGTGCAGCGCGGAGTCGTTGAGGGCGAGTTTTTCGAGCGCGTCGCGCAATTGCGAAACCTCGACGCCCTCGTTGGGATAAAGCCCGCAGTACACCATCGGGACGATCGGCTTGTAGCCCGGGAGCGCGGCCGGCGCCGGGTTGGCGGCTTCGGTCAGCGTGTCGCCCACGTCGATGTCGCCGAGCGAGCGGATGTTGGCGATCACGTACCCGACGCCGCCCATGTCGAGCTGAGCCGTCTTACGCATCTCCGGTTTGAAGACGCCGACCTCGGTCGCCTCGTAGACTTTCTTCTGGTTCATCGACATGAAGCGCGTCCCGGCGCGCAGCGTGCCGTCGACGACGCGCACGTACGAGACGACGCCGCGGTACGTATCGAATTGCGCATCGAAAACGAGGCCGCGGACATAGGCGTCGTTGCCTCGGGGTGGGGGCACGCGCCGGACGATCGCCTCGAGAATTTCGGTGATGCCGATTCCCTCTTTGGCGCTGGCGAGAATCGCCTCGCTGCCCTCGATCACGAGCAGCTCTTCGATCTCCCGTTTCACGAGTTCCGGGTCGGCGGCCGGGAGGTCGATCTTGTTGATGACCGGGATTATCGTCAGATTCTGCTCGACCGCAAGGTGGTAGTTCGCGAGGGTCTGGGCCTCGATGCCCTGGGCCGCGTCGATCACGAGGATCGCACCCTCGCAGGCGGCAAGCGAGCGCGAGACCTCGGACGAAAAATCGACGTGGCCCGGCGTGTCGATGAAATTCAGTTCGTAGCGCTGCCCGTCCGCGGCGAGATAGTCGAGGGTCACCGGATGCATCTTGATCGTGATCCCGCGCTCGCGCTCGAGGTCCATCGCGTCGAGCAACTGCTCTTCCATCTGGCGCCCCGCGACCGTGCGCGTCACCTCGAGCAGACGGTCGGAGAGCGTCGTCTTCCCGTGGTCGATATGCGCGATGATGCAGAAATTGCGGACGTTCGTCGCGATCCGGTCGCCGGCGGCGCGCGGCTTTACGATGGCCATCGGCGGCGCCTTAGCGGATCAAACAGTACGCCGAGTCGTAGGCGAACTGAGGAATGGCGCGCATCACGTAGCCGACCACGATGATCACGATGAGAAACGACCAATCGAGGCCGCCCGCGGGGGGGATGATGCGGCGTACCGGCTGGAGCACGGGCTCGACGATCCGTGCGACGTAGGTCGTCCATTTGCCGCGCAAACTCGGAACCCACGAAACGACCGCATAGACGAGCATCGCGACCCAGAACACCCGCAGCGCAAGGTACACGACCTCCCAGGCCGCACACGACAACGAACTCACAGCCCCAACCTTCTGGGCCCCGGATGTTTAAGCATGCGCCCGTAGCTACGGCAGGCTGGCGAGTACGCGGCCCGGCACGCCGTTCAGGTACGGGGCCGGATCGATGGCATTCCCATCGAGCATGATTTGGTAGTGAAGGTGGGGGCCGGTCGACATCCCGCTCGAGCCAACCTCCGCGATGTGCTGCGCCTTCATCACGTACTGCCCTTCCTGAACGTCGATTTTCGAGAGATGGCAGTACCAGGTGTGGTAGCCGTTGCCGTGGTCGATGTCGATTTTGTAGCCGTAGCCGCCGTCGTAACCCGCCTCGACGACCGTGCCCGCGGCGCCGGCGCGAACCGGGTCACCATAATCCACGTCGAGATCGACGCCCCTATGGAACTCGGGCCAGGGGTCGATCCGCCAACCGAAGGCAGAGCGGATGCCCACGCCGGGACCAGCCGGATTCACCGAGGGGATCGCCGCGAGCACGCTCGCCCGCGCGAGATCTTCCAAACGCTGCATGTTCATGACGCGGAGCGCGACCGTACGCAGGCGATCGCTCTCGCCGCGCGCGCGCGACGACTCGTTGCGCAAGCGCTCGACGCGCGCGGCTACGCGGTCGAAAGCGTCGCCATCGCGCATCGATTGGCGATCGTCGGTGGGCGGAGCGTTCGGCGTCGTCTGCCCGCCGGCCGCCGGGTCCTTCCCACGATCCCCGATCATCTTGCGTATCTGCTCGCTCTGCAATTCGTAAGCTTTCAGCTCGTTCTCCAGCTCCGCTGCTTGGCTGTCGATTTTCTGAAGCTGGTCGCGCTGGCCGTCGGTCAGGAATCGCAGCTCGCTAACGCGCGCCTCGGCATGCTGCAAGGTCCACACGTAGTACCCGCCGATGCCGCCGAGCGTCGCCAAGAACAGTGCCGTCAAGCAGAGGATGTGGCGGCGCGAGAACTCGACCCGGAAAACGCGGTAGCCGAACGGCGGCACGATCTTGACGAGGTAGCTGTTCTTCACAGGGCCCCGACGCCGGTCCGCGCCATCGCGATCGCGCTTTGCTCTTCCTTAGAAGCGCCCTGTTGCGGAACGAACTTGCGCACAGCCTTCCCGTACGTCCGCGTCTCTTCGCGGGAGTAGATACTGGTCACGACGACGCCGTCGCCGTCGTCGTTGAGGAGCGCGAGCGTAAACGACAGATCCGAGCCGACGTCGTCGAACGAGTTATACCGGATGAAGCCGACGCGATGGAGGTCGCGCTTGAGGATCGTTTCAAGCTCGTCGAGGCGCTCGTCCGTTTTCTTGCCGTACGCCAACAGCGAGGCGCGCAGCAATGCGACCGACTCCGCCTCCGAGGAGGACGCACCGTCGCCGCGCAGCGTCCTGCTGATCGAGCGAAGCCTTGGCCCGACCATGGTGCTGTGGTAGAGACCGATCGTGATTACGGCCACGCCGAACACGAGACCGGCCAAGGCACTGAAGGACATCGGGTACCCTATATGCCCCATCGCGGGCCCAAAAGCCCTCTTGGAAAGGCCTGGCACGTTGCGCCGGGCCTGGCGTTCCGGCCCCCTTTAAGAAAGGATCCAGCCGGAGATTCGGTTAGCCCGCCGGGAGCCAGGTTGTCCGCGGCACACACCATGGCCCACGTACCGTTGCTACCTTCCGGTCCTGGCGGGGTTTACGGGTTGGCGTTGCGCGGAGCCCAACTCCCAGCAAGGCGAAGGCGATTATAGCACAGGCGTCCGGCCGGCCCTTACCACGGCGGGAGTACCGGGTGGTGTCCTAGGGCAAGCCGGTCGCGTGCTGGACCATCTTGTAGACGATGGTCATCTGGGTTCCACTCTTGAGCGCGTAGCTCGAGTCGTCGTAGCCCCACCAGTCCCAACACCCCATCGGATTGATCGGGTCGACGGCCTCGACCGCGTACGGGTACATCACGATGAAGTTGTTCGTATCGGCCCACTCGTCGAGGCCGGCCTCGGTCACGAAATCGTCGCCGATGATGCCCTGATTCTGAATGCAGCCGTGAAGCGCGAGGACGAAGCCGCAGCTTGCGCCGCTCGCACACGCTTGGGGTGCGAAGATCCACCCGTTCGTGTCCATCGAGTTGCTTGCGGCCGCCCCGAAAACGGTTTGGTCGAAATTTATGAGCGAGCCGTTCAACTTTCCGCCGTTGCGCGGGGCCAGCGCGCCGAAGAACGTGGTGAGCCACGTCTTTTCGGAATCGTAGGGCTGACTGCCCTGATCGCACACGATCATGTAGGGTTCGGTTGCGGTTGGACACGGGACGACGCCGTCGGGCGATTCCCAACCGTGATTCGCCGGATAGGTGAAATCGGTCGCGACCCTGGCGCCGTAGTGCACGTACTCTGAGTCGAGGTCGGCCATCTCTTGCGGGTTGACGACTTGATCCTTGGTCCCCGACCAAAGGTAGACCGGCTGCCCGCTCAAATTGCTTTCGGGATCGATCGTACCCGCCGCCGATTGCGCATCGAGATACGCCTCGGACTGCGAAAGCGTGCTCTCGTAAAGCGCTTGGCAGGTGATGCCGGTCTCGCCGCCACACTCGACGAGCGCAAGCGCGAGGCTATCCTGGGAGCAGTAGTAAACGCCGCCCGCATAGATCGCGGCGCCCTTGAATCGTGCTGAATGCGCGACGTGCATCTGCACCGCAAAAAAGGCGCCGGAGGAGATGCCGGCGACGAAAACCTTCGCCGGATTGACGTTGTACGTGCCGAGCGCGACCGGGCTGCGCACCTCCGGCCCGACGGTCGGGTTGGCTCCCGGCACGCAGGTTGCCGTCCCTGACGGTGCGGTCGGCGTCGGCGTTGCCCCTCCCGGCGTGGGCGACGGCGATGCGCCGGTCGGCGCCGGCGTAGCGCCGGTCGGCGCGGGCGTAGCGCCGGTCGGCGTCGGCGCCGGAGCGCGGGAGGATGTCGGGGTTGGCGCTCCACTGCTCGGCATGGGCGTGGTTCCGGTTGGAAGCGTTACGCCCGTGGTCGTGGGCGCCGATGCGGGATGGGACCCGATAACCGTTCCGGAAGCGCACGCAACGAGCAGCGTCACGCCGAGGAGCCAAACACCCAAGGCCCCGCGAAGCGAAGCCGGCTTCACTCTGCGTGCGCGCCCCGCTTGCGCAGCGCCCGAACGAGCTTTAGGGGAATCGCGCCCCCCGGGACGACCAAATTGAGCGTTTCGCTTCCGAGGTCGAAGAGAGTCTCTTTGTTCAGCAATTTCGCGAATGCCGGATGCATCGCGGACTTGGCCTGGACGATTTCACCCGTTCGACCGTCGACCGTGATGCTCGCTGTTTTGTTCTTCGCAGTCCAAATCAGATCGAATGCATAGAGCGGCGCGAAGTAGAGATCGAGGCGATCGATTTCGGCGGTCTCTTCGTGGTACGCATCGGCCTCGGGCGGCGTGACGTCGTCGCCGAGTATTTGGCGGATGACTGCGGAGGCACGGACCGTCGGGTCGACGATCGAAACGCCGGGCGGCGCAAATGTCGCCAGATCGATCGGCTCCGCGCCGTCGACCCCACGCGGCGCGATCGTATCCCCGGTCGCGCCGTCGAGCCAAAGTTCCTTACGCAGCTCGCGAACGCAGTGGGCGACTGCCGTCAGCGCGATCGCGCGATCCTTGCGTTCACCCTCGACATCGAACGTGGCGCCGCCGACATTCAGCGAAACGACGTGTTCGGGCGAGGCGATCGGAAAGCGATACGATTCGTGCCGGTCGTAGACGACCCGTAAGTGCGCCGAGACGTGCCAGACCGGTTCGCAGCGCAAGCCGCCCGGTTGCACGACGACATCGTCGGGCTTGGGCCGCGAGAACAGCTGCGTGATTCCGCCGAACGCCGAGGTTCGATAGTGCGACGCGTGGCCGCGCGCCTCATCGAGCGATAGCGAAGGCGGAAGGTAAAACGACCCCTGCTCTGCGACGGCGAGTTCCACGCTGCCGCGGTGTTGGCGTTCCCCGGAGTCGAGGCCTGCGGAGCATTAGAGCATCCGCAGGTCCGCCGCAAAGCGAACCACCGCACCTAGCGCACGCGCGGCCCCGCTCCGCGCTCGCCGGCGCGGAAGACGTGCCAACGCAAGGCAACGCCGGTAGGCGGCATCCCGCAGCAATTCGTCAATACGTTGCCGGGCAATCACCCGCAACAACTCGTAGTTCAAGATATCTCCTTTCAAATGGGGGGAACCCCCCAAACCCCCGCGCGCGACTCCGCGCGCTGTCCACGAGCGAGCCGCCGCGCGCGTTGCGGCGCTTGACCCCGCGCCTACGCGCGTGCGCGCGGCGCTGCCGCGCGCGGTTGTGATATGAAGTGCAATAAAAAAGCCTCTGCTGTGCAGAGGCCCGCGAAACGACCGACGCTTGTGGCGTCAGACGTGGTCCCGCGCGTGCCTCCGCGTAAATGACGGCATCGAATTGAAGCCGCGAAGGAGCGTGCCAATCGGCATCTCCGTGGTGATGACAAACGAGAACTGACTGGTCAATGCGCTCCTCCTTTCCTAAAGGACGTTCGGAGAGAATACCACGTGCGCCGCAGCGCGTCAAATCAACAACACAACAAAATACGTTTCACGAAACGACCGCGCGCGCGACCGATTTTTACGGGTGCGGCGTGCCGAACGGGTTGGCGTATGGCGTGGGCGCGTAGGGGTTGTATGGCGTCGGCGGCGCGTACGGATTGTACGGCGTAGCGGTCGCGTAAGGGTTGTTGACGGCGGGCTGCGGACATCCGGGACTACAGCTCGGCACCGGGAACGGGTTGTTGCCGGGAGCGGGGTATCCGGAGGCGACCGGGGCCGGGGTCGCGCCGGTGTCGTCACCGTAGAGCATCAGCAGATAACCGGTGCCCTTCTTGAGGACGACGGGGTCGGTTAAGCCCGATGCGATGACGCTGCTCGTGAGTACCGGCTGCGTATCGAAGCCGAGGAGGCGATCGTGGTGGTGTTTGCCGTTCTGGTAGAGGGCGATGGTAAAGCCGCGCTTCGGCGACAACTCGGAAGCGGGCACGGTGAACCGTATCGCGCCGAGGCCCGACAACAAGAGATCGGAACCCGGCTGAACGTAGCCGCGCACGAGCGGAATCCGCTTGTAAAAGGTTTGCACTTCGCCCGTCGGGACCGGCGTCGGCGCAATCGGCGCGTCATCGGGATAGATCGTCGTCTTCGTCTCGATCTTCGGGCCGGGGCCGGTCCCCGCCGGGCTTGGCGCGCTTGTGGGTTTGGGGGGCGGCGCTGCGGAGCCCGCGCTCGCGGGAGCCGACGGACCTGCGGAAACCCCGGCTGAAGCCGCTGCGGATGCCGAAGCCGAAGGCGACGGGTCCGCGACCGGCGAGCCGGACGCTTCGGGCAATCGCACCGTTGGGATCGTACCTGGGCGTCTCGCGACCGCGGCCGCCTTTGCCGGCGCGGAGGGGCTTGTCGACACCCCCGGCGCCGGCACCGAGGCGGACGTTCCAAGTTCGATCGCAACCGCGAACCCGGCGAGTTGCGGCAGGGGAACCTCCCCGAGCTTGGGCGACAGGTAGACCGCGCCTTCGAGGAGCCGCTGGCGGCTCGGCGCGGCGGCGCCGGCCGGGCCGGCGGGTTGATTGTAGCTCGGCGCCTGCGGAATCGAGAGCCCACTGCCGCCGCCGATGTTGCCCTGGCAAGCGGCGAGCGCGACCGCCGCGCACCCGAATGCGGTGCGAGCGACCCCGCGCCGATGAAAAACGCGCATCATGTCTCCCTTCTCCATCGGCGAAGCGTTTCTTCGAACACACTTTTTTTGCAACTCGAAAGGGTTCCGCCGCCTGGCAGCGCAGACGAGGAAGTCAGCCGTTTCACGCCGCGTTTTCGCTGCGTGGACGAGCGTCCTCGGTTAAACCGGCTAGGAGGCCCATTTCTTTGGGTTCGCTTTACCGCTTTATACGCTTCTTGCTCGAGACGGCTACTCGGTAACGGCCCGGACCGCGTGCATTGTGACGCGGACCGGATTTTTTTTATCCCCCTTAGCGCTCTCATCGCCGATTCATACTTCCAAGGAGGCATATGCGTAGTCGATCCTCTCGAGTCATCGCGTCAGCGCTCGGGCTGACGCTGACCCTTACCGCTTGCGGCGGCCATTCTTCGTCACCCCTGCCAGCGGCATTCAATGGCGCCAACGACGCGAATAGCGCATCGAGTTCGCGCGCTGCGGCAGCCGTTATAAGCTCGGTCCCGCACCTAACGGGCGATCTCGCCTTTACCGATGCCGGACGACGCGCGGCCGACGCACCGGTCAACGTCACGCTGACCCTCGCATACAATCATCAGCAAGAACTCGATCAGTTCGTTGCCAACGTCAGCGATCCGCATTCCGGAATGTATCGCCACTTCATGACGCCGGAGCAGTTCAATAATTATTACGCACCGACTGCCCAACAGGAAGAGACGGTTGTCCGCTCCCTCGTAGCGGCCGGTTTCACCGTTACGCAGCGTTATGCGAACAAGACACTTGTCGACGCGACCGCGCCGAGTGCCGCCGTCGAGCACTTCTTCGCGACGGAAATCCACTCGGTCAACCAGGGGAAGTACGGCGCGCGCTACACCAACGTCAAGCCGGTAACCCTTCCTGCCGCGCTCGGCTCGATCGTCCGCGACGTTTCCGTAAACAACCTCGTGGTCGTGCGGACCCTCGTCGACCAAGAGGGAACGTCGAACGACCGTCACCTGCCGAATCTCGTCGGCCCCCGCGGCAAGCGCCACATCGACGTGCCGCCGGTCCACACGCTGGATTCCAGCGGCAACCTCGTGAACGGAAACTTCGACACCGGGTCGCTGTCGCCGTGGGCAAACTGCAACGGGCGCAAGAATGACGTCGGAATCAGTACCGCTCAAGCCCAAAGCGGTTCGTATTCGGCGTTTATGGGGACGCTCGCGCCGCCGGAAGTCAACGGCTACGCGGGTATCTGCCAATACGTCACGATCCCCGCGAATGGCCAACTCACCTTCTACGTCTATCAAGGCTCGAACGAAGGTCAGCTGGGTTACGGCACGACGTACGCCTGGCAAGAAGGCGACCTGCTCGACAGCAATGGCGACAGCGTCGACAACTTCTACACGACCGTCAACAACACCAACGGCTGGCAAAAGATGACGGTCAACCTCGCCGCATACGCGGGCAGCAGCTATTACCTCTACTTCGGCGTGTACGGTGACGGTTACAATAAAACGTACGTCTACCAGTACGTCGATAGCGTAAGCTGGTCCGGCGGTGCGACGCCGACGCCCGCGCCGACCGCAACGCCGAAGCCGACGGCATCGCCAACGACGGCTCCGACCGCAACGCCGAAACCATCGGCCTCGCCGACGACGGCTCCGACCGCAACCCCGAAACCAACGGCAACGCCGACAACGGGTCCAACCGCAACGCCGAAGCCGACCGCATCACCGACGACCGCTCCGACGGCAACGCCGCAGCCGACCGCATCGCCGGTTCCCACGGCGACGCCGACCAGCGGCTGTAACGGCGCGGCCGCCGACAACGGACCGCTCTCGAACTCGGACGGAACCCTTGCTACGGGCGTAGCGAAGCCGTTCGATTACCCGGTTCAACACGGGTGCAACGGCGCAGGCTATACCGCCGCGATCGCGATCGATGATCCGGTGAACACCAGCTACCTGGCCTCGTATCTCTCGGCCGCGGGCGTTACCCAAACCGGCACCGTGACCAACGAGAAAGTCGGCAGCGGCGGCAGCGGTGACGATGCCGAGACCGACCTTGACGTCCAGACGATCTCAGGGCTCGCGCCGGGCGCGAACATCATCGTCTACGACATGGGTTCGCTCACCGACTCGGCCATCGAAAACACGTATAACCAGGTTCTTACCGACGGGAAAGCGAGTGCCGTGAACTCGTCGTTCGGCGGTTGCGAATCCAGCGACACGTCGTTCGAGAGCTCGACCAACTCGATCGCAGAACAAGGAGCCTCCGAAGGTGTGGAGTTCTCCGCATCCTCGGGTGACTCCGGAAGCAACGAATGCGGCAGTGACGACAACGCCGAAGGCGTGAGCGCCCCTGCCGGCGACCCGTACTTCACATCGGTCGGCGGCATCAACTTCACGTACACCTCCGGCGGTGTGCTTGAGACCGTCACGATGGGCAGTGCGGACGGCGACTCCGGTGGCGGCGGTGTCTCGACGGTGGTCGCTCTTCCGAGTTATCAGAGCGGGATCACGGGCGTCATTACCTCCGGTCGCAATCAACCCGACATCTCGCTTCCGTTCGATCCCGTCGCCGTCTACACGGGCGGATCGTTCGGCTCGTATCTCGGAACGTCGTGGTCTTCGCCGGCTTCGGTGGCTCTGTTCATCGAAGCGGACCAGCTCCACGGCTCGAAGCTCGGTTGGGTGACACCGACGCTGTACACCCTGTTCAAGTCGACCGGCTACAGCGACTACTTCACGCCGTGCACCTCCGGCACCAACGGCGCGTACTCGTGCAGTGCGACCCAGTACAACCAAGCCGCCGGTATCGGAGCGCCAAAGGGCTGGGCTCTGGCCAACGCCCTCTAAGCGCTAGCGCAACGGAAACGGTTCGCGTCGCAGGGGCGGCGCGAACCGTTTTTCTTTTGTGACCCTCGTCGCCGACGGCTTTCGACAATCTTGAAAGGAGCCGCCGCAGGCACCCGGTGAACATAGCCGCGCGCCTCCCCTTGCGTCGCGACCCCTTCATAGCTTGCCCTTGCCTGCTCCCTGGAGGTCAATCTTGCCACACATCGCGCGTGTCGCCGCCGCAGCACTCTCGTGCGCGTTCGCCGCGACCTCGTCCCTCGGGTCGGCCGCGACGTTGCGCGCCGGACTCGCGCCGGCCCAACCATGGGTTGCCGCAACGGTTCCGCGAAACGGCGATCTACACGACGCCGGCCGCGCGCCCGCGAATCAGCCGGTGCGCGTCGTGGTCGCGATGGCCTACCATCACGCGCAGGAGCTCGCGCAACTCGTGCCCCTGCAGAGCGATCCCCGCTCGCCCTTGTTTCACCACTTCTTGACGCGCGCGCAATTCAACGCCTACTTCGCGCCCGCGCCGGCCGAGTACGCGCGAACGATCGCTGCACTGGAACGCGCCGGGTTTCGCATCACGCAGACGGCGCCAAACCGCACGCTGCTCGATGCCGTCGCGCCAAGCGCGGCGGTCGAGCGCTACTTCAACACCGAGATGCACCGCGTCGCAGAAGACGGTCGCGGCGTGCGCGTCGCAAACGCCCGGCCGGCAATCGTACCGCTCGAACTGCGCGGTCTGGTCTCGCGCGTGACGCTCAACAACTTGATCCTCAAGCACACCGACATGCGCTTCGGGCGTACGGCCGGGCGGCACGTGATCGACGCGCGCACGCGTGAGATCCAGCGGGAGCTGGCGATGAGGCCAAACCAAACGTGCATCTTTGGCATCTGCTTCGGCCCGTCGCCGACCCCGAAGCCGACGGCCACGCCGAAGCCGACGTCAACGCCAACGGCAACGCCGAAGCCCACCTCAACACCGACCTCCGGACCGACCGCGACGCCGACCCCGAAGCCGACGGCAACCCCGACGAGCTCACCCACGGCAACGCCGACTGCTCCGCCGGCCGGCTGCGGAACGAGCCCGCCGATCGGCGGCGCCGTTACCGGCCCCGACGATGGGTACGGTCCGATCGCCGTGGCCGCGGGCTATGACTTGCCGGTACAGCACGGTTGCAACGGCACGGGCCGCGCTACCGGCGTCGCCATCTCCGGCGACTTTTCCGAGACGGACCTCGCCGGATACCTCGCGTACTTCGGCATCACGCGCACCGGTCCGGCGACGACCCGCGTCGAGGTCGACGGCGGTGCGACCTACGATTCGACGTTCTCGACCAGCAACGCATCGGTCGAAGCAACGCTCGACGTCGAGACGATCGTCGGAAACACGCCGGGGACCGCGCTGTACATGTACCTGATCCCCGAACTTTCCGATGCCGACATCGAGGACGACTACAACGCGGCGGTCAGCCAAGGCGTCGTCGACGTCGTCAACTCGAGCTTCGGCGGATGCGAGACGAGTTCGACCTCCGACGACGAGACGATGGATAACATCGCGTTGCAAGGAAACGCCGTCGGAATAACCTTCTCGGCCTCGAGCGGCGACTCGGGCTCCGCCGAATGCGGAACGAGTTTCTTCGGACTCGGCGGCTCGACCGGCGTTGCGGCGCCGGCGAGCGGTCCGCACTTCGTCGCCAACGGCGGAACGACGTTCACGGTGAATTCGAACGGCTCGTACGACTCCGAAACCGCATGGGATGACTCCGGCGGCGGCGTGTCGACCGTGTTCGCGGAACCGTCGTACCAGGACAGCGTCGGGGGAAGCGCGAGCACCAGCGGTCGCAACGTCCCGGACCTTGCCTTTGCGGCCAATCCGACCCCCGGAGACTCGCTGTACTTCGATGGCTCGTGGGACGGCCCGATCGGCGGGACGTCGTGGTCGTCACCGATCTTCAGCGCGCTGCAGACGCAAACCAACCAGCGCGACGGCTCGAAAGCCGGCTTCGTGAACCCGCGCATCTACACCGCGTACGGGAAGTACGGCTACACGATCTTCCACGACGTTACGAGCGGCAACAACGGGGCCTACTCCGCCGGTACCGGTTACGACAACGTCACCGGCATCGGCTCCGCGAAGGGCTTCGCCTTCTCGGGCGACGAGTAACGCGATCGCTGCGCCTCGCGGGCGCGCCGCAGGTGCGGCGTCTCCCGCGGGGCAAGCTGTGGTCATGGCTGAAGTCGAGATCAAAGTTCGCGCGAGCGGCCCGTACTTGGTACGCGGGCCGTTCGTGCTACACGATGCCGACGGCAACGAGTTCGATTTGAAGGGCCAAGATGCGGTCGCGCTCTGCCGCTGCGGCGGCTCGACGACCAAACCGTTTTGCGACGGGACGCATTCGAAGATCGGCTTCCTCGCCGCGACCAAGGCGGTCGAAGAAACCGAGTAACTTCGCGTCTAGGGCGGTTGGTGCGTCGCTTGGATCGCGTCGAGTTCGCCGTTGAGCCCCCAGCCGATCAGCACGCCGGTGACGATCGTGAGCGCGATGACCACCGGCAGAACTTTGCGGCCCCGTTCCGCAACGAACGATCCGCCGAGCGCTGCACCGATCGCGATCGCAAGTGCCATCCCCATGCACCACAGAAGAATCCGCATCGCCGCCTTACCGTGACGGCTCGATTCGCCCGCGCACCTCGCCCAGGCCGATGCGCGCGCACCCCGGCGCGGCGCACCAGCCGCGCATGACGACCTCGTCGCCGTCGTTCAAGAACGCGCGCGTCGTGCCGTCGGCGAGTGCGAGCGGGCGCGCTCCGCGCCACGTCAGCTCGATCATGCTGCCGTACGAGCCCGGATCGTCGCCCGAGATCGTTCCCGAACCGTAGAGGTCCCCGGCCCGAACGCGCGCACCGTTGCTGGAAACGTGCGCGAGTTGCTGGGACATATTCCAGTACATCGAACGAAAATTGGTGCGGCAAATCGTCTGTGCGGCAACGTTTGCTGCGCGCATTGCTTGTGAAGAGAGCGTCACCTCGAGCGCGATGTCGAAGGCTTCGGGGCCGTCGGTTGCAAGATGCGGCAGCGCCGGCGGTTCTTGCAGCGGGCCTGCGACGCGAAACGGTTCGAGCGCGTCGAGGCTCACGATCCAGGGGGAAAGCGACGTTGCGAACGATTTCCCAAGAAACGGCCCGAGCGGCTGATACTCCCAGGCCTGGATGTCGCGCGCGCTCCAATCGTTGAGGAGCGCCACGCCGAAGATGTAGTCGCGCGCGCACGCGACCGGGATGCCCGACGGCGGCGCCGGCCCATCGCCAGTCACGAACGCCAATTCCAACTCGAAGTCGAGCGCGCGCGAAGGCTCGAACTCGGGCGGTGCGTCACCCGGCTTCAGTTGCCCGCGCGGCCGCCTGACGGGCGTGTCGTCGACGACAACCGTCGCCGCACGCCCGTGATAGCCGATCGGGATGTAGCGCCAGTTGGGCAGCAACGGCTCCCCTGTGGGCCGCAGAATCCTCCCGAGGTTCGTCGCATGCTCGAGCGACGAATAGAAGTCGACGTAATCGGCGACGGCGATCGGCAACAGCATGGTCGCATCGCGGCGCTCCACGACCGCGCGAGCGAGCCCCGCATCGTGCAGCGTGCGGTCTCCTTCACGAAGCCATCCCGAAAGGCGCTCGCGCGTGGCGCGCCACACCAAACGGCCGGCGGCGAGAAATTCGTTGAGCGTCGGCGCGCAAAACACGTCGCGCGCGCGCGGCGCGATCCCCTCGAGCAGGCCGCCTTCCGCAAGCGCTCGCAGATCGATGAGCGACTCGCCGATCGCCACGCCGAGCCGCGGTTCGTCGCCTGGGCGGCGGAAGATACCCAGCGGCAAGTTCTGTATCGGAAAGTCGCTCTCGCCCGGCACCGGAACCCATGAACGCAGCGCCGGATCCGTCGTGAGGTCGAGGTTCACGCGACGCCCGCGGGCAGCATCGCGAGCGCCCGCAAATCATCGACGGGCTCGGTGAGGCTGCAGCTTCCGTATCCGTGAACGAAATTCGCCCGTGCGTCACCGATCTCCGCACCGTCGGCGCCGATGCCGGACCATGCGAAGCGCTCCTCATCGAGCTGGAAATTCGCCGGGTCGCGATCGAGGATCAGACGCTCGAGGGACCGCAGGTCCAGACCGCGAGCGCGGGCGAGCACTGCCCCGCCGATCACGTTGAGGAAACCGTGGCGGGTCGCGCCGTCGGAACGATCGTCGTGCCGGAGCGGATGATGGAGCCCGGCCGTCGCTTTGAATGGAACGTGCAAAGCGTTAGCCGTCCAGATAAACCGCGCGAGCGACGCAGCACCCGGAATCGACGACGGTTCGATTCCTCCGCAGCGAACCTTCGCCGCGGCTTCGAAATCGCGTGAGCGCGCGCGATGGAGTGCGCCGAGTTGCTGTGAGCCGACTTCGCCGAGACCGATCTCGACATAGAGATCCGGGCGCTCGGAAAAATCGGCCGCCCCGAGTGCGGATTCGAGACGCACGAACCGCTCGTCGTCCGTACCGCCGTCGATGGAAGCGAATGGGATCTCAATCGCTTCGAGTGCGATCCGTGATGCGAGCGCCCGCGCTTCGCTTGCGAGCTCCCGCAGCCTCGGCTCGAGCGGGCCGGGCGCGTCGAGAATGATGCTTGTCGCGAGGGCTTGCGGCGCATCGTCGAGTTCGCTCGCCAACTCGCGCAAACGCGACGCCGGGACGACGAAGCGCCCCACGGTCCAGAACGCGTCGCTCGCAAGCGCCCGTTCGCGCGCCGCCAAGGCTTCGCTCATCGGCAGGCGCGCCGGCGGAAAGAGCCCGGCATCGTCGATCAGCTCGCCCAAGAACGCACGCCTTGCGTCGTGTCTCACGCCGCAATCATCCCCGCCGAAGCGCGCGATTCCCTACGAAGGAGTCGCTTCGGTCACGACGACGCTCGGGTAATCGGCTTGATTCTCCCGACGGCCTTCCGACACGGCCGTGCAGGGGATCGTACATATCGACTGTCATCTGCATCCGCATCCACGACTCGGCGCTGAACCCGAGCGCCCGCTCGAAGCGGAGGGCAGAATCCATCGTCACAGGCCGCTTACCATGAATAATTTCGGAAAGGCGCGCGTTCGTGATGCCGATGTGCTTAGCGAAGGCGGACTGTGTAATTCCCAATGGCTGGACTAGCGCAGGAGGATGCTCCCGGGAGGAATCGGTCGCCGATGGGTTGGGATCGTAAGCGGGCGGTTCATCATCGTCTCCTAGTTGTGATAGTCGACAATTTCGACATCGATTGCGCCGGCAATCGTCCAGCGGAAGCAGACGCGGTATTGGTCATTGATTCGGACGGAATGCTGCCCGGCGCGTGTGCCGTGCAGTGCTCCGAGCCGCTTTCCCGGCGGGACGCGAAGCTGCTCCAAGCTCACTGCTGCGTCGAGCAGAGTCAGCTTGTCGATGGCTCTTTGGCGCAGCGCAGCCGGGACTACTCTGCGGGCTGCCTTCGAAGCGATCCCATGTCCGATAATATCGTCAAAGTGATAAATTCGCAGCATGCCTGCGGCGCCCGCCTCAAAGAAAGGCGACGGTGTGCCGGGAGACCGTTAAGGAGAGAGCAAAGTAGAGTTCATCGCACAGGAACAGCAGCCGGCTCCAGAATTGTACGTCTCTTGCGACGTCGAGGCGAACGGGCCGTGCCCGGGCCTTTTTTCGATGTTGAGTTTCGGGCTCGCGGCGTTCACGGTCGAGAAAGAACTCGTCGCGACGTTTTCGCGCAACCTCGAATTACTCGACGGCGCCGACGTCGACGAGCGCACCACGCTCTGGTGGGCGCAGCCGGAGCAGAGCGAAGCCTACAAGCGCTCGCGCGAATGCCTCACCTCGCCGCGCGCGGCGATGGTCGATTGTAAGAACTGGCTCGACGATTTGCGCCCGTTCGGAAAACCGATCGTCTGCGGCGCGCCGAGCGGCTTCGACTTCACGTTCATGTACTACTATTTCCAACGGTTTCTCGGAGAAAGCCCGATTGGTTTTGCCAGCCTCGACTTGCGCAGCTATGCCGCCGCCGCTCTCAAACGGCAGTACCGTCATGTCGGAAAACGTCAATATCCGGCTGAGTGGATCGACCAGAACCTGCCGCACACGCACGTCGCTCTCGACGACGCGATCGAACAAGGCTGCATCCTGATCAACATGATCCGAGCGAACCTCGCGCTACCGCGAATCACGGCGTTCGTGGACCGGCGCGAGCCTGCGCGGACGATCTCCTCCGCCGGCGCTTAGGCCGGGGTGTCGTTGCCGATCAGGCGAAGGCCGCCGCTCGTTCCGTTCGCCGAAATCTCATGGTCGCGGGCGACTTGAATAGCACTCGCTACGTCGCTGAAGCACGCGAGCGCGCGGTTGAGTTGCGTGACTTCAAATACGCGTGATGCCGGATGCGGTGGCAGGACGATCATGAGCCGCTGACCCCGTCCCTGGCGCGCCTTATGCTCCCGCACCAAAACCCCGAGCCCGGAAGAATCGATGTACTCGACCTCGAGCAGCGATACGACCACGCACTCTTCACCGCTCTCGGCGGCAAGCGCCTGGCGAAAATTGTCGGCGGTCGCGATGTCTATCTCGCCGGAAACGCTGACGATGGAAACGCCGTACACGCGCGCGCTTCGGATGATCTGACGCACGTTCATTTCTTACTCCCAGGGCGGGAAGGGGGCGACGGGTGCCCCCGATTGTAGCAATTGCTCCAAAGGCTTGGCGTACGCGAGCGTACAATTTCTCGATCTGTGAAGCTCAGCAGGAACCCCCTGCCTAGCGCTTAATGAAGCCTCTACTCGTCCTTTTTGCGCGTGCGCACGGTGCCAGTCCCCTCATAGACCTATTGGAGCCGATGCCGAGTCAACCCGATACGGCCGTTCTATGGGCCGAGAGGACGACTCGTCCGTGGACGCTCGTAGCAGCATCGCGCGTGACACCGGCAACCTGTTCATCGATCGGCTTGCCGTTGGGCCGCGCAGATCTTTGCTCCCGCACCTCACACGCGTTTCGCTCAAGCACGGCGAGATCGTGTACGAGCCGGACGCTGCGATGGCCCGGGTACTCTTTCCGATCCACAGCGTCGTCTCGGTCGTGACGGAGATGCTCGACGGCTCGATTATCGAGGTCGGCTTCATCGGTCGCGAGGGAATGACCGGCCTGCCGATCGCGCTCGGGACCGACAGAGTCGCGCAGCGCGCCCTCGTTCAGATCCCGGACGCGGGGTGGAGTATCAGCACGGCCGATTTCGAGGCGTGTCTGCGCGCCGAGCCGGAGTTGCGCACGTGGTGCCTTCGCTACGCGCAGGCCGTGTTAGCCTCGGTTTCGCAGTTCGCGGCGTGTAACAAGCTGCACTCCGTCAACGAACGCTGCGCGCGCTGGCTTCTCATGGCGCACGACCGCGTCCCGGGCGACGTCATCCCCTTGACCCACCTGTTCCTGAGCCAAATGCTCGGCGTTCGGCGTGCGGGCGTATCGGTAGCGGCAGCGACGCTGCAAGCCGCCGGCTTTATCGAGTACAGCAACAACGGCCGCATCCACATCCGCAATCGGTTGGCCCTCGAAAGCGCTTCCTGCGAATGCTATGCCGTCGTCGAGCGCCAGTGGGAGCAAATCTTCGGCTATAGCGTGCGCAAGACCGTCTCCGACGGTCGCGCCGCCTCGCGCGAAATCGAGAGCGCCTGAACTAGCCGTTCGGCGAGGCGTGCGCGAGCAAGGTGCCCCTTTCGGGCTGCCGGCTCGCCGGAGCCATAGTGACGGGTCACGAAACGAGCGGGCATGCCGTTTTACGTCCGTGCCGGCGCCGTACCGCCGAAGCGCCACATTCAGTTCCGGCGGCCCGACGGCGGCCTCTACGCCGAGGAGCTGTTCTCGACGCGCGGTTTTGAGAGCATTTACTCGCTGCTCTACCACCTTCGGCCACCGACCGCGACCATCGAGGTGAAGCCCTGGGCGCGCCGGCCGGAACGCTTTCTGCGCAACGATCCGCTGCGCAACCGGCACTTTTTAACCGGGCGCTCGCAGCAGCCGGGCGACGCCGTGGAAGGCCGGGTCCCGATTCTGGGCAACGACGACCTCAAGCTTTCGATCGTCGACGCCGATCGCGCGATGGCATACTTCTATCGCAACACCGGCGGCGACGAACTACTGTTCATCCATCGCGGCTCGGGGATGCTCGAAACGACGTTCGGAGAACTCGCCTATCGCGCGCATGACTACGTCGTCATTCCGTGCGGGACGACGTACCGGTTGCGGCCGGCGGAGCCGACCCGGATTCTCGTCTACGAATCGCGGGGACACGTCGCGATCCCGCGCAAGTTTCGCAACGAATACGGACAGCTCGAAGAGCACGCGCCGTACTACGAGCGGGACATGCGCACGCCGGCGCTGCGCGATCCGATCGACGCGCGCGGCGAGTTCGAAGTGCGCGTCACGAGCGGCGGTCGCAACGCGACCTACGTCGTGCAGAATCATCCCTTCGATCTGATCGGCTGGGACGGGTACTGCTATCCGTACGCATTCAACGCCGACGAATACGCCCCGATCACGGGCAAACTCCATCAGCCTCCGCCGGCGCACGCCACGTTCGAGGCACCGGGCGCGGCGTTTTGCGTTTTCGTCCCGCGTCTGTTCGACTATCACCCGCTCGCGATCCCCGTGCCGTACAATCACTCGAGCGTCGACTGCGACGAGGTGCTGTATTATGTCAGCGGCAACTTCATGAGTCGCCGCGGCGTCGAGGAAGGTTCCATCACCTTACATGCGGCGGGGGCGCCGCACGGACCCCAACCGGGCGCGGTGGAAGGCAGTCTTGGGAAGACCTCGACCGACGAACTCGCGGTTATGGTCGACACGTTCGCGCCGCTCGGCATTGCCGATGCCGCGCTCGCGCTGGAAGACGAAGGCTACTATCGTTCGTGGATCGAGCCGGCCGCGGTGCCGGGTTAGGAGGAAGCGTGGCAACGGAACTTGCGGGAAGATCGGCGGCGCTCGACCGCCTCGACTGGGATCACCTCCACTTCTACGTGGGCAACGCGAAGCAAGCCGCGCACTTCTACGCGACCGCGTTCGGCTTTCGGATTGCCGCCTATTGCGGTCCCGAGACGGGCGTTGCGGGGCGCGCCTCCTACCTGCTCGAGCAGAACCAATTGCGCTTCGTGCTAACGAGTTCGCTGTCGCCGTCAGGCTCGATCGCCGAGCACGTGCGCGTGCACGGCGACGGCATCGCAGACATCGCGCTGCGCGTGCCGGACGCGCGCGCCGCGTTTACGCTTGCGACCTCGCACGGCGCGCGCCCGGTCTCCGAGCCGCGCGAACACCGTGACGAGCACGGGCGCATCGTGCTCGCAACGATTGCGACCTACGGCGACACCGTGCACACGTTCGTCGAGCGCGACGCGTACCGCGGAACCTTCATGCCCGGCTTCGTGCCCCTCGGCGCATCGCCGCAAGCGCCTCATGCCCCGAACCTGCGGGCCGTCGACCACTGCGTCGGCAACGTCGGCTGGAACGAGATGGACCGCTGGACGGCGTACTACGCCGACGCGTTTGGGTTCTCGCAGCTCGTTTCGTTCGACGACAAGGACATCTCGACCGAATATTCCGCGCTGCGCTCGAAGGTGATGTCCGACGCCGAGCACCGCGTCAAGTTTCCGATCAACGAGCCGGCCGAGGGCCTGCGGAAATCGCAGATCGAGGAATTCCTCGATTTCTACGGTGGTCCCGGCATCCAGCACGTCGCGATCGCGACCGACGACATCGTCGCGACCGTGCGCGCCCTGCGCGCGAACGGCGTCCAGTTCCTCGAGACCCCCGGGACGTACTACGATGCCCTGCGCGAACGCGTCGGCGCGATTGACGAGTCGATCGAGGTCCTGCGCGAGCAGAGCATCCTCGTCGACCGGGACGACCTGGGCTACATGCTGCAGATCTTCACGAAGCCGCTTCAGGACCGCCCGACCCTGTTCTTCGAGATCATCCAGCGCCGCGGCAGCCTATCGTTCGGTAAGGGCAATTTCAAGGCGCTCTTCGTCTCGATCGAAGAGGAACAGGCCAAGCGCGGCAACCTCTAAGCGCACCGCTTTGCCCCGGGAAATGTGATCTCGCTGCCGCCCTGACTGACACTCGTGCGCGGCGTCACGGGGCCGCGCGTGACCCGAATCAAACAGAATCTTTACACGTGTTGAGGGGTCCCCCCGACCCCGATATTCTGTTTGTGACGATTTCTTTACTGGGGATCTCCCTCGCCGCATCGCTCGTTAGCCCGCACACGCTCCCGCTGACGACCGCCTCCAGCGCCGTGACCGATCCCGGCCAGAGCGGCAGAATCGCCGCCTACGCCGTCGCCGACCGGGCCGCAGACGTCAACCTGATGCTCGCCGCCCTCAATCACCGCCGGGCCGCAAAGGGCCTGGGGCCGCTGCAGCTCGATTCGCGCCTTTGCGACGTCGCCTACGAGCACGCCGCCGACATGTCGGTCCGAAACTACTTCGATCACAACACCCCCGAAGGGCTGACGCCCTTCCAGCGCATGACCCGCGCGCACGTCCCCTACGGCTACGCCGGCGAGAACATGGCGCTCGACCAGAGCACCAGCGCCGCCGAGCTCGCGCTGTGGCAGTCGCCCGAGCACCGCGATAACATCCTCCAGCCGCATTATGCGAAGGTCGGCATCGCCGCGGTCACCTCGACCGACGGCCTGATCTTCGTCGAGGACTTCAGCGACTAGACTCTGGGCCAGGTCCGGTCCAAAAAAAATCCCGCCGCCACGTTTGAGAGGACGCGGCGGCGGGCAATACCCCGCCAATAACCTGTGACGGGCGTCTCACTCGGCTTTCCCCGGCAAGAATTGACACCCGTGTCCGCGACTGTCTCTACGGTGGGAGCTCGTTTGCGTACCTCGACACTTTTCGCAGTGCTGGGATTGGTCGTATTGGCGATGCCCTCGGCAGTCCAGGCATCATTTGCCGATCGCGACGTTACGCTGCTTTTCCAGACGATGAACGCGGCACGGATCGACAACGGGCTACGGCCCCTCCAGCTCGACCTTCGGCTCTGCAGCGTTGCCTACGAGCACGCCGCCGACATGGCCCGGCGGCACTATTTCGAGCACACGACGCCCGAGGGCATCACCGCCTTCCAGCGGATGCGTGCCGACCACATCCGCTTCGGCTACGCCGGCGAGAACCTCGCGGTCGATCAAAGCGCCCAATCGATCTTCTGGGACTTCTGGGAGTCCTACGAACACCGTGAAAATATGCTCGGCGCCCATTATGCGCGGGTCGGAATCGCCGCCATCGACGCCCCGGTCGGGACGATCGTGGTCGAAGACTTTAGCGACTAAGGGCCTCCGCTTCGGCGGGCTCCCCCAGCGGCGCGGTGCGCGAGATGAGCGGCAAGCGCAAGCGGAACTGGGCGCCGCCAAGGGGCGAATCGACGACGTCGACTTCGCCGCCGATACGTTCGAGCATCAAGCGAACGACGGCGAGCCCGATCCCCGAGCCTTTGGCCCGCGCGTTCGCGCCGCGGCTTGCGAGCGTAAATATCGATTCGCGCTCGCTCGCGGCGACCCCGGGCCCGTCGTCGTCGACCCGAATCTCAACGTAGCGGAGGTCGAGCGACTGGGCCGAGACACGAACGCGACCGCCCTCGTAGCCGTGCTTGATCGCGTTCTCGACGACGTTGATGAGGATTTGCAACAGGCGATCGGTCCCGATCGCCACCTCGAGATCGTCACACGGAAGCAGTGTCATCGATGCGCGGCGGCCCGCGGCAAGCGGCGCGATCGTATTTAACGCCGCGCCAAGGGTCGGGGCAAGCCGGCTCGATTCCGCGTGCGACGAGCCGGCCCGCAGATCGAGCATCGATATGTCGAACATGCCGTCCACGAGCCGGCCCAAGCGCATCGCTTCGCTGCGAGCAACTTCGAGGAAGTGGCGCGCCGTTTGCGGATCGAGATCCTCCTCGATAAGCGTCTCGAGGTAGCCGCGAATCGAGGTTAGCGGCGTTCGCAGCTCGTGTCCAATCGTCGAGAAAAAGGCGTAGCGTTCCCGCTCGCGGGCGCCGCGCTCGAGCGCGCCTTCGATCGCCGCCGCCAGTCCCGCGCTGCCGGCAATCCCGTAGAGAATCGTCCAGCCCGTTTCGACGCGCATGCCGTCATCCGATTCCATGGCGGATGCCAGCCGCGCGAGGGTCGCTCGGCAGTCCGTCGGCGTTGCGACCGCGCCCGAATTCCGCGTCGGCGAGATCAGCGCCGCGAGAAAATCCTCGCTCTCGTCGTCGTGCGCGAGGACGTCGCTGGCCCGCAGCGTCCGCGAAGCCGTTTCCACGAACGATCGCATGCTGCGACGCTCGACGGCGCGCGCCGCCGGCCGGCCCTCGCGCCACGCGATGCGCTCGAGGTCTCGCAGGCGCACGACGAGCAGCGGAACGGGCGTGCTCGTGTCGCTCACCTTCAAGCGCCTGACGAGGCCTGCGTTGTCTCCGATGGTGAGCGATCCCGCGAACTTACGCTTGCGAGAATTTATAGCCAAAGCCGTGAACCGTATGCAAGCAGGTCGCGAGCCGGTGTTCTTCTTCTAAGCGCATGCGCAGACGGCGCATGTGCACGTCGACGGTTCGCTCGTCTCCGTCGAAATCGTAGCCCCAGACCCGTTCTAGGAGTGTGTCGCGCGACAAAGCGACGCCCGCGTTTGCAACGAGCGTCAACAAAAGTGCGTATTCGCGCGGCTTGAGGCCGACGTCGCGACCGTCGACGCGGGCTTCGCGTGCGCCCTCATCGATTTCGAGCCGGCCGAAGCGCAAGGTCTGTGGACCCGTCTCCTGCTTCATTCCGCTGCGCCGCAGGATCGCGCGGACCCGCGCGATGACTTCGCGCGGTGAAAACGGCTTCACGACGTAGTCGTCCGCGCCGAGCTCGAACCCAACGACGCGGTCGACTTCGTCCGTTCGCGCGGTGAGGATCACGATCGGCATTCCGCGCCCCTCGCGGCGCAACGTTCGCGCGATCTCGAAGCCGTCGACGCCGGGCAACCCAATATCGAGCAAGAGCAAATCGACGCCTTCGCGCGCCGCGCGCAACGTCGCTTGGCCGTCGGCAGCCTCGACCGGCGTGAAGCCGTCGCGCTCGAGATGATGAACGAGCAGCTCGCGTATCGCGCGATCGTCCTCGGCAACAAGAACTCGGATGCTTCCCATGTCCGCATCAGTGCCCATGGGCCTCACTTCGCGACCGTCGCTTAAGTTCATCGTCGGTCCAGTTCTATGATTAAAACCTCCCCGACCATACGGTCACCATCGCGCGTAAATCTCGCTTTTGCCGGGACCATCGGTGTCATTTCGCCGCTTTGGGCTAAATGATCCTAGCGTTACTATTCGATTTAACATTCCCGTAAAATTTCGGACACAATTGTTTCCGATACTTGTCTGACCTTGAGGGCCGGCTCTTTTGTCACCGGCTCTCGATGGCGCTACACAAACTTTAGGAGCATTCCGGATTTGGTCAACCCGGTTTTCGTGGGAGAACAGTCTCCTGCTCTCTTTGGTCATGCTTGTGCCGACGGCAGCCGGCGCGCTGCGGCCGATCGACTCGTGACCGCGCACCAGCATTTGTGCCGGCGGGGCGCTCGAAAGTTTTGGCGTTCGGGGCTCGAGCGCTGCGATCTCGAACAAGTTGCCGCCGTCGGCCTGATCAAGGCCTCGCGACGCTACGACCCCGCGGCATCCACCCCGTTCGAAGCGTACGCTTGGATGACGATTGTCGGCGAGCTAATGCATTATGTGCGCGATCACGAGCGTGCCGTTCGCGTACCACGCCGCCTCAAAGCGCTCGAGCCGCATTTCAACCGCGCGCTCGAAGTCTGCGGCGCCCGGCTTGGGCACGAGCCGAGCGACGCGGAGCTCGCCGCGGAGATGGGCATACTCGAACACACGGTTGCAGAAATCCGGCGCGTTCGCGTCGCGGCCGCGATGCTGCCGCTCGACGATCCCGGGGCGCGCGCAATTGCCTGCGACCCGAGCATCGCGATCGAGGACCGGATGCTGGTCGATGCCGCATTTGCTCGCTTGAGCCTGCTCGAGCGCCGGATCGTCGTTGGGGTTTACGTCTTGGGACTCACCCAGCTCGAGCTCGGACGGACACTCGGCCTCTCGTCACGTCGCGTTTCGCGGGTCCGGCACGCCGCGCTCGCTCGCATGCAACGCGCGTGGGTTCCGTGACGTGCTCGTTCCTTTCGCTCTGGCCGGCCTTTTTGCGCGCTGCGCGCCGGCCGTTGGGCCCGTTACGATGAGCGCGATCGTCGCTTACGAAAGTGGCGCCCGGCCAAACGCGATCGGCGACAATACGTCGCGGCGTTCGTACGATCCGCCAACCCAACAGGACGCGATTTTACTCGCCGTAGAACTTCTGCGCCGCGGCCACAACATCGATGTCGGCTACGCGCAGATCAACTCCAGGAATTTCGTTCCTTACGGGCTGAGCATCCCAAGCGCCTTCGATCCGTGCACGAACATCGCGACCGGCGCTCGCATACTGCGAGCGGCGTACGCCGGCACGGCACACAGGTACGGGCCCGGTCAGGTTGCCCTCGTGCATGCGCTTTCCGCCTACAATTCGGGCAGCTACTGGGCCGGTCTCGGTTACGCGCACGCGGTTTTCGCGACCGCAGCGCAGTTGCACTACATAGGCGACCGCCGCTCGCGCCTGCAGCCGCGCCGCGCGGTGCCGTTCCGGCCGAGGCCGGTCTGGAAATCGGGGGCCGCGTCGTGACCGAAACCGTCGATTTTCTCAGCTCGCCGACCCAACGCACCGCGGCCGCATTGCTTTCGCGCTCCTTCGCCTATGATGCGGACGTCCTCCCGATCTCATACGACGGCGTCTTCGTGACGGTTGCGGTCGCGCTCGAAAGCGTCGAGCTGATCGATCGCATCCGTCAGGTTACCCGTAAGGAAGTCCGCACCGTGCTCTTGCCGGTGCGGGAGATTCGCGAGGGGCTCAAGGCACTCTATCCGGCTGCGATCGTTCGCGACGCCGATTCGCAAGCGGCGGTGACGCTCGACGAAATCTTCGCTTCAGCGATCGGCAACTACGCCTCCGACGTACACATCGAACCGCTCGACGGCCGCGCCGGCCGCGTCCGGCTCGACGTCGACGGCATGCTGCAACCCGACCGAGCCCTCGAAGCGGGATTGTTCGAGCGCGTCGTCTCCCTCGTCAAAGTCCGCTCGAACATGAACACCGGTGAATCACGCCTCCCGCAAGACGGACGGCTGACCGTAACCTTCGACGGCCGAACGTTCGACGTCAGAACCTCAACGATTCCGGTCGGCGGCCTGGAAAAGGTCGTGCTGCGCTTTTTACAGCGCTTCGACCTCGTGCCCGACCTCGAGCAACTCGGAATGGGTAACGAACTCTTGGCGCGCTATCAGAGGGCGCTCAAGCGCCCAGGCTCCTTCTGCGTCATCGCCGGCCCGACCGGCTCCGGCAAATCGACGACCGCCTACGCGTCGTTGCAGACGATCAGCCTCGAGGCAACTAACGTCTGCAGCGTCGAAGATCCGATCGAGTGCCGCATCCCCGGCGTCGCTCAAATCGCCGTCAACGAGAAGGCTGGTATGACATTTCCGGTCTCGTTGCGCGCGCTGTTGCGTCAGAACCCGCACCAGCTTTTCATCGGGGAGCTGCGCGACGCTGAAACCGTCGCAATCGCGCTGCAGGCGAGTTTGACCGGAATCTCACTCGTGACGACTCTGCACGCGCGAGATGCGCTGCGCGTCACAGCGCGGCTTGCCGAGCTCGGGGCGAACCGGTCAACCCTCGGGTCGTCGCTAACGCTCGCGGTCTCGCAGCGGCTGGTCCGCACGCTTTGCCGCCGCTGCAAGATCAAGACATCGATTTCCTCGCAGGCGCTCGCCGTCGGACGGCGATACGGATGCGCGCTTGGAATCGAGGCTTGGGATGCGCAAGGCTGCGAAGCGTGCGCGTACACCGGATTTCAAGGCCGGATCGGCGCCTTCGAGGTGCTCGAAGTGAAACCCGAGCTCGCCGCCGCGATCGAGCGGGGCGACACGCCGACGCAGCTCGGCAAACTCGCTTTCGGCGTCGGTTACAAACCGATGGTCGTCGACGCGCTCCGCCACGTTGCATCCGGCGCTACCTCGGAAGGCGAGGTACTGCGCCACCTTACGTACGACGACGCCGAGTGAAAGCGAAAAACTAAGATGCCGGCCGATATCGAAGAAGCGATTCGCGTTTCCCGTGAAAGCGCGCAAGCTGCGAGCACGTCGGATCTTCACATCGAAGGGAACGAGCCGCCCTGGCACCGCGTCGACGGCGCGATGCACCGCATGGACCTTCCGATCACCGAGCCCGAATCGGTTCGCACGTTCTGCGAGGCCTATCTCAGCAAGAGAGAATACGAGCGCCTCAACGGACCGCTTGGGGCCGCGGATGGCGCGATCCAGCACCCGAGCTTCGGCGCCGTCCGAATCCACGCATTCCGTGGCGAGAATGGACTGGCGCTCTCCCTGCGGCTGCTGCGCGACGGCGTCCCCGAACTCGCGACGCTCGGCTTGCCGCCGATCGTCTCAACGTTCGCCGATTTCCCAACCGGTCTGGTCCTCTTCACCGGCCCGACCGGCTCCGGCAAATCGACCGCACTCGCGGCGCTGATCAACGAAATCAACAAGAAATACGAGCGCCACATCGTGACCGTGGAAGACCCGATCGAATATCGTCATCGCAGCAAGAAGTCGCTCGTCCGCCAGCGCGAGATCGGGCGCGACGTCGATTCGTACGCGGAGTCTCTGCGCGGGGTATTGCGCGCCGACCCGGACGTGATCCTGATCGGCGAGCTGCGCGACCCGGACGTCATGTCGGCCTGCCTCGCAGCCAGCGAAACCGGGCATCTCGTCTTTTCAACCCTGCACACTTCCGAAGCCGCCGAGACCGTGCAGCGGATCGTCGGCGTCTTCGAAGGCGGCCGGCAAGAACAGGCGCGGGTGCAACTCGCGCAAGCGCTGCAAGCGATCGTTTCGACCCGTTTGATCCCCGACGCGAGCGGTCACGGGCGCCGGCCGGCCTGCGAAGTGTTGCTCAACTCCCCCGCGGTCCGCTCCCAGCTCATGTCCCCCGAAAAGACGATTCAGATCCGTAACACGATCGAGACGTCTCGCAAGGACGGGATGCAAACGCTGGAAATGGATCTCTCCCGGATGGTCCACGAGCGTCTGATCACTCACGAGGCGGCAGTCGCAGCATCCGACTATCCGGACCAAATCCGCGTCGCAACGGGGTTTGCGGCCAGATGAGCGTTACATTTGCCTACCGCGCTCGAACGCCAAGCGGCGAGCGCGTCGAAGGAACCATGCGCGCGATCGACCGCGGCTCGGCGCTGGCCGCACTGCGCGAACGGATGCTCATTCCCTCGCGGCTCGAGTCGCTCGCCACGACGTTCTCGTTCGCGCGCCTCTTTGCGCGTTCGAAGCCGGGCGAACGGCTCGCCTTTTTCCGTGCCTATGCCGCGCTCGAAGAATCCGGGGTCGACTTCGCCACGTCGTTCGAACTTCTGATCGCGCAAGCGCGCACGACGCGCATGCGTGAAGCGCTCGCAAGCATTCGCGCCGACGTCGAGCGCGGCGGCGAAAAGTTGTGGACTGCGATGTCCTATCGGCCTGACGAGTTCAGCGACCTTGAGGTCGCAATGGTTGCCGCCGGCGAGGAGGCGGGCAACCGCGAAGAGGTCTTCGACCGGCTCGCGGCTTTCCTCGAGCGTGACGAGCGGCTGCGCAAGCGCTTGAGTGCGGCGCTCCTTTATCCGGCGATCGTCGTCATCGCCGCAATCGCGATCTCGGTCTATCTGTTTGCGTTCGTTATCCCACAGTTCGCCCAGCTCTTCGCGAGCTTCGGCGTAGCGCCGTCGCCCCTCATGCTGGCCTTGCTCTCGCTATCGGCGTTCTTCGGAAATCCCGTCGTGGCGATCGCCCTGCTGTCCTCTTGCGGGGCCGTCATGATCGCAAGCGCGCGTGCGCTCAGCACGATCGAGGGTGCAATCGCCTTCGACGCGCTGCGGATGCGCACGCCGCTGCTCGGCGATGCCCTCCGCAAATCGACCCTCGCGCGCGTGTGCCGCGTGCTTGCGACGCTCTTGCAGTCGGGCGTTAATCTCGTGCGCGCGCTCGAGGTTGCGGTTCCCGTGGCGGAGAGCCCTATCTTCGCGCGTGCGATCGAGTTCTCGCGCGAGCGCATCGCCGGCGGCGTCTCGGCTTCACTCGACGAGGCGCTTGCCGTAAGCGGGCACTTCCCGCCGTTGCTTCTGGGCTTCATTCGCGTCGGCGGCACGGCCGGAAACGTACCGCAAATGCTCGTCAAAGTAGCCGAGTACTACGAGGAAGACGTCGAGTCGATCCTCTCCTCGCTGCCGGCGATCGTCCAGACGATTGTGACGCTCGGTCTCGGGGTCGTCGTCGCGGCCATCGTCTACGTCGTTTACGTTCCGCTTTCGAGCCTAAGTACGTCGATTCACTAGTCCCCGAATTGAAGGAGAACCATGCAGAAAGTGCATTCTCGCGAACTGGGTTTCACGCTCGTCGAGCTCATGGTCGTCGTCGCGATCATCGCGCTGCTAGCAGCGATCATCATCCCGAACTACGTGCACGCTCGCGCACAGGCGGCCGTCTCGGAGAGCGAAGCGAATCTCAAGCAAATCGCGACCTCCCTCGAACTGTACTATGGCGACAATCAGGCTTATCCGCCAACCGGCGGAGGGCAAGTCAATCCGGCACTTTTCGGTGGTGCGACGAATCCGTACATGACCTCGACGCCGACCAATGCGCTCGGCCGACAACCGTATGCATACCTAAACGTACCGGCTGCCGCCGGGAAGCCCGATTCGTACACGGTCACCGACGCTGGTCCGTACGACCCGACGACACTCGGGAGTCTGCCGAAGGGTGCCGGAAGCGGTGCGCTCTGCAGCAGCGCCGGTTGCACGGAGATCCTCTACGACCCGCAAGACGGGCTCTACGGCCAGTAGCGTGGCACTCGCGACGGCAGGGGCCGCTCTCGCTTTGATTGCTTGGACGATCGGCGGCCTCGCACTGGTCCGCGGCGCGGAACGCCGCGCGCTGCGCCGGATCCCGCCGCCGTCGTGGCGCGCGGCCGCGTTTGCGCTCGGCGCGACCGCCTGCGCCGTCGCCTTTCGCGCGACGCCGCTCGAGGCCGTCGCGTGCGGAGCGACCTGCATTGCGCTGATTGTCGCAGGTGACGCGGACGCAAGGACCGGTTATCTGTTCGATGCGATCACGTTCCCGACGGCACTGCTGATCACGGCGATCGCGGTCGCCGGCGGCACGACGTCGGACGCGGCGTGTGGCGTCTGCGTTCTCGTCGGCTCATTTGGAGCGCTCGTCGTCTTTTCGCGCGGACGCCTGATGGGGCTTGGAGACGTCAAGGCGATGTTTGCGATCGGCGCGGCGTTCGGACCGCTTGAATCGCTCGTCGCGATCTTTGCAGCCTGCCTTAGCGGCATCGTTTGGACGGCAATCGCCGGCCGGTTTCACCGCAGCGCGCGCGTGCGTTTCGGACCGCATCTGGCTGCCGGCAGCGGGTTCGCGCTCGTCGGCGGCGACTTCGTCGTCCATCGCATGATGGGGCTTTAACATCGGCATGAAACTCTTCGGACGCTCGGCCAGCCTCCCGCTCGGCGTCGACATCGGCAGCAACTCGGTCTCCGTCGTTTCTTGCCAAGCGATCGATGGGGGTTTCTCCGTATGCGAAACACGAACGCTCGAAGTCCCGCGCGCCGACGCCGCCCATCTCGACCTGAAGGTGGCCGAAACGATTCGCCAGATCCTCGCCGGCTTGCAAACCAGCGAACGGCGTTGCATTTTGGCTGCGCCATCGAGCGATGTCGTGAACCGCGTGTTTCGCGTTCCACCCGGAATGCGGCGCAGCGAAGCCGAGCGCGCCGCCGCGCTGGAGGCGGACACCCTGGTCGATTGGCCACTTTCGGAGCGCCTCGTCGCGCTCGATCCGATACCCGGAGAGGCCGACGAGATGCTTCTCTCGGTCGCGCGAAACGGAACGATCGAGCGGCTGGTCGGCGCCGCTCGCGCCGGCGGCTTACGGCCGGTCGCCGTCGATGTCCCGCTCTGCGCTTGGCGCCGGGCGATCCCCGACGCCGATGCCGTGCTCGACTGCTTGACCGATCGCGCAGAGCTCGTCATTTTCGGAATTCCCGTCGGGCTTGCGCAACTTTTCCCGCCGCGCCTCGTCGACGATCGGCTCGCGAACCAGGTGCGTG
>Ga0302326_10003665_pt1 | contig 36090 bp, 32 predicted proteins | sample Palsa_T0_3_FD_202264 | JGI IMG/M metagenome (GOLD analysis project Ga0302326, IMG submission 202264) | Peat permafrost microbial communities from Stordalen Mire near Abisko, Sweden - Palsa_T0_3 | ecosystem: Environmental > Terrestrial > Soil > Palsa > Peat permafrost | place: Sweden: Abisko... | reverse complement strand
CGCGCCCTCGACGCGGCGTCCCGGCTCCTGAACGATCGGCCCGGCGGCATGGAGATCGTGTACGTGGCGCACCTCTCGGCCCTCGCCGCCGGCGCCGACGTGGGCGGCCGTGCCTCGGCCGAGGTGCTGCAGAGCTTGGACGATGCGACCCGCGAGCTGTCCGAGGAGGTCCACGCCCACCTGCAGACCCTTCACCTGAGGGGCGCAGCGCAGCACTGGCACTTCCAGCGCCGTGACGGCGCGATCGCGGACCAGTTGATCGCGGTGGCGGACGCCCTGTGCTACCAGCACGGGCCCGACGCCTCGGTGGTCATCGTCGTCGGGCGATCCGAGCACGGATACCACCACGTCCTCGGCTCGGTACCGCGGGCCCTGGAACGGCACAATCACTACCCGGTGATCGTGATCCCTTGACATCGTCCCGGCCTAAAGTCATTTTCACGTCGTGCTTGCCGCCTGCGGTCTCGGTCCATGCTAGTGCTATGGGACCGCCCCGCACTGGTCAACCGCATCCAGGAGTGCGTGGAGCGGGCTGTTGTCAAGCTGTGGCCACGGGTCCCAGTTAGCCGCGATCTCGTCCAGCATTGTGGTGTACGAACGGATGGCCCCAGTGGTCCCGGCCCGGGTGTACGGGGCGGGCACCTGGGGGAGTCGGCGCCGACCAGTCAGAATGCCGGCACTACACGTTAAAGCGGACTCGACCTGCGATCGCGACTACAGCTCGGCGGTTCCTCATCACGCGGTTACTTCTGGTTGCCTGATGTTGCCTGGAAGCGGAACTCCACGACGTCGCCGTCGCGCATGACGTAATCCTTGCCCTCGATGCGGGCCTTTCCCGCCGCCCGGGCCGCGGGCAGGGAGCCTGCCGCGATCAGGTCGTCGAACGAGACCACCTCGGCCTTGATGAAGCCACGCTGGAAGTCGGTGTGGATGACGCCCGCCGCCTCCGGAGCGGTCGCCCCGGCCCTGATCTCCCAGGCCCGCGTCTCCTTGGGTCCCGCGGTGAGAAACGTCTGCAGGCCGAGCGCGCGGAATCCGGCCCGCGCGAGCTGAGCCAGACCCGGTTCGCCCAGACCCGCCTCGGCCAGCAGTTCAGCGGCCTCGTCTGCTGGCAGCTCGGTCAGGTCGGCTTCGGTCTTGGCGTCGAGGAAGATCGCCTCGGCTGGAGCGACCAGCGCAGACAGCCGCTTGCGCAGGTCCTCATCGGCGAGTTCGGCGACGTCGCTGTTGAACACGTACAGGAAGGGCTTGGCCGTAAGCAGCTGCAGTTCACGCAGGTCAGCTACGTTGATGCCGACGGCTGCGGCGCCTGAGGACAGCGCGATGCCCTGGTCGAGCAGCTGCTGCGCCGCCGCCGCGGCCTGGGCCACCTGGGCCCGCTCGGGATCCTTGGCGAACTTCGTCTCCTTCGCCATCCGGGGCAGCGCCTTCTCCATCGTCTGCAGGTCGGCGAGGATGAGCTCGGTGACGACCGTCTCGATGTCGCGCTCCGGCGACACATCGCCGTCGACGTGCGTGACGTCCGGGTCGGCGAAGACCCGGACCACCTGGCAGATCGCGTCGGTCTCGCGGATGTGGGCGAGGAACTGGTTGCCGAGCCCCTGGCCTTGGGAGGCGCCGCGGACTAGGCCGGCGATGTCGGTGAACCGCACGCTGGCCGGCACTATGCGCGCGGAGTCGTAGAGCTTCGCCAGCTCAGCTAGCCGGGGATCGGGGACGCCCACCACGCCTACGTTCGGCTCGATGGTGGCGAACGGATAGTTGGAGGCGAGCGCGCTGGCCCGGGTCAGCGCGTTGAACAGGGTGGACTTGCCGACGTTGGGCAGGCCGACAATACCGATAGACAGGCTCACCCGCGCGAGTGTAGTGCGGCCGGCCACGGACCCGGGTCAGCCGCAGGCGGCTGATGGTCCGCCCAGTGCCCTGGGCGAGCAGGGGGTAAATCGGAGCCTGGCGGCAAACGCTGTCATGGGCGTGCGCGGTTCGACTGACGTGCCGGGCACGGGCCCTGTGGCCCTATATGTTTCGTGGTGCCTAAACGTCCCGTGTGGCAGGACCCACGGCGAAGATCTTGGAAGCTTCAGGCTTCCCGGAAGATCAGGGCAGTCATGGTGGCTCTGGCGTGCATCTCGGGATGATCATGAGGCACCCCTGCAGCTACCAGGCCCATGATTCCCGCCCCTACCGCCCCTCCGCCATCCGCGGGCCGCGCCGCCACCGCACCGATGGACCATAGGGCCGGATAGGACCGGCCCTATGGTCCATCGGGCCAGCCCGATCAGGGGCGGCAGCACCCGGGCACGCCCCTTTTAGACATATTAATGATGATTTGATGGTTTTCCAGATAGGTGCCTCGACCGGCGGACCTGCTAGCTGGAGGCCCACCGGGGGCGCCAGCCCCGCCATAGACAGCTGGAAACGGGCCAGCGGCCAACCCGGCGGCGGCTGCAGAGCCCGGAGCGGAACGAGCGAGGTTCAGGGGGCGAGACGGGCAAAACGGGTTCAACGAGTGAAACGGGACTCGGCCAGTCGTCAATGAGTACTAGAACTGGACTTCGTACTGGGCGGGGTCGATGCGGGCCTCGATGACTAGCGGGCGGGAACCTGAGGATGCCTGCGACCTTGGGCCGAAGTCGGCCAGGGCCTTCTCCAGGCCGGACGCGGTGTCGACGCGCACGCCATCGCAACCCATGGCCTCGGCCATGGCGGCCAGGTCGGACCCGCCCATCCGGGTCGCCGTCGGCGGGTAGCCCATCAGCTGCTGGCGCAGCTCGATCCGGTTCAGGCTGTTGTCAGTGAACACCACCACGGTGATCGGCAGGTCCAGGGCCGCGGCGATTCGCATCTCGGTCGCGGTCATCGCGAACCCGCCGTCGCCGACCAGGGCCATTACCGGGCGGTCCGGCCGGGTGAGCTTTGCCGCGATCGCCGCGGGGACGCCGAACCCCATGGCAGAAAGCCCGTTGGTCATCAGCACCGACCGCGGCTCCCGCGCCTGCCACACCTGGCCTGCCATGAGCTTGTGCGAGCCGACGTCGGTGGTCACGATGGTGTCAGGCGGAGCCGCCTGGCGGGCGATCAGGACCACGTCCGAGGGGTTGAGCCTGCCCTCGGTTCGTCCCGCCAGCCAGGCCGCGCGCAGCCGGGCCCGGTGCGCCGCCACCTCGGCCTCCGTCCATCGAGGCTGGCCCGACCACTGGGCCGTGACCCAGCGCAGGAGCGCCCCGACGTGACCGACAAGCTCGTGCGCGCTGGCGTAGACCTGATCGGTGTTCGGCGTGGTGTCCAGGTGCATGACCGGAGTGCTGACGGACCACGGGCTGATCAGCTCCACCGGGTCGAAGCCGGCGGTCAGGATCAGGTCGGCGCCGGCCAGCAGATCCCACCCGACACGATGGCCCGCCATATCCAGGACGCCGGCGAAATACGGGTGATCCTCGGGGAAGGTGCCCTTGGCCATCGGCGAGACCACCACCGGGATTCCGGCCCGCTCGGCCAGGCCAGCCAGCTCCGGACCCGCCGCGCAGCGAAGCGCCGCGATGCCCGCCAGGATCACCGGGCGCCGCGCGGCGCGCAGGACCTGGAGCGGGTCACCGTCGCCGTAGACGTCGACGGACCCCACCGCCGCGGTCAGCGGAGGCGGGACGACCAGGGAGCCGGTCCCGGAGGGACCAGCGCCGGCGGACGCAGCGGCAGCGGACGCAGCGCCCGCGGACGCAGCGCCCGCGGACGCAGCGCCGGCCGGGAGGAGCCAGGCGTCGGCGGTCACGGTCAGATGGACGGCGCCGGGACGCTCGGCGACGACGGTGCGCAGCGCCTTGCGTATGACCGTGTCCGCCGAGGCCGGCTCCAGTCGCAGCGCCAGCTTGGTGGCCGGGGCGAACATCCGGCCGTGATCGACCACCTGGTGGGTGAAGAACTGCTCGCGGGAACTCTCGATCTGGCCGGAGACCGCTAGCACCGGCACCCGGTCCAGGGTCGCCGAGGCCACGCCGTTCAGCACCGCCGTCGACCCTGGTCCCAGCGTGGACAGGCATACCCCGGGCTGGCCGGTGGCCATGGCCGCCGCCTCCGCCATGAAGGCGGCCGTTCCTTCCCGCACCGCCGACACCAGCTCGATGCCGTGGCGCCGGGCCGCCTCCATGAAGTCGATGACGGACTCGCCTGGGTAGCCGAAGACGTGCCGTACGCCGACCGCGTGCAGGTAGCCCGCCAGCAGCGCCGCGGTTGAAGCCGGCGCCGGCGAGCCTTGTGCCGGGACAGAGACAGACTCCTGTGCCATCGCCCTATTGTCCACGCAGGTGACGTCGGGGGGCTACTACGGCTCGTTCGGGAGATAAAGACACCGGGGGGGCCGAGACTGACACAATCTCAAAGCGCCCATCCTGCCGTTGTTTCGGTCGCGGGCGGGCGTGTCGCCGTGAGGTTCGCCACTTACGGTGAGACCATCACTGCATATGAGTACGATCTCGCTGTTTGCCGGACTGCTGCTCGGGATCGTCATCGGGGCAGCGATCGGATACCTGTTCGCCCGCGGGCGGCTTGCCGCCGCCACCGCGGACGCCAGCGGCCACGCTCGCGCCGCGGACGAGCGGGCCCGCGCCGCCGAGGAACGGGCCCAGATGATCGAGCGGGTCACGGCCGACCGGGCCGCGCTGGTCGAAGGCCAGCTCGCGGAGCGGTTCCAGGCCCTGTCCGCACAGGCGCTCGACGCGAGCACCTCGCGTTTCCTCGAGGTCGCCGAGGGGCGGCTGCAGGCGGCGAACGCGAACGCGGCCGGCGAACTCGAGACCCGGCGGGCGGCGGTCGAGCACCTGGTCGGCCCGCTGAAGGAAACCCTGGCCCGGGTCGAGGCCCAGCTGCGGGAGTCCGACGCGGACCGGACCCGGTCGCACGCGGCGCTGGCCGAGCAGGTCAGTATCGCGCGGCAGACCTCCGAGCAGCTGCGGGTCCAGACCCAGGCGCTGGTCACCGCGCTGCGGCGACCCGAGGCCCGAGGCCGGTGGGGCGAGCTGCAACTGCGCCGGGTGGTCGAACTCGCCGGGATGAGCCCCCGCTGCGACTTCGAGGAGCAGGTCGCGGTGTCCTCGCCGGACGGGGCCCAGCCTCAGAACATGCTGCGCCCGGACATGGTGGTGCGGCTGGCCGGCGGCAAGAACATCGTGGTGGACTCGAAGGTCTCGCTCGCCGCCTACCTGGAGGCCTCGGAGGCTGACTCGCAGGACGTCCGGACGGCCAGGATGGACGCGCACGCCCGGCACCTGCGCGAGCACGTCGACCGGCTGGCGGCCAAGGCCTACTGGACGGCACTCAGCCCGTCGCCCGAATTCGTGATCCTGTTCATCCCGGGCGAGGCCTTCCTGGCCCCGGCGCTGGAACGTGACCCGGGGCTGCTTGAGTACGCGCTCGCCCGCAAGGTGCACATCGCCACTCCCACCACACTGGTCACGATGCTGCGCACCGCGCAGTACGCCTGGCAGCAGGACGCGCTGGCGGAAAACGCCCGCGCGGTCTTCGACCTCGGCCGCGAGCTCTACCACCGGATCGCCGGCCTGGGCGGGCACGTGGACCGCTTGGGCCGCGCTCTGACCACGGCCGTTTCGACCTATAACCAGACTGTCGGTTCGCTGGAGGGCCGCGTTCTGGTCAGCGCCAGGCGGCTGAACGAACTCGGCGTCGTGGACGCGGAACTCGCCACGCCAGCGCCGGTGGAGCAGACGACCCGGGCCCTGTCCGCCCCCGAGTTTGCAGGCACCGAGCCTGCCGAGATCGAGGCCGCCGGGAACGGGCCAGCAGGCAGCGGGCCGACACAGAACGAGATGGTCGCGATCGACCACCGGGTCAGCCTGGTGCGTGCTGCTCGATGACACAGACAAGGACTCCGGCCAAGCAAGCCGGGAGCAGGAGACCTCCGCTCTTCGAGCCATCGGGATCCATCAAGCTCACCGGGCGCGGCGCGGTCATCGCGCTGTTCGCGGCCAGCCTGCTCGGCCTGCTGTTCGCGGCCTGGACCGGCTGGACCGCCGCGGCCGACGCGATATTTGTCATGAGCTGCGGCGTGGTCGCCTACTACACCCGCGCGAAAGGGCTGCGCGTCGTGGTGGTGTGCCCGCCGCTGGCCTTCCTCGCCGGTTCGGTATGCGCCCAGCTGATCACGGCGCCGGACTCGTTCTCGGCCGCGGAGGGCATCCTGGTCACGCTGGGCACCTCGACTCCGTGGCTGTTCATCGGGACGGCACTGACCATAGCGATCGCCTTCGGCCGCGGTTACCGGCCTAAGGCGCGCATGCCGGTCTGGATGCGCGGGCCGACCGAGATGGCGGTGATCGGGCGGCTGATCGAGGAAGCACGCCACCTCATCGAGGCCGCTCGGCGCCTCGTGGTGTCACGGTGGAAGGGCCAGCGGATCCGGCGGCGGTAGGTGCCGGGGCGGCGTAACGCTGGTCGGGATGCGTTAAGCGGGTCGGGCGGTTCGGGCGGCTCCGGAGGTCCGCAGCTCCCGCGGCAGCGCGAACGTCATGTGCTCCTCGACCGCCTCGACTTCGGTGACCGCGCCGAACCCGAAGCCGGCCAGCTTGGCCAGCACGGAGGCGACCAGTTCCTCGGGCACCGAGGCTCCGCTGGTGACACCGGCCGTGGTCACCCCGTCCAGCCAGCCCTCCTCGACCTCGCCGGCGTCGTCGACCAGGTAGGCGGCCTGGGCGCCGTAGTCCTTGGCCACTTCGACCAGCCGGACCGAGTTGGAGGAGTTGGGCGAGCCCACGACGATGACCAGTTCGGCCTGGGCCGCGATGACCTTGACCGCGGCCTGGCGGTTCTGGGTGGCGTAGCAGATGTCATCGCTCGGCGGATCGAGCAGGGCGGGGAAACGTTCCCGCAGCGCGTCGACGGTTTCGGTGGTCTCGTCCACCGATAGGGTCGTCTGCGACAACCAAACTACCTTGGACGGGTCCCTGACCTCGACGTGCGCGGCCCCGTCGATCCCGTCGACCAGGCGCACGCTGGCCGGAGCCTCCCCCGCGGTGCCGACGACCTCCTCATGGCCCTGGTGGCCGACCAGCAAGATGTCGTAGTCCTTGGCGGCGAACCGCCGTGCCTCGTTGTGCACCTTGGTCACGAGCGGGCAGGTCGCGTCGATCGCCCGGAGCCCGCGGCGCTCCGCGTCCAGCCGGACCTCGGGGGCGATGCCGTGCGCGGAAAACACGACGACCGCGCCGGGCGGCACCTCGTCGACCTCCGCCACGAAGATCGCGCCGCGTTTCTCCAGCGAGCTCACCACGTGCGTGTTGTGCACGATCTGCCTGCGTACGTAGACGGGCGGCCCGAACCTGTCCAGCGCCGTCTCGACCGCTTGCACAGCCCGGTCAACCCCGGCGCAGTAGCCTCGAGGCTTGGCGAGCAGGACCCGTCGCTGGCTTGATGACATACCTCCATGGTAGGTGAGTATGTCCTCCAACCTGCGAGGCGTAGCCGCCCCCGGACGTGGGTATTGCGGGCGCATAGCCAAAGGCGCGAAGATTACCCGTCCGGGAACGCGCTGACTAACAATGGATAGGCGCCAGGGAATGCCTCCAAGCCCGCCCGGGCGCCGAGAGGTACCCCGTCCGCAGGAGTCAGAGCCCCTAGGAGTGCGAGGTACCCGTCTTCTAGGGAGAGTGCGACATGCGCGTTCCGCAAGTCAGCGAACGCATCAAAGAAGCCCCCGCTCAGGCTCTGCGCGGCGTCTTCGCCGGGATCGGCCAGCTGCTGCTCATCACGGACAAACTGAGGAACAAGGCCCCCGCCGCCGGCGTCCCGCGAGCTCGCACGCCTGAGCGCTCCCAGCCGGTCGCGGACGCGACGGTCAGCGAGCCCGCCGTCCCGCAGGAAAGGGCAGCGGAGCCAGCAGCAGCTCAGCCAGCAGCAGCTAAGCCCTCGTCGGTGAAGTCCGCTCCGGCCAAGCCGGCCGCGGCGACGCCCCCGAAGACACCGCGCACCAGAGACTTCGACAAGACCGGCAACGTGCGGCTGCTCGACGGCGCAGAGACCTCCGCCGCCGTCGCGGGCGGGAGCAAGCCCGGGGATGCCAGCCCACCGCTGCCCAACTATGACGAGCTGTCCGTCGCCTCGCTGCGTGCCCGGCTGAGGAACCTGGACCTCGCGCAGGTCAGGCAGCTGGCCGAGTACGAGAGGGCGCACGCCGCCCGCGCTGACGTGGTCGGCATGTTCGAGCGCCGGATCGCCAAGCTGGAGGCTGACGCTTAGTGACGCTCGACACGTCGGCGGAGGCCCCCGTTCCGGTTCGGACCGTGCTCCAGCTGGTCGGGGGGTGGATCGGCAGGCTCGGCCGGGTCTGGGTGGAGGGGCAGATCGCCGAGTGCACGGTGCGCGGCAGCGCGGTGTTCCTAACCTTGCGCGACCCGGTCGCGGCCGTTTCGGTCCGGGTCATCTGCTCCCGGCAGGTGTTCGAGGCCGCGGAGCCAGCGCCCGCCGAGGGGGCCAGGGTGGTCATCTGGGCGCGGCCGGATTTCAACGCCAACCGCGGGTCGTTCGCCCTGGCCGCGCTGGAGATCCGGGCGGTCGGCGTCGGGGAGTTGCTGGCGCGGCTGGAAAAGTTGCGCCGCCAGCTGGCCTCGGAAGGACTTTTTTCGGCCGAACGAAAACGGGTACTTCCTTTCCTGCCAGGTGTCATCGGGCTCATCTGCGGACGCGATTCGGCGGCTCAGCGCGACGTCATGCAGAACGCTGGCCGCCGCTGGCCGGCCGTCCGGTTCCGGGTCGAGCAGACCGCGGTCCAGGGGCCTTACGCGGTGGCGGAGGTGATCGACGCGCTGCACCGCCTCGACGCGGATCCGGAGGTGGACGTGATCGTGATCACCCGCGGCGGCGGCTCGCTCGAGGACCTGCTGCCGTTCTCCGACGAGACACTGATCCGGGCGGTCGCCGCCTGCCGGACACCGGTGGTGAGCGCGATCGGCCACGAGCAGGACACTCCCCTGCTCGACTACGTAGCCGACCTGCGCGCCTCCACGCCGACCGATGCGGCCAAGCGGATAGTGCCCGACGTCGCCGAACAGCTCGCGCTCGTCAGCCAGCTGCGGGAGCGGGCCCGCAGGTGCATGACCGGCTGGCTCGACCGGGAAACGGCCTGGCTGGAAGCGGTCCGGTCCAGGCCCGCGCTGGCCGATCCGGTGCGCGAAGTCGAGCGTCAGGCCGAGCGCGTGGACGCCCTGCTGCAGCGGGCCAGGATGTCACTGGACTCGAGCCTGGTCCGGGGCCGTGACGACGTGGCGCACACCCGGGCCCGCCTGCTCGCCCTGTCGCCCGCCTCGACGCTGCGCCGCGGCTACGCGATCGTGCAGCACAGCGACGACGGCGTGGTCCGCAGCGCGGCCGAGGTCGACCCCGGCGAGACGCTGACCGTCCGGTTCGCCGCGGACCAGCTCACCGTACGGGTCAGTAATGACGCTGACGGCGGATAAGGTCATGGTCGTGACAGACGGCAGCACGGACGCGGCGAACGGCAGCCCCGCGCAGGCCCGCCCGCAGAAGGCCAGCCCCCCGAAGGCCAGCCCCCAGAAGGCCAGCACAGGGTCCAAGGAGGCCGGCACAGGGTCCAAGGAGGCCGGCACAGGGTCCAAGGAGGCCCTTTCCTACGAGCAGGCCAGGGACAAGCTGGCCGCGGTGGTCAAGCGCCTGGAGGCGGGCGGCCTGACCCTGGAGCAGTCGCTCGAGCTCTGGGAACGCGGCGAGCGGCTCGCGGCGGTGTGCGGCGAATGGCTGGACGGCGCGCGCGCCAGGCTCGCCGCCGCGATGGCCAAGCGCGACGACGGCGACCAGCCCGCAGGCGAGGACGACGCACCCTTCTGAGCCCGCCTGACCCCGCTCAGCGCGTTTGCCTGCCCTTTCCCGGGGCAAGCGCACAGTGAGGGCGAGAGCGAGGTGGCGCGGGATGAATCCAGTCGAGCGGGCGATCAGGAAGGTCGACGCCACCCAGCGGCGGTACACGCCCACGGCGTTCGTCTTCGGGGTGGTGAAGAAGTACGGGGACGACAACGGCGGCGTGCTGACCTCCAACCTCGCGTATTCCGCCTTCATCTCCATGTTCCCGCTGCTACTCGTGCTGGTGACGATCCTTGGCTACATCGCCTCGGTCGACCCGTCGTTCAGGACCGAGGCGGTGAAGGCGGTGGCCAAACAGGTCCCGCTGATCGGCAACCAGCTGACGGGTAGCGTGCACACGCTCAAGCGGTCAAGCGTCATCGGGCTTGTCGTGGGCCTGGCTGGCCTGATCTGGGGCTCGGCCGGGCTGGCCCAGTCCGGCTTGTTCACGATGGAGCAGGTGTGGAACCTGCCGGGGCCGGCCAGGCCCGGCTACGTGCAGCGGCTCGGGCGGGCGGGACTTTTTCTTGTCCTGCTCGGCGGCGGCGTGATCATCACCACCGGGTTGTCCAGCCTGCCGAATTACGTGCATAACGTCGGAATCGGGGCCGAGATCCTGATCGAGGCGGTGACCGCGGCCTTCAACGTGGGCATGTACATCGGCGCCTTCCGGGTGCTGACCCCGAAGGGCGTGCCGGTCCGCCAGCTGCTGCCGGGAGCGATCACCGGCGGCATCCTGTGGACGGTGCTCCAGTTCGTCGGCACGTACCTGGTCCACCATTACGCCCACAGCGACAGCGTTTACGGGGTGTTCGGGACCGTGCTCGCCCTTATCGCCTGGATCTATATCGCCGTGGAGGTCACGGTGTACTGCGCTGAGATCAACGTGGTGCTCTCGCGGCGGCTCTGGCCGCGGGCCATGGTTCAGCCGCCGCTCACCGAGGCCGACCGGTCCAGCATGGCGCATCAGGCCCTGCAGAACCAGCGGCGTCCCGAACAGCACATCGAGGTGACGTTCGACCCGGACCCAGATCAGGGTGACCCGGGTGAGGACGAGGCGACCAGGGTCCCGCGCACCCCGGACGAGGTTGCGCCGCCCGCGGATGTGACCGTTTCCGAGTCGCGCGACGAGGTTCCCGGGTCCAGCCCCAGCTCAACCGGTGACCGGGTGAAGTGAGGCGGCGAGCTCGCGTAGCTGGGCCCAGGTCGCGTTGCCGGTGACCACGACGGTATAGCCCGCGGGGCTGGTGTAGTACATCGAGCGCTGGCCCCGGGACGGAGTCGAGCTGAGGTGCCAGGTTCGCATGGCCAGGCGGAGTGGAGCCAGTGCCGTTCCGTCGTTGGTCATTCGCCTGACGAAGGCGGCGGCGCTGGCGTTGGTCTCCTCGAGTGAGGCCAGCCAGCGCCCCGGGGTCAGGTAGCCGAGCTGCCAGGTGATCGTGCCCGGGCCGTTCGCGCCGCCCACGGCCAGGCCCGAGCTCACCGGCTGCCAGGAACCGGGCAGGCCGGCCGGGGCCACCGCCGGATAAGGCGCCAGCCTGACCAGCCTGGCCAGGTCACCGCGGTAGCTGACGGTGACGGGCTCGGCGGCGTGCGGCATCGGGACCGCCACCACGATGATCGCGGCGGCCAGCAGGCAGCCAAGCGCGGCCCCGCCCGCGTGCAGCACCCTGTTCACAACTGCCCAGGCTAATCCGAGCCCGGGGTAAACACGGTGCTGCCATGCTGGCGGCTTCGGCCCGGCTGCATAGGATCGGTACACGGCCAGCCGGAAGGACACCAGCCATGACCGCGGAGCAGCAAGAACACGAGCCAGCCAGTCAAGCCCCCGACCGCAACCTAGCCCTTGAGCTCGCCCGGGTGACCGAGGCCGCGTCGCTGGCCGCCGCCCGGTGGGTAGGCCGGGGCAAGAAGAACGGGGCGGACGGGGCCGCCGTGAACGCGATGCGGATGCTGATCAACTCCGTGTCGATGCGCGGCGTCGTGGTCATCGGCGAGGGCGAGAAGGATCGCGCCCCGATGCTGTTCAACGGCGAGGAAGTGGGCGACGGCACCGGGGCGGCCTGCGACGTGGCGGTTGATCCGATCGACGGGACGCGGCTGTGTGCCAACGGCATGTCGAACGCGATCTCGGTGCTGGCAGTGGCCAAACGCGGCTCGATGTACGACCCGTCGGCCGTGTTCTACATGTCCAAGCTGGTCACTGGGCCCGAGGCGGCCGGCATGATAGACCTCGACGCACCCGCGGCCGCCAACATCGCCGCGGTCGCCAAGGGCAAGGGCTGCTCACCGCAGGACGTCACGGTGGTCATCCTGGACCGTCCCCGCCACACCGAGCTGATCTCAGAAGTCCGTGCCACGGGTGCCCGGATCCACCTGATTACCGACGGAGACGTGGCCGGCGCCATCATGGCCGCCCGCGAGGGCACCGGGATCGACCTGATGCTCGGGATCGGGGGAACGCCTGAGGGCATCATCGCCGCGTGCGCGCTGAAGTGCCTCGGGGGGGTCATCCTGGGCAAGCTTTCGCCCAGGGACGACGCCGAACGCCGCCGCGCGCTCGACGCAGGCCACGACCTCAACCGCGTGCTCACCACCGATGATCTGGTCACCTCCGACGACGTGTTCTTCGCGGCCACCGGGATCACCGACGGTGAACTGGTCGATGGCGTACGGTATCTCCGCGGCCACGCGACGACTCACTCCCTGGTCATGCGCTCACGCTCCGGGACCATCCGCAGCATCAAGAGCGAGCACCAGCTGTGGAAGCTACGCGCCTACTCTTCTATTAACTTCGGCTGAGCAGATGTCGATCCTGCCGGACCGCAGGTGGGCCTCCATAAACTCCGGCTGAGCAGATGTCGATCCTGCCGGACCGCAGGTGGGCCTCCATAAACTCCGGCTGAACAGGCGGAACCGCCGGTTCCTGGGCGGCGTCCGCACGGACAGCTCACCGCCGAGCACCAGCGCCTTGACCTCGATCACCGGCGAGTCGGGCCCGGCCGGCAGCGGGGTGCCGCCTCGCTTGCGGCCGAGCACCATATGCCCGCTCACGATCACCGACACCCCGTCGGGAACGATCAGCCTGAGCCGGCCGCCGAAGACCGTCGCGTACAGCTGCACCCGGCTGGCCTGCAGGATCGCCTGGGTGAAGTCGATCTCCACCTCACCGAACATGGCCGTCACGGTGAGGTTCTCCGGCACCACCCAGCGGCCGTCCCGCCGGGCCGGACCGAAGATCCCGGCGATGACCCGGCCGCCGTCCAGACGGACGGGCTGCGCGGACGGCACCGCCAGGTCCGTGGTCAGCTCCGCGAGCTCGCCCAGCGTCCGGGCCGAGAAAGCCCGCTGGACTCGTTCGGCGTGCTCGTCCGCGGTGAGCCGCCCGTCGCTCATCGCGTCGGCGAGCAAGGCGAGCACCCGGTCCCGGTCAGCGTCGGACGCGCGCAAATCGCGAGGTGCCTGCCGTGGGCTCATGGCCTGAAAATACCTTGTCTCCTCTCGCCTCCGGGCCGCCCTTAAGGCGTCGGCTGTACGAGAGCGGGTTGAACGTGCTACCCATGGTGCATGACTGACGGAGCCATCGAAGCGGTGTTGGAGCGGGCAAGTGAGGAACAGATCCGCCTGGTCCGCTTCCTTTACGCCGATCACGGCGGGATCATCCGCGGAAAGGCCGCGGGCACGGCACAGCTGCGGGAACGCATCGCCAGCGGCATCGGGCACACGGTCGCGATGATGGCGATGTCCATGCTCGACCAGCTGCAGCCGGTCGCCGGGATGGGCCCGGTCGGCGAGGTCAGGATCGTGCCGGATCCGGACACCTTCGTGCCGCTCCCCTACGCGCCGGGGGCCGGCGCCATGCTCGCGGACCTGGTCAAGCCGGACGGGTCGCCGTGGGAGGCGTGCCCGCGCACGTTCCTCAAGCAGGCCATCGTCGAGCTTGCCGGCGAGGGGTACGGGATCCAGGCCGCGTTCGAGCCCGAGTTCACCATTGGCCGCCGGGAGTCCTCCCCGGCCGGTCCTTCCATCCCGGACCGGCTCATCCCGCTCGACGACAGCCTCTGCTACTCCGCCACCGGCTTTCATCTCGCGCACGATTTCACCATGGAGCTCGTCGCGTCGCTCGAGGCACAGGGCCTCGAGGTGGAGCACTACTACCCCGAACTCGGCCACGGCCAGCACGAGCTGTCCGTGCGGCACGCGGGCGCGCTGCGCGCCGCCGACAACCACGTGCTGTACCGGGAGACGATCCGCGGTGTGGCCTTCAGGCATGGCCTATGGGCGAGCCTGGCGCCCAAGCCCATTCCCGATCAGGCAGGCAACGGCACGCACCTGCACGCCTCCCTCACCGACCTGCTGCCTGACGGCGCCCCCGGCGGGCGCAACGCGTTCGCCGATCCAGCCGACCGCAACGGCCTGTCCCAGGTCGGCTACCACTTCATCGGCGGCCTGCTGGCGCACCTGCCCGCCTTGGTCGCCCTGAGCTGCGCCAGCGTGAACAGCTACCGTCGGCTGGCGCCGCAGATGTGGGCGAGCGCGTACAGCTGCTACGGGATGGACAACCGGGAGGCCGCGATCCGGATCTGCTCGCCGTTGCGCGGCGACCCGGGCAGCTCGGTCAACCTGGAGCTGAAGCCGTCTGACTCCAGCGCCAACCCGTACCTCGCGCTCGGCGCGTTCATCTACGCGGGCCTGGACGGCATCCGGGGCAAGCTGGACCCAGGCGAGGCGGTCAACGTGGACCCGGCCACGCTCAGCGACGCCGAACGGACCAGCAATGGCATTCACCGGCTGCCCGCCTCGCTGGCCGCGGCCCTGGACGCGCTGGCCACCGACGAGCTGATGATGGACGTCCTCGGCCCGCTGCGCAGCACCGCTTACGTGGCCGTCAAGCGCTCGGAAGCCGCCCACTTCGCCCACTCCACCGACCCCTACTACGAGTGCTTCCATCACTTCACCAAGCTCTAGTTCGTGAAGCTGCGCCTGGAGGCGGGAGCTGACGCAGGGCGGCTGCGGCCAGCTCAGCCTCCGTCGGTCAAGACCAGGCGCAGCGCGTCCAGGACGGCGGGGTCCTCGATGGTGGAAGGCGGCTGCGTGTCCTGGCCGTCGGCGATTCCCCTCATGGTCTTGCGGAGTATCTTGCCGGATCGGGTCTTGGGCAGGGCGGCCACCACGTCGACCCGGCGCAGCGCGGCTACCGGCCCGATCTGGTCGCGGATCAGCTGGACAAGTTCGGCGGCCACGGCGGCCGGCTCGGCGGCGACGCCTGCCTTGAGCACCACGAACCCACGCGGTATCTGGCCCTTGAAATCGTCGTTGACGCCGATCACCGCGCATTCGGCCACGGCGGGGTGGCCGGCGAGGACCTCCTCCATCTGCCCGGTGGACAGCCGGTGGCCGGCCACGTTGATCACGTCGTCGATGCGGCCCATCACGTACAGATAGCCGTCGCTGTCGCGGTACCCGCCGTCGCCGGTGACATAGAAACCGGGGTGCTGTGTCATGTAGGAGTCGACGAACCGCTCGTCATCGCGCCACAAGCTGGGCAGGCATCCCGGCGGCAGGGGCAGCCGCACCACGATCTCCCCGGTCTCACCCGGCCCCACCTCGGCGCCATCGGCGTCGAGAATCCGCACGTCGTAACCGGGCACCGGCATGGTGGGCGACCCGGCCTTGGTCGGCAGCGCCTCCAGGCCCATCAGGTCGGCGGCGATCGGCCAGCCGGTCTCAGTCTGCCACCAGTGGTCGATGACCGGTATGCCGAGCAGTTCGCCCGCCCACCGGTAGGTCTCTGGGTCAAGCCGCTCGCCGGCCAGGAACAGGTACACCAGTCCGGACAGGTCGTACTCGCGGGCTAGCTTGCCCTCCGGATCCTCCTTCTTGATCGCGCGGAACGCGGTGGGCGCGGTGAAAAGCGCCTTGACCCGGTGCTCGGCGATCACCCGCCAGAACGCTCCCGCGTCCGGGGTGCCCACCGGCTTTCCCTCATACAGCAGGCTCGTGCACCCGGCCAGCAGCGGAGCGTAGATGATGTAGGAGTGCCCGACGACCCATCCCACGTCAGAGGCGGCCCAGAACACCTCGCCGGGTTTGGTGTCGTAGATGTTGTCCATGCTCCAGCGCAGTACGACCGCGTGACCGCCGTTGTCGCGGACCACGCCCTTGGGCCTGGCCGTCGTGCCGGAGGTGTACAGGATGTACAGGGGGTCGGTCGCCGCGACGGGGACGCAATCCGCGGGCTCGGCCCCGGCCGCCGCCTGGATCCAGTCCAGGTCGCGTCCCTCCGTCAGGGCGGCGGCCGCCTGCGGCCGCTGTAGGATCACGCAGTGCTCCGGCTTGTGTAGCGCCAGGTTGATGGCACGGTCCAGGATCGGCTTGTACTCGATGACGCGGCTGCCCTCGATGCCGCAGGAAGCCGAGACCACCACCTTCGGTGTGGCATCGTCGATCCGCATCGCGAGCTCGGCCGCCGCGAAACCGCCGAACACCACCGAGTGCACGGCGCCGATACGGGCGCACGCCAGCATCGCGATCGCGGCCTCGGGGATCATCGGCAGGTAGATGATCACCCGGTCGCCCGCACTCACCCCCAAATCGCGCAGCAGCCCGGCGAAGCGCGCGACCTCGTCCAGCAGCTCCCGGTAGGAATAGGTCCGGCTGGTGCCGGTGACTGGGCTGTCGTAGATCAGCGCGGCTTGGTCGCCCCGGCCGTCGCGCACGTGCCGGTCCAGCGCGTTGAAGCAGGTGTTCAGCACACCGCCGACGAACCAGCGGTAGAACGGCGGATTCGAGGCATCTAGCACCTGGGTGGGTGCGGTGTACCAGTCGATGCCCCTGGCCGCATCTCCCCAGAATCCTTCAGGGTCGGCTAGGCTCCGGTGGAACGCTTCTGCGTAGCGACCCATGACTCACTCCATCCAAATAATCGCGGTCAAGTGGCGGCGCAAGGTCGATGGAAGCCATGTGACCCTCCCCGCATTGGGTAATCTCTTAGCTGGAGGATCTGTTACCGCGACGTTTGCGCGAAGCGCCAAAGGTCCCGGCCCTGGAGGCCGAAGGTCTTTACCTTGATGCGAGTAGGTCCGGGCGACCGGATTAGCTCAGGGTCGCGGTCGCTGATGATGGCCGGTAGCTGGTGTTTCCTGGGTAGCTGGCCCGGATGGTGTCGTGGTCCTGTTCGACCAGGAGGGTCTGGGGGCCGGTCAGCACGCAGGCGGCCACCCCCCGGGTGCTGGTGGCCGGGGTGCACAGGTGGGTGTGCCCGGTGCTGAACGATACGGGCTGGCCGCTGAGCGGGCGGCCGGACGCGGTCAGCATCGCGGTGAGGGTGATCGCCTGGTGCGGGCTGGGGCGGATGCTCGCGGTCAGCGCGGTCGGGGCGCGGGTGATGGTCTGGGTGAGCGTGCCGGCGGAGGTGGCGTAGCTGGCGTCGCCGGGGTAGACGGCGGTGATCATGCGGCGGCCGGCTGCCAGGGTCCTGGTGGCGCAGGTGGCGTGGTATTTGCTGCCGCTGACCTGTGTCAGGGGCACGGCGCGGCACAGTGCCGTGGAGCTGTTGCTGAACGTTATGGTGCCGCCGCCGGCCGGGGCGACCGTCGCGGTGAAGGTGACTTTCTGGCCGGAGGTGCTCGGGTTCCGCGACGAGGTCACCGTGGTGACCGGAGCCGGCCGGGCCGCGCTGATCACCGACACCGTGTCATTGCCGTAGTTGGCCACGTAGGCAGTGTGAGTGGAGGGGTCCGCCGCCACCCCGATCGGGTCGGCGCGCACTCCGACGGTTGCGGTCACGGCCCTGGTCGCCGCGTCGATCACCGACACCGTGCCCTTGCCGGCGTTGGCCACGTAGACGGTCCCGGCGGCAGGGTCCACCGCCACCCCGTCCGGGCTGGTGCCCACCGCGATGGTGGCGGTCACGGCCCTGGTCGCAGCGTCGATCACCGACACCGTGCCAGCGCTGGTGTCGGCCACGTAGACGGTCCCGGCGGCAGGGTCCACCGCCACCCCCTCCGGGAAGGTGCCCACTCCGATGGTGGCGGTCACGGCGCTGGTCGCCGCGTCGATCACCGACACCGTGCCACTGTAGAGGTCGGTCACGTAGACGGTCCCGGCGGCAGGGTCCACCGCCACCCCGAGCGGGTAGGTGCCCACCGCGATGGTGGCGGTCACGGCGCTGGTCGCAGCGTCGATCACCGACACCGTGCCAGCAAGGTCATCGTTAGTCACGTAGACGGTGCCGGCGGCGGGATCCACCGCCACCCCGTACGGGGCGGAGCCCACTGCGATGGTGGCGGTCACGGTGTTGGTCGCCGCGTCGATCACCGACACCGTGCCAGCGCCGTAGTTGGCCACGTAGACGGTCCCGGCGGCGGGATCCACCGCCACCCCGCGCGGGGCGGAGCCCACTGCGATGGTGGCGGTCACGGTGTTGGTCGCCGCGTCGATCACCGACACCGTGCCAGCGCCGGCGTTGGCCACGTAGACGGTCCCGGCGGCGGGATCCACCGCCACCCCGTACGGGTAGGAGCCCACTGCGATGGTGGCGGTCACGGTGTAACCGCCTGCCGCCGAGGTAGGCGCCACGCCGGCCGTCAGCGACAGCGCGGCTGCCGCGACGACGACGGTGCCGCCGCGCCAGCGGGCTGAGGTCGTGCCACGATGACCGCCGCCATGATGGTCCCGTCGTGCGCGCATCGCCTTGTCCCCTCACTGTGTCCCCGTGCCCTGGTGCCGGGAGCTAGCCCCGGAACCCGGCAGGACCGGTCACGGCAGGCCCGGTCACGCTACCTTACTTAAGGTAGTCAATAAATTTCAGAGTGTATATGACGGGTGGCCAGGTGGCCGCCGCTGACCCGTATGCCGCTTACCTCACGTCCGGGAGCCCAACCAGCGGGCTGAACCTTATGCCGGGTCTGACCTGAGTGCACCGGCGCGGGCGGCGGCGAGCGCTATCTTGGCGGCGTTGTCGGCGGTGGTTCTGTCGATCGGCTCGGCGGTGACCAGGAGCCGCAGGTAGATCGGTGCGAGGAGGGTTCTGACCAGCTCGGCCGGATCGGTGTCGGCGGGAAGCTCGCCGCGTGCGATGGCACCGGAGACGACCGGCTCAGCTTGCCGGAAGAGGGCCTCGAAAAAGCGGCGCTTCGCGCCAGCGACCTCGGGTATCCGGCCGACATCGGACGTCGACGAGGTGACCACGATCTTGCCCGCCGGGCTGGTCAGAAACGCCACGGTCATCCGCGCGAGCCTGAGAAGATCGGTGCCGATGTCGCCGGTGTCGGGGAAGGGCATTTTCGCCGTGCCGGCACGTTCGGCCACCGCGTCGGCGACCAGGCTTTCGCGGTCCTTCCAGCGCCGGTAGATCGTCGTCTTGTGAACGCCAGCCCGCCGCGCCACGTTGTCGACAGTCAGGGCCGTGTAGCCGGTCTCGGTCAGTTCAGCGAGCGTTGCGGCGAGAACTGCGGCACGGATCTTCGGGCCGCGTCCCGGGGGCCGGGCGCGGCCTGCCAAGGCGGACTGCGGCGTCATTGCAACTCCAAGTTGCGTTTCTCGCTGGCGTGTGTCACTCTGACGATATCGCAACACAAAGTTGCGGTATCGCGCGGTTCACCGTGAACCATCGGCCAAGGCTGCTCCGGCTCCCGCGCTTCCCGGGCTGCTGGGAAACTAGGGAAGTTGGATTCATGGGTACTCCGGCCATCCGCACCGAGGGTCTGTCCAAGCGCTACGGCTCCGCCGATGCTCTGCTCGGCCTCGACCTCGAGGTCGCCCAGGGCGAGGTCGTCGGTTACCTGGGGCCTAACGGTGCCGGGAAGACCACCACCATCCGCCTGCTGCTGGGGCTGGCCCGGCCGACAGCCGGGCGGGCGGAGATCTTCGGGCTCGACTGCCAGCGCCAGACCGTCGAGGCACACCGGCGGCTCGCTTACGTCCCCGGCGAGGCCAGCCTCTGGCCCTCGCTCACCGGGTTCGAGACGATTCACCTCCTGGGGCGGGTCCAGGGCCGGGTCGACACCGCGTACCGCGACGAGCTGATCGAGCGCTTCGATCTCGACCCGTCCAAGAAGGTGCGGGCTTACTCCAAGGGCAACAAGCAGAAGATACTGCTCATCGCCGCCCTGATGACGCGCCCTGAACTGCTCCTGCTCGACGAGCCCACCAGCGGGCTCGACCCCCTCATGGAGCAGGCGTTCCGCCACAGCGTGGCCGAGGCACGCTCCGCCGGGCAGACGGTGTTCTTGTCGTCGCACATCCTGAGTGAGGTCGAGGCCCTGTGCGACCGGGTGGGCATCCTGCGCGAGGGTCGCCTGGTCGAGATAGGGACGCTGGCCGAGATGCGGCATCTCTCGGCGTTGACCGTCGAGGCCACGTTCGACGGCGTCCCTCCCGACCTGGCCGGGGTGGCAGGCGTGAAGCGAGCCGTGGTGGACGGCCGCCACGTCCATCTCGAGGTCCAGGGGCCGATCGAGCCACTCGTCGAGGCCCTAGCCCGGTCCGGCGTGCACGAACTGCTCAGCCGCGAGCCCTCGCTCGAGGAACTGTTCCTGGCCCAGTACGGGCCCAATGGCGCGGCACCGGTCCTGACCGGACTCGCACCGGCTGGCACGGCACGTTCATGACGGGCCAGGTGCTCGAGCGGCCGCCGCGCGAGCTCGCCCCCGCGGGCCGGTACCCGGGAGCCGTCCTCGCCCGTCAGGTGGCGCGCCGCGCCGCTCGGTCGGGCGCTCTGTGGGGCCTAGTATTCGGCTTGTTCATCTTCGCCCAGACGCACGCCTACACCTCCACCTACAAAACCCAGGCATCGCGTGACCAGCTGGCGCGGGCGTACGGGTCGAACACCGCCATGAACGCGCTCCTCGGGTCGGAGCGCGCCGTCAACACGGTGGCCGGCTTCGCCGACTGGCGTTTCGTCGGCATCTTGAGCGTCCTCGGTTCCATCTGGGGTCTGCTCACGTCCACCCACCTCATGCGCGGCGAGGAGGAAGCCGGGCGCTACGACCTGATCCTGGCCGGTCAGACCACACGCCGTCGCGCCGGGGGCCAGGCGCTCGCGGGCCTCGGCGCCGGGTTGCTGGCCTTGTTCGTGCTGACGGCTCTCGGGGCGATTGTCACCGGCCGGTCCCCATCGGTCGGATTCAGTCTCGGCCAGTGCCTGTACTTCTCAGTCACGCTGGTGGCGGCGGCGGCCATGTTCCTCGCCATCGGCGCGCTGGCCAGCCAGCTGGCGGGCACCCGCCGACGCGCCGCAGCCATGGCCGGGGTCGTCTTCGGCCTGGCGTATGCCCTGCGCATGGTGGCTGACACGAACCAGGGCCTGCACTGGCTGGTGTGGCTGAGCCCTCTCGGCTGGGTCGAGGAAAGCAGGCCTCTAACCGACCCGAACCCGGTGGCGTTGCTTCCGGTCCTCGTCTTGCTGATTGCGGTCACCGCAATGACGCTGCACCTGGCCGGCGCCCGCGACGCCGGGGCAGCCTCGTGGCCCGGACACGACTCGTCAAAACCGCATCTGGCCCTGCTTGGCGGCACCGCGGGCCTGGCCGTGCGCCTGATGCGGCCGGTCGCCCTTGGCTGGCTATTCGCAGTCGCTGTCTTCGCTGCGCTCATCGGAACCACGGCCGAGTCGTCCGCCAAGGACGCCACCGGCTCGCAAGGGATCAGCCAGGCGATCGGACGGCTCGGCGGGCACGGCTCAATCGTGGCGGACGATCTTGGTCTGACGTTCCTGATCCTCGCGCTCCTGATCGCGCTGATCTCGGCCGGCCAGATCACCGCGATGCGGACCGAGGAGGCCGACGGTTACCTGGAGAACCTCCTTGTCCGTCCCGTGAGCCGGACGTCGTGGTTCGCCGGACGGCTGGGACTCGCCTCCCTCCTCGTCCTTGCCGCTGGCCTGCTGGCCGGGATCGGGGCCTGGGCGGGCGCCGCCAGCCAGCACAGCGGGGTCCGTTTCTGGTCGCTGGTGACGGCCGGCCTGAACGTCGTCCCGCCGGGGCTTTTCCTCCTCGGCCTTGGCGCGCTGGTGCTCGGCGCGTGGCCGCGGCGGACCTCGACGATTGTCTACGGATACCTGGCCTGGTCGTTTCTCATCGAGTTCGCGGGCGGTGTGGTTCACACCAGTCACTGGCTACTGGACACATCCGTGTTCTTCCACATGGTTCCTGCCCCTGCCGCGAGTCCCGACTGGGCGAGCATGGCGGTCATCACCGGCCTCGGGATCCTAGGAGCCATACTCGGCGGCATCCTTCTCTGCCGTCGCGACCAGAAGAACGCATAGCCTAGCGCAGCGCCGGGCTTACCGCAGATGCTGCTGTTGATCACAGTCACGCCGACGGGGAGGAACCTGCGGATGGCCTGACGCCACCGCCCCGGTCTGAAAATGTGGGGTGTCGTTAGAACGGCGGGTCGTCGGAGTAGTTGCCTGGGGTGTCGGCCGCCCACGGGTCGGACTCCGCGCTGCTGGCTCCGCCGGAGGCGCCGGACGGCCTGGCGCCGGCGCTCGCGCCATCCCCGGGGCCGGAGCGGGTGGCCTTGGTCACCTTGGCTGAGGCGTTGCGGAGCGAGGGACCCACGTCGTCGACCTCGACCTCGTAGACGGTGCGCTTCTCGCCTTCCTTGGTCTCATACGACCGCTGCCGCAGCCGCCCGGAGACGATCACGCGCATGCCGCGCCGTAGGGTCTCGGCGGCGTTTTCCGCCGCCTGCCGCCACACGTTGCAGGTCAGGAACAGGCTGTCGCCGTCCTTCCATTCGTTTGTGCTCTTGTCCATGTACCTCGGGGTGGATGCGACGCGGAACTTCGCGACGGGCTGCCCGGCTGGGGTGAATCTCAGCTCGGGGTCCTCGACGAGGTTGCCTGCGATCGTGATCTGGGTGTCGCCTGCTGCCATGAGATGTCCTTAGGTGAGTTTTTCCGTGCTCTGGACATCGTGCACTCGGCCACTGACATTCCTGGCTTCAGTCACTGGCGGACGGGGTCAGGCCGCCGGAGTGGCCGCGCGCCCGGAAGATGGCCTCGCTTGGCTATGATCTGCCAGCGGGGGCTTTCCGGCAGGTTCTTCCGGACGTCGATGATGACCAGCGCCAGTACCGGACCGACGAGGTACGCCAGCCGCCAGCCCAGGTCGGCCGAGAAATGGTTCAGGACGTGGCCAGGGTGCCCAGGATGGCTCCGGCCCAGTATGTGCCGTTGACCGCGAGATCGACCCGGCCCCGGTACTTCGCTGGGATCATCTCATCGATCGCGGAGTTGATGGCCGCGTACTCACCGCCGATGCCCATTCCCGCGACGATTCGGGTGAAGTAGAGGAAGATGAACCACTTACCCCCGGCCGGGGTGGCCGCGGTCAGCCCGCTGCCCACCAGGTAGACGCCGAGCGTCACCATGAACAGGTTCTTCCGTCCCAGCTTGTCAGACACCCGGCCGAAGAAAAGTGCGCCGATGACCTCGCCGATCAGGTACCAAGTGGCGATGTCGGAGACCCCTCCTGCCGACATGTGCAGCGTGCTCTTCTGCGTCAGGTCGGAGCCGACGCGAGCTGATATATTTAGCTCTGTGAACGATATGGTTGAACATCCGCCGCGACCTGCGGAAGGAACGCTGGCGCTGGCGACTGAGCTGCTGGGCGCGATCAGCGCGATCCGGCGGATCGCCCGGCGGGCGGCGCGGCTTGCTTGGCAGGACGAGCCGCTTCCGCCGGCCCAGTCCGAGTTGCTCAGGCTGGCCGCGACGCGGCCCGGCCTGTCCGTCGCCGACGCGGCGCACGAGCTGCGGCTCGCGCCTAACACGGTGAGCACGCTGGTCGGACGGCTAACCGCCGCGGGCCTGCTGGACCGGGCCCGGGCGGTATCGGACGGGCGTTCGGTGCGGCTGAGCGTGACCGACAAGGCCAGAAGGCGCATCGCCGGCTGGCGCGACCTGCGCGCCGAGCTGGGCGCCCGGGCCCTGGACCGGCTCTCTGCATGCGACCGTGACACCCTCGCGGCCGCCCTGCCCGCGCTGCGACGTTTCGCCGCCCAGCTAGAGGAGGGGAACACGTGACCGAGCCGCGCGGGCGGTGGTCGGCGGGGACTCGGCGCGGTATCGCTTCTTGCGCGCGAGGTATCAGGGTAGGTGCTTGCGAGGCTCGTCCGCGCGGCCAGGAACGCCGCTGGCTGATTCCCGCCCCGGTGGCCCGGGCTGGGAATGCGCCTACAGTTCACACCGTGAAGCCGCCGTCGACTGCGATGGCAGCGCCGGTGACGTACCATGCTTGCGCGCTTGCTACGGACTGATCCCACCAGTGGACACCAGTGCCGCAGCGGGGTAGGGTCAAAATATCACTCCGGACCCCGGTAGCTGCACTCGCGCAATAGCGCGGGAGCAGCGCAGGATCCGGATTTTTGCGTTCGGGCCGGCGCCGGGAACGGCGCAGCGGCCCAGAAAAGGGCAAGAGCCCGCAGGAGTTACTTTCTCCCACCGCGATCTATCGCGCAGGACCGGCTACCCCGTACGCCAGATTTCGTCACTGACAGAGAACCGGTTATGAGCATCATAGGCACGGCGCAGACCCCGGCCAGGTTGACATCTCCGCCGCCGTGATCCGCATCTTCGAACGCCTCGGCTGGGCCACCAAGGTGCGCTGGCCGACCCCCGGCCGGGGCCAGGCACAGCCCGCCCTGTCGCCCGGGCGACCCCGGACGGGACGGCCGGCGGTCCCGTCCCGCCGGCTGTCACCGCTGCCCGCCAGCAGGAACCGGATCCGGTGAAGGCCATTGCTGAACCGTCAGCCGCCGCGATCACGTCCTCGGGCCTGCTCACCGCCCCTGGGACCGGTCCCGGCCGCGGTGCCATACAGCAGCCACAAACCGCCCGACCGCGGCTGCGGAGGCGAACACGGTCGGGTGAAGGACTCCCAGGCGCAAGGCGGGACAGCCCGGACGGCCCTGGACACAGCTGCAGTGTCCATGGCCAGGGGTGCGTCCGGGATCTGGCTGCGGGCGGGGTCCCGGTTCGGTCTGGCCTGCCGCGGCGCGGTGTACCTCCTGGTCGGCTACCTCGCTTTCCGCCTGGCGCTCGCCTCGCACGGGCGAACTGGCGCGCCTGCGAGCAGCGCCGGAGCGGTGCAGGCGGCCGTCGCCGGCGCGGGGGGACGTATCCCGCTGGTGCTGCTCGTCACCGGGCTCGCCGCATACGCGCTCACCCAGCTGCTTGAAGCCGTGTTCCGGGCTGCCCACGCCACAAGCACAATAGGCACGTGGCGGCAGCGTGCGGTGTCGTCGTGGGGATTCCTGCTGTACTCAGCCTTCTGCCTGAGCACCGCCCGGCTCCTGGTGGAAACCCCTGCGAAGCAGACGGCCCAGTCCGAGCAGCGGCAGGATACGGAGATGGCCGCGGACTTGCTGCGCATGGGATGGGGCAAGGCGCTGCTCGCCGTGGCGGGGATCCTTGTCGTGGCGGGCGGCCTGGAGGCGGGCCGCCGTGCGGTCCGGCTCGATTTCCGGGAGCGGTTCACCGCAGAGCACATATCCCGGGCGCTGGCCATGGTCACGCGGGCCCTTGGCGCGTTCGGCTCGGTCGCGCGCGCTGTCGTGTTTGTCCTGACCGGTGTCTTCCTGATCAAGGCCGCGGTGCTGTCCAGCGCGGACCAGGCGAAGGGGCTAGACGCGATCTTCCGCTCGGTGGCTAGCGCACAGTACGGTCCGTGGCTGCTGGCGCTGCTCGCGTCCGGCCTGTTCTGCTACGGCCTTTACTGCCTGCTCGAGGCCCGGTACCGCGACCTGACACCAGGGCAATAAGCCACCACTGCAGAAGCGTGACCGACCGCCCGGCTGCGTGGCAGTGGCGCATGGGGCGGAGACGCGTGATGGTCCAGATTCTGGCTGCTCGGGATCGGTGAGCCGCCAGTGCGGCGAGCCGTCCCGCAGGAGTTGCCAGGCGCCGCGATGCTAGCCCGGGAGCGGCAGGCTTCTGCTCCTCAGGCTGACCGAGTGTCACCGCCGCGCTCTCAAAAGAGCCATTATGGACGGCGGAGCGCCCTATCCGCGAGATGGGGTGAGGCGTACCATTTAGAAGTACTGCTCCGGACCCGGCAGCTGCAGTTACCGCGATACTCGCGGTAACGCAGCGGGGTCCGGTTTTTCGTGCACGGAACGGTGCCGGCAAAGACGCCACGGCCACAGGACGGTGAGAAACCCGGGAGAATTCCTCTCCCATCGCGATCTACCCAGCATGACCGACTGCCGCGTACGTCACTTCGCTGACAAAGGAGCCGGTAATGGGCATCATCGCCAACATGCTGATCCCTGGCAGGAGATCACAGGGCTTTATCATCACCTGCGTGATGGGCATCGCCGGGGCGGCCGTTTTGTGCTTGGCCCCCATTGGGACCATCCAGCGGGTCCCACCTGTTCGCCCGCCGCTGAGCCGACTCAGGGTTATGCGTGGTGATCGAGCCCGGTGGCCTGCCTGGCGGCATGGCGCCGCAGCCCGGCGTAACGGGGGCTGCACGGGGATCGAGGAGCCATGACCAGGACAGGTAATCCGGCGCCCCCGGCAGCGCCGCTGTCGTCGGGCACTATCCACCGCCATGTCGTGTGGGGCGCGGCGATCACCGCTCTCGGCGGCCTGCTGTTCGGCTACGACACCGGTGTCATTTCCGGGGCGCTGCTGTTCATCGGCAAGGACTTTCACGGCCTGACGTCTTTCGACAAGGAACTGCTGACCAGCATCTTGCTGATCGGGGCACTGGCCGGTGCCCTGGCCGCAGGCAAGATCGCCGACCGGGTAGGGCGCCGGCCCACGGTGCTGGGAACTGCGGCGCTGTTCGTCGCCGGGGTGATGCTCGCCGCGTTCTCTCCTAGTTACGCCGTCCTGGTGGGGGCCCGGGTCGTCATCGGGCTGGCGGTCGGCTCGGCGTCGATGGTCGTGCCGCTCTACATCGGCGAGGTTGCTCCGCCGCGGGTCCGCGGCGCCCTGGTCAGCTTCAACCAGCTGGCCATCACCTCCGGCATCCTCGTCTCCTACCTCGTGGACTACGGGCTATCGTCCAGCCAGAACTGGCGGCTGATGTTCGGGCTGGCCGCGGTCCCGGCGATCTTGATGTTCACCGGCATGCTCTTCCAGCACGAGAGCCCGCACTGGCTGGTCGCCCAGGGCCGCGAGGACGAGGCACGTAAAGTCCTGCACCGAGTGCGCGGCGAGGCTGACATCGACGCTGAGATCGCCGAGGTGCGCGAACTGTCCGAGCGCAACTCCAGCTTCCGCGAGGTGCTCAGCCCGGCGGTACGCCACGTCATGATCATCGGTGTGACGCTGGCGGTGTTCCAGCAGATCACCGGCATCAACACGATCATCTACTACGCCCCCACCCTGCTGAAATCAGCCGGTCTCGGCAGCTCCGCCGCGCTGCTGGCCAACGTCGTCAATGGTGCCGTTAACGTCGCCATGACGATTGTCGCGATCCGGCTGCTGGACCGTACCGGCCGACGCCCGCTGCTGCTGGGGGGCACCGCGGGAATGGCGGCGGGAATGGTCGTCGTCGCCCTTACCTTCCTCCTGGGCGGTGATCAGCTGCACGGGGGCACTGCCTACATCGCGATCGCCGGGCTGCTGATCTACACCGGATCCTTCGCCATCGGGCTGGGCCCGGTGTTCTGGCTGCTGATCAGCGAGATCTACCCGGTCAAGATCCGCGGTCAGGCCATGAGCGTCGCGACCATGGCCAACTGGGGCGCGAACTTCGTGGTCACCATCTCCTTCCTCACGCTGCTGGGCGCCATCGGAAACGCCGGGACCTTCTTCCTGTTCGGCGGGCTGTCCATCGTCGCCGTGGTCTACTTCCAGCGGCAGGTCCCCGAGACCAGGAACCGCAGCCTGCAAGACATCGAGCGCGAGCTCGGCCTCCCCCGCGGCGCGATAGCCGACACCGCTGCCCAGGTGCCGGCTCAGGTGCCAGAGCCGGACGTCTAAGGATGAGACGACCATGACCGTGCGGTCCGCGTTGATCCGCTGTCAGCCGTCAACGGCGTCGGCGCGATGACTATCTGGTCCTGCCTGGTGGGCGCTTGCAGTCTCGCTTGGTGAGGTCATTTCGTCAGCTCCTGAGGGTCCGATCCATTGACATGCTGGCGGGCGGGGACAGGATCGCCGGCGGCCTTGGCGCGGGCTACCGCGGCGTACACGTCACCGTCCCTGGGAGTCACGGCATCCGCCGCGATGATCTGCTCGGGTTCGGTCGCCGTCGGCTCGGGCCCCGCGTCAGCGGGCTCGCCGAGGAGGTCACCGAACAGGGCACGGTAGTGGATCATGGCTTGCCGCAGGTCCTCCGTGGAGGCCGTGCCGGCAGCGGCGCTGCCGCTGATTTCCTCGGCCGCCCGGTAGTGGCCCAGGGTATCTGAGTGCTCGACGGACAGGTCGGCAAGAACCTGGTCTTGATGTTCGGTCGGGTAGCCGCGGTCGGTCATCACGGCGGTGACAAGCAGCTGTGAGCCTGCCACAGCGTCCGCTGGCGCGTCGACGAACCGCTCCTGGACATCTGCCCACTGAGCCGCGTAACTGGCGCGCGCCGCATCCGTGAGCGGCTGGATGTCAAGATCCCGGACCCGGCGCTCGCGCTCGGCCAGCTCCGAATCCGCTTTGAGCTTGCTATCACGCGCACCTGCCACCCGGTCGTATTCCGGGCCGAAGCGCTGCTGAAGCCGGCGGCGGCGCATGATCGCCATCCCGCCGGTCACCAGGGCTGCGACCACGATGACGGCCACAACGATAACCACGATGATCCCGGTTGACATGAGGATTACCTGCTTTCTCGATAGAGAGTGCCGCGCCGCAGCCCGGATGCCGGGGAGGGCGCGAGGATGACGGCACGCTGGTACGCGCCAAGAATGAGGCCATGAGCATGGCGAGGCTGAACGCGGCGGCGTCGTTCGTACCGCGTCGCGCCGCGGAGTGCAGCTCCGATAGCGGACTTGACGGCGCCGGTGCGTGTTTTTGCGCCGCGAGCGGCGATCGTGGGCTGATAGCCGCGGAGTGGGATCAGGCCGCACCCTGCGTGCCGCGGTTTCGGCGCCAGCACGCCAGCGGCGGCCATGGCCCGGTCATGCCTGGCGGCGCTGCGCCGAACGATAACCTGCTCATCGCTGGCAGCCAGCGGGATCCGCTGGCGGATAGGTGCTGTCATGGCGCCGACCTGGCTCACCTGGGATTGTCAGGTACCGCCGGGGTCCAGAGCAGCAGGAATCGCAATCTCACGTGCGGGCAGGCACGATAAGGACGATAGTCCTGCTTGTGACGGTACGCCCGATTCGCGAGGGCGGCAAACGCTGCGGCAGCCCAGGCAAGACACCCGCTCCCGCCAGCCCTGGGGGGCAAGGCCGCATGTCCCGTGGTTCGCAGCTGCCGGCGCACTTCGCGAGCGGGCCACTGGCTCCGGCTAACAGCGAGGGCGCGACCTGGCGTCCCGGCCGGTACCCGCAGACTTCATCCGCGACACGGACGCGGTTGGACCGGCGTTATCTTGCTCATCATCGGGTCGATTGCGAAGGTCGCCATCATCTGGACGATCGGCTTTATTGTCGTCGTGGTCGGCGCCATCCTGGCTTTGCTCGGGGATGACCGGCCATGCCGTCCGCGGCCGGAGGCATTACTTCTGAGTCGCGCCGACCTGTTATCCCTTGCGACACCGCCCCGGCTCCGTCAGGGGAGCCGCCACTGGGGACTGCCGGGAGCTGCTTGCCCGATCGGCCGACGCTCCCAGTCCGGGCTGCCATGGGGGCGGTGCGAGGCTGCCGCTGTAGCCGGCCCTCTTTGTCCGCCACACCGAGTTACCCGCCTCATTCGCGACAAGTTACCGGCGACGCCCCGGTGGCAGATCATGGCTCCGCCGGAGGTGTGGCGGTGCGCGAAGCACTGACTCTGCGGTGGGGTACCGCTGATGCGGGTGACCGATCCGATCAGCAAGCAGCTTGCCGAGCTCCAGCTGACCCTGGGAAAAGGACCATCGCAGGATGGGTCCGCCTCCGGCGGACCTGTTCTGGCCTCGGACCTTGGCGCCGCGGAAGCCGGGCGCCGCTGGCCGGCTTTCGCCCCCGCGGCACGTCAGGCCGGAGCCGGCGCGATCTTCGCGTTCCCGCTGCGGATCGGCGCCGCGATCCGGGTCGGCGTGCTCGGCCTGTACCGGGCCTGGCCCGGCCCGGCCCGGCCCGCACATTCCAGCTGGTTGACGCGCTGGTCTTCGCCGACACCGCGACCCTGCTGGTGCCCGGCGGCCAGGATGACACGCCGGGGAGCCTCGTCGGCGGGGATCGTCCCCGGCGGGCAGCCTGCGGACCTCGCACTGCACCGGGCCGAGCGGGGATGGACGGACAACTGCTGTCGGCGACGTTCGTCGAGCTGACTGACACCATGGTCGCCGACTTCGACGTGATCGACTTCCTGCACGTGCTCACCGACCGCAGCGTGCAGCTGCTTGATGTCTCCGCCGCAGGGCTGCTGCTGGCAGACCCGCGCGGTGAGCTGCGCGTGGTGGCGGCCTCCAGCGAAGCCGCCCGCCTGCTGGAGCTGTTCCAGCTGCAGAACGACCAGGGTCCCTGCCTGGACTGCTTCCGGGGTGGCCAGCCCGTCACCGTCGCCGACCTGAACGCGGAAGCGCAGCGCTGACCCCGGTTTACCGCTGCCGCCCGGCAGGCCGGGTTCGCGGCCGTGCAGGCATTGCCGATGCGGCTGCGCAGCAGGTCATCGGCGCGCTGAACCTCTTCCGCGCCGCCCCGGGTGCCTTCGATCCCGCGAACGTGCGCGTCGGGCAGGCCCTGGCCGACGTGGCCACCATCAGCCTGCTGCACGAGCGCGGCATGCGCCGCAGCGACACCCTCCACGAGCAGCTGCAGGCCGCGCTGAACAGCCGGGCCATCATCGAGCAGGCCAAGGGTAAGCTCGCGGAGCGGCTCGGCATCGACACGACCGAGGCATTCAGCATCCTGCGCAGCTACGCCCGTAACCGCAACCTCCGCCTGGCCGACCTGGCCGGGGCTTTCATCGACGGGACCGAACCCCTCATCGGCCAGACCCGACCAGGTCACCGGGCGATCGCTGAGCTTCCACAGTCCGGGTGAGCTGTGCCTGCGCGGCAGGGACGTAAGATCGCGGCGTCCATGGCAGCGATGACGCGCCGGACCGGAGTGGGATGACTTCTCCACGACGCGGATGACGGGCAGCTTCCGCCTTCCCCGCGAACGCTTGCATCAAGGGATGATCGGGGGAACTACCTGGCCGGGCGCCTGCCGGGCCGCCGCCGTATCCGCAGGGCACCCAGAACAAGAGCACCGAGGAACACTGGAAACCCGGCCAAGGACGCCGGGCAGAGACCTCGCCTTGTATCGGCCTTACGGGGCCGTCTGGTGGAGGTACCGTAGAGCAGGTGCTGTCGTGCCGGGTAGGCCCTGGCCGCAGCCTCGTTGCTCCAGACCCTGGCGACGTAAGCCCTGAGCGGTGTGCTCGGGAGACGCCCAGAAGGGACAGAGCGATGAAGACAACAGCACCCGGCTTTGTTGCCCTGCCGTCCGGCCGCGCCTCAGCTGCAGACGGGCTGCCTGCGGCCGTCGATCCTTCGACGGCTAGCTTTCGCGCACTGGCGCTGCAGGTACGAACGATGGGCCTGCTCGACCGCAGGCCCGGCTATTACCGGGTGAAGATCACCCTGACGATCTTCGCCTTCTTCGCTGGATGGGCCCTGTTCGTCATCGTGGGCAACTCGTGGACGACCCTCGCCGTCGCCCCGTTGGTGGGGATGATGTTCACCCAACTGGGCTTCATCGGCCATGATGCGGGGCACAACCAGGTTTTCGGCACGCGCCGACGCAATCGCATGCTCGGGCTCACCGTGGCGAACGCGCTCATCGGGCTGAGCTTTGGCTGGTGGGTTCCCAAGCACAACGCTCACCATGCGCATCCCAACGAGATGGGCCGCGATCCCGATATCGGCGAAGGAGTCGCCTTGGCCTCGTCTGGCGCGCCGGGAAACGGGCGCGGCCCTCTCGCATCGTGGCTGGCACGCTGGCAGGCGCCGCTCTTCTTCCCCCTCATGCTGCTGCGAAGCGGCGGCATGCACGTACTCGGGATCAATCGGCTTGTGCGGCGACGAGACCATGCCTCGGCGATAGAAGCCTCTCTCATCATGCTGCATGCCGCGCTGTACCTGACGGTGGTGCTGCTGGTACTCTCCCCGCTCAAGGCAATCGCCTTCGTCGCCGTGCAGCAGGCGGTCTTCTCGCTGTACCTGGGCATCAGTTTCGCGCCCAACCACAAGGGAATGCCGATCATCGAATCCGCAACGGCGACCGGCTTCGCCCGCCGTCAGGTGGTCACTGCCCGGAATATCAGCGGCGGCCCGTTTACCACCTTTATGCTCGGCGGCCTTAACCGCCAAATCGAGCACCATCTATTCCCATCGATGCCCCGGCCCAATCTGCGACGGGTCCAGGGCCTCGTCAGGGACTTCTGCGTAGCGACCGATCTCGGCTACCGCGAAGAAAGCTTCGTCGAGTCATTCCGCCAGATCGTCCATCACCTTAGCGACGCCGGAGCAGCCGCCAGCCGCCGTCCTGACTGATTACCGTAATCTGACCGGGAAGACCGGGGATCTTGAGCACAGCAGTTGATGGGTGGCGATCCACGTCGATCCCAACGCCGATCGTCTTGGCAACGGCGTCGATGATGCCTCAGCGCGGCAGGTCGGGTGGTTGGCCGGCGGGCCGTATAACCGGCGTCAGCCGGCCTGTCGGTAGCGGGCGCGGATCTCGGCACCCAACCGCGGTGCCGAGGCGCCGATGACCGACAAGATGCGGTGAGGCACGCCGTCATCCATTGCAAGGAGTGCGAGGGCGATGTGCTCTGCACCGAGATGGCCGCTGGAGTGCGCTTGTGCCTCGCGGAGCGAACTCTCAAGGCATTTCTTCGCTCGGCGGGTGAGCGGGATGTGTCCGGTGACGCGACCGGGCCCCCGGCCGGGGCGCGATCGTCGCCATCGGCGTGGCGCCGGAGCGTCCGGGGCCAGGGCGGCCGGCCCGAATGCCGCCTCGATCCGCTCCCGCACCGTGTCGAGGTCGATGCCGATCGTGGTCAACGCGTCGCGATCGAGGGTGTCGAACAGACTGCCGCTGGCTGTGTTCTCCGGGCCGATCAGGCGGACGAACTCCGCCTCGACGCGCTCAGGTGTGACGCCCCGCTCGCGCAGCACCGCACCGACCTCGCCGTCGCCGGAGGCAAGGCCGTACAACAGGTGCTCGCCGCCGATGAACCCGTGCCCGAGGCGGCGTGCCTGCTCGGACGCGCAAACAACAACCTGCCGGGCGTCGCCAGTGAACTGTTTGGGCATTATCGCCTCCCTATCCGGTGGCCGTGCTTGCGGTGCACAGTCTGCTTGGTGACGCCGAGCCGGGTGGCGATGTCCTGCCACGACCATCCCAGTTTCCGCGCGTTGTCGACCTGGAGGATCTCCAGCCGTTCCGTGAGTGCCCGCAGGGCGGCTACCGCCCGCAACCCGATGTCCGGGTCGTTGTTGGCCGCGTCCTCCGCGATTTCGAGTGTGCTCTGCATGTCCGTCAGCATATGCTGACAATCTCTCTCGCGTCAACATATGCTGACGGTCCGCGGCTGGGGCTCTCACCGGGCTTGAGCGGCATCCTCCTGGCTGGCGGCATGCGGGCGTGGTTATGTCATTTGGCCAGTCCGGATACGAGGTTAATCGACGTCGCGATGATCACGGCACCCAGCGGAAACGACAGCCACGCGTGCCGCAGTGCCGTCCGCCGGATCTGTTTGGACTCGATGTTGGTGTCAGAGACCTGGAACGTCATGCCGATCGTGAAGGACAGGTAGGCGAAGTCGGCGTAGTCGGGAGCGCCGGCCTCGTTGAAGTCGATCCCCCCGGGAGTGCCGGAGTAGTAAAGGCGCGCGTATTTCAAGGTGAACACCGTATGGATGAGGGTCCAGGACACGAACACGGAGAAGAGCGCGAGGCCCGCCTCGACATACTTCAGGTCCCCGCTGGCACCGCCGGCTCCGAGCAGCACCACCCCCACCGCGATCAGGCTGGCGATCGCCGCGCCGAGCAGCGCCAGGTCAGCCAGGTCGCGGCTGGGTTCCTCCTGGCTGGTGTGCCTGGCCGTCGACTCCGCATCGAGCCTCCATACGGTGGACCACACCCACCCGCAGAAAACCAGCGCCAGGATGTCCCACCCGATCACCGGCGCTGCCCGGCCCGCCCCCGCCGCCGCAGCGACCGCACCCCCGGCGATCGCCGCGCCGAAGGACACGAGCAGTTTCCTCCGGGCCGATGACAACCCCAGGGGGACGGCTTTAGGTTCAGGCATGGCACCAGGGTGGCAGTTCAACGCGCTCAGCGCGGCACCGGGGCTGCCCTCCGGAGGTGCAAAAAGCGCCTGGTTCAATGGTTGCAGCGGCGAGAGCTATCGCCGGTCCCGGCGCAAGAAGCCGTACCCTCGCGGCATCGGCCTCCAGGTCACGCGTCGTGATAGGAGAGCCGGCCGGGCCGGGCAGCGGGCGCCGCGGCTGACACGCTGGCACCACGATCACCCGGTAGCGGTTTGCAGCCAGGCAGTGCCCCGGCCGTAGTACGGCACTGCCGCACCCGGCGGGTGCAGCGGCGGTGCCCGGATGGTCACAAGATGCGCCGTGGCGGTTCGTTCAGTTTGCCGTATGGCCGGTGGTCGCTGTGGCCAGATCCGCGACCTGCACGCCCTCCAGCCCGGCGAACCGGTTACGCCGAGTCCGTGTCCGGCCCATCCGTACTCCCTAGGATTACCCGCTGGATAACGCGGCATCGGTGCCGCCACGATTGGTAGCGACACAGTCCGCCCAGCCGCGCACTTGTCCCTGTCGGCCGGGTGAAGATCGGCCAGCCGGTCTAGGGCGCCACCGCGTTCGTCTCCGGTACCTCGATCACGGTGACGTCCGAGGACGCGCCGCCGGGATCTACGAGGCGCCGGCTGGCGAGGAGTTCAGGGAAGGTGCCCGCGCTCGCGGCGGCATCCTGGCAGGCCTCACCCGTGCCCGGCATCGGGGTGAGCTCATCTGGGAGAGCCTCGACAGCGCCATGCTCGCCGGGAAGATCCACATGGGCTGGTCTCCACGGCACTACCCTCTGTGGCAGCGGCCCGCCCTGGGTGCGTCTGCGTGCTGCACCGGAATGGCCGCCGCATGCCGGCCTGGGAGTAGGTGGCGATCCCGGACGGGTCGTCGTCGGACGCGCCGGTAACCAGTCCCGGTCCCATGGCCCGCAGGTACTGGCGCCAGACCGGTCCCACGTTCTGCCTGGTGAGATCGAGTTCCGATCTCCGCGTCGTTGACGGGCCGGCACTGGTTTTGGCTGGTGCCGCCGCGGGTTCCTCCTGGGCAAGGCCGCATGTCCCGTGGTTCGCAGTTGCCGGCGCACTTCGCGAGCGGGCCACTGGCTCCGGCTAACAGTGAGGGCGCGATCTGGCGTCCCGGCCGGTACCCGCAGACTTCATCCGCGACACGGACCCGGTTGGACCGGCCGTAAGCGCACGCCAGGGCGTATGCTCAAGCTAGTACTTGCTCCGGCAGCCTGAACGAGTTCCCGATCGGGTCTAGACCATACGCCAGTCCCGGCATCGCCTCGCTGCAATTCCCAGCTTCGCGAGGCGGGACTGATGACCGCAGCCATAGTGACAGCACGACCTGACGGCGCTGGGTCTTCCCCGGCGGCCAGCACCTGCATGGCCGGGGACCTGGAACTCCCCCGGCCGCTGCGGCTGCTGCTCACAGCGGGCTGGAACCTGACCGAGTCCGTTGGGCTGCCCGTGGCCGCGTACGTGGTTGCCGCCTGGCTCGGCGGTCGCGACGCGGGCCTGATCTCGGCGCTTGCGGTCATCTGGCTCACGGCGGTCATCCGCAAGGTCGTGACTGGATCTGTGCCCAGCCTGCTGACGATTTCGGCGGTGGTACTCACGTTGCAGACCGCGGTGGTGCTCGCCACCGGCGAGCTCTGGCTCTTCCTGCTGCAGTTCCCGCTCGCGAACCTGTGCATGTGCGTCCTGTTTGCCCAGACGGCAAGCGGCCCGAACCCGCTCGTGGCCCGGCTGGCCGCTGAGGTGGTCGCGCTGCGGCAGCCGGCCACCCATCACCCGGGCATGCACCGCTTCTTCCAGGGTGCGACCTGGCTGTGGGCGGGGATCTTCCTGCTGCTCACGGTCGGCCTGGCGGTGATGATGGTCACCGAG